>JAEEGF011484504.1_pt1 | contig 10010 bp, 6 predicted proteins | sample 9134171 | NCBI WGS metagenome assembly JAEEGF01 (sample SAMN16246542, study PRJNA631951) | gut metagenome | biome: gut microbiome; feature: rumen; material: AP-attached | host: Bos | place: Iran: Karaj | collected 2018-10 | reverse complement strand
AAAGCCTAAGACTTTCGTTTCCGACCTCGCCATCATCGGCATTTATTATTTCAAGTCGGGCGAAACCCTACGCGGCGAACTGCAGTACCTTATCGACAACAATATCCGCAAGAGCGGTGAGTTCCAGCTTACTACAGCATTGGAAAACATGCGTGCCAAAGGCTTGAAGTTCGTGCCTGCACAGGTTGAGGAATGGCTTGACTGCGGAAACAAGAACATAACCGTGGCAACCCACCAGCGCGTACTTGCCCGCGACAAGAAGTCGGAACTGCTTGCAAAGTCGGCAGAAGTCGAAAACTCGACCATCATTCCGCCTTGCCATATCGAGGACGATGTGAAAATCAAGAATTCTGTTGTAGGTCCGTATGTTTCGGTAGGAAAAGGCACTAGCATTTGCGGAAGCGTAATCTGCAATTCTGTAATTCAGGAAGCCACAACAATCGAAAATATGAACATCCACGATTCGATGATTGGCAGCCATACAAAACTTTCGGGCAAGCAGTACGACCTTAGCATTGGCGACTACAACACATTAGAACTCAAGTAGAATGATGACTTTCCGCAAGATATTGCTTTTAATGGTGCTGCTGTTGTCGCTCTCGGCTGGCTATTCGCAGAAAAAAGCACAGAAATCGGACAAGAAGCCTGCCACGGAAAAGGGCTTCGACTTCAATTTCAGCTTTTATTTCCTAGAAGGCAACAAGAACAAGAACCTTGGCGACTACGATAATGCTATCAAAAACTACACTAGGGCATTGTCAATCGACAACACACAGCCGTCGGCTTACTATGAGATAGCCACAATCCTTTTCGCTTCGGGCGACTATCAGGCGGCACAAACCTATGCCGAAAAAGCCGTGCAGTACGACAAGACCAATAACATCGCCTACATCGACATGCTGATTTACACCTACGAGTACAGCAACCAGCACGAAAAGACGATTCCGCTTTACCGCAAACTCATAGCATCGAATCCTAACGACATCGAAAACTACTACGAACTGGCTAAGATCTACCAGAAATTGAACAAGCCCAAGGATGCCATAAAGGTCCTCGATGAAGCCGAAAAGAAGTTTGGGATTACCGATATTGTCTCTGTCCAGAAGGAAATGATGTACGAACAGATGGGCAACATGAACAAGTCGTTCGAGGAAATGAAACGTCTGCGCGATGCCTATCCTAATAACCTTCGCTACAAGGCTATGCTTGCCGAGGCGTATTTCCAGAACAAGAAACTCGACCTGGCTAAAGCGGAATTTGCCGAACTTGAGAAGATGAATATTGACGAAGGTCTTGTGTATCTGTCGCTTGCAGAATTTCACAGGGCAACCGATGCGCAGTACTACAATTATTTTGCAATGTTGGAGAAGGCTTTCAGCTGCGAGGACGAAAGTCTCACATACGAACTCAAGATGCAGATACTTAACCAGTTGCTTCCAATTGCAAGAAACGACGATTATATAAAGGTGCAGATAAAGAGACTGGCATCGATTGTTGAGAAGCAATATCCGAGCGATGTTGCGCTCAGTGCACTCAAGGCCGACATTGCAATGATGAACAACGACTACAAGTCGGTGCAGCAGAACCTTATCGACATTGTCTCCGAGGACAAGTCGTCCTACGAAATCTGGGAGCATCTTATGAACATCGACTATCATCTGCAGGATTTTGACAACCTTTATGCGCACAGCAAGGAAGCCTCCGAACTTTTCCCCAATATGCTTACGGTTTACCAGTATTATGTGGTGGCTGCATATCTGAAAAAGGAGTTTCGTGAAGTTGTCGAGGCTGTTGATTATGCTTCGATGCTTTCGCTTGACAACCAGCAGGTTATGATTGATTTGCTGAGTATGCAGGGTGATGCCTACAATGCACTCAAGAATTTCCACAAGGCCGATTCGGTCTATGAGTACATTCTGTTCAAGGATGCCGATTTCGAGTCGGTGCTGAACAATTACAGCTATAACCTTGCCGTGCGTGGCGAAAAACTCGACAAGGCATTGGAAATGAGTACGCATCTTGTTGAAATCAACCCGTCAAGTCCCACTTTTATAGACACTCACGCGTGGGTGCTTTACAAGAACGGCAAATTGGACGAGGCTCTGAAGTTTATGGATGATGCCATTGCAAAGGATGCTACCAATGCTGTTTACTACGACCATCGTGGCGACATAAAGTTTAGTCTTGGCAGGAAGGACGAGGCTGTGACGGACTGGGAGAAGGCTTTGGAACTTGACCCCGAGAATAGTGATTTAGAAGAAAAAGTTAGAAAGAAATCGTTGAAATAAATTGGCAAGAAGGAATTTGATATTGGTGTTGGTGCTGTCGGTCTGCCTATGGGCATGCCGAAGTGTCAATGTTGGCACATACGAAGCCAAGGACAGCATGCGAACATCGAAGATTGTAGAGAATGTAATGGCCAATACCCCGACGTATGCAAAGGCATCATACAAGTTTTCGTGCGAATATTCGGCAAACGGTGGCGCTCCCGATTCGTTCAGCGGTATATTGCGCGTGCAGCGCGATAGCCTTATGTGGGTTAGTCTCCGCTCGTTCAATATCGAAGGTTTCCGTGTGCTAATTTCGTCCGATTCGGTAAAGATAATGAACCGCCTCAAAAACGAATACTATGTCGAAGGTATTTCGGCTCTCGAAAGTTTTGCAAAGCTTGACATGTCGTACAACGACTTGCAGTCTATCTTGCTCAACGAGTTTTTCCGTTATCCCTTTGATGGCGATACGGCAAAAAAGTACGACGATTATGATTATAAATCATGTATTGATACTGTATATTACTGTATATCAACAATTTCTCAAAAGAAGTTGAATAAGATTGCTGAGCGAGGCAATAGTGGTTACGCCGAACGTCATGGCTCTGTGGTTCAGACTGTTAAGGTAGTTCCTGGTACATTCAAGGTTAAGAACGTGTATCTAGAAGACCTTGAGAGCGGACGTAATGCTTTTGTCGAATATGGCAAGTTTACGCGTATGGGCGAGCAGTTGTTCCCGCAAACTATGAATATATATGTAGAAGCTGGTGATTTCAATGGAGTTATGAAATTTTCGATAAGCGATTTCGAAGTTAATGATGAGTTGACTTTCCCATTTAAGGTTCCTGCAAAATACACAAAAATCAAGTTGAATGAAAAGAATCGGTAGAATATTAGTCCTCGTTTTCGCCTTGTTGCTGCCTGTGGTTGGCGCATTTGCCCAGACCAAAGCCGAACTTGAGAAGAAAAAGAAGAAAACCATTAACGAGATTAACTATACAAACAAGCTCCTCGAGGAAACTCGCAAGAACCAGAAGGAGTCGGAGAATAATCTCGCTTTGCTCGGCAGCCAGATATCATCGCGACAGGAACTTATTTCCGACATCAACATGGAGATTTCGTTTGTGTCGAAAAAAATAAAGGAAACCGAGTCGATAATTGCCATGATGACCGAGGATTTGGAAAGCCTGAAGGCCGCCTATTCGCGAATGCTCCAGATAGCGTGGAAAAACCGTAATAAGAACAACGAAATTATGTTTTTGCTTTCGTCGCGCGATTTCAACCAGTCGTATCTGCGCCTGAAATACATGCAGCAGATGGCCGATTATCGTAAGCGACAACTAATTGCAATAGACGCGATAAAAGCCTTCCTCGAAAGACAGAAAGAAAAACTTGTGGCGCAGAAAGCAGAACATCAACAACTTCTCGACGAAGAAAAAGTCGAGGCCAAGAATCTTGAGGACGCCAAAAAGCAGCAGGAAAGCGCTCTGGCAAAGCTTAAGGGGAGGGAAGCTGACTTGAAAAAGCAACTTGCCGAGAAGAACAAACAGAAGCAGCAGTTGCAGGCTGCAATCGAAAAGTTGATCGCCGAGGAAGTCAAGAAGTCGTCGGCATCGAAAGGCAAGGCAAACACAGGCAAGTACGAGCTTACGCCCGAAGAAAAGATTGTAAGCGATAACTTTGGAAGCAATGTTGGCAAGTTGCCATGGCCGGTACAGCGCGGTGTAATTGTGTCAAGGTTCGGAAAGCAGCCGCATCCTGTCATCGCAAACGTTGAAATCGACAACAAGGGTATTGACATTTCAACTACAACAGGTTCCGATGCCCGTGCTGTGTTCGACGGTGAAGTCCGCAAGGTATTTTCTATTCCAGGAACGCAGAATGCTGTGATTATCAGGCACGGAGAATACCTTAGTGTATATACTCACCTCGACAAGGTTTATGTGTCGGCAGGCGACAAGGTAAAGGCTAAGCAGGCAATCGGAAAGATTTATACCGATGACGCCGAAAACAAGACAGTGCTTCACCTCGAAATCTGGAAGGGCAGTGCAACGCTGAATCCAGCAAACTGGTTGGCGAAGTAGCAGCGCGCCATGGCACGTTGCTACACCGCCAACAACATTGAAATGGTTTTGCCCTCAGAAACGCCGAAGGCATAGAAACGGCGTTAGCCATAGAACGGCGAAGCCCTCAACGAAGTTAAACCAAGAAACGCCGAAGGCACAAAAACTTTCAAATAAATCTTCAATCGACAATCGTACTTCGTAAATCTTTCTTATCTTTGCCTCAGTTTTGAATTTGAATAACGCTAATTAAGTAAAGTTATGGCAGAATATGATGAGTCGCAGTACGCAGGCGATGAATTCAAGGAACCTGAAATTTCAGAAAAAAAGGAATTTAAATGCAAGAATTGTGGTGCTTCCTTGGTATTTGAACCAGGAACAACCTCGATGAAATGTCCGTATTGCGGTGCTGAAAACGAGATAGAAATAAGCGATGAGATAATCGAAGAACTCGACCTCGAAGATTATCTGGCAAAGTTGGAAGCAGGTGGTGAAACTAGTGACGGAAACTCGCTGGAAGAAGTCTCAACCGTCGCTTGTAGTTCGTGCGGTGCGGTGGTTACTCTCGATGCAAACATCGTTTCCGACGAATGCCCGTTCTGCGGAACAAAACTGGTAGTCGCAAACGAATCTACCAAGAAGATGATAAAGCCAAAGTCGGTGCTGCCCTTCAAGGTGAAGTCCGAAGAGGCTATACAGGCATATCGCAAGTGGATAAAAGGTTTGTGGTTTGCTCCGCCAAAGCTTAAGGTTTACGCAATGCAATGTGAGCAATTGGCAGGTATGTACTTGCCATACTGGACTTACGATGCCCAGACCGAATCGGATTATCGCGGTATGCGTGGCGACGACTACACCGACACTGTTACTGTAACGGTAAACGGCAAGACCGAAACCCGCACCGTTGTAAAGACTCGCTGGACTCCAGTTTCGGGTCATATCGGGCTGTTCTTCGACGATGTGCTTGTTCCCGCATCCAAAACTTTGAATCGCAAGAAGATGGACGAACTCGAGCCATGGGATTTGGAAAACCTTGTGCCATACGAGGAAAAATTCCTTTCGGGCTTTCGTACCGAAACTTATCAGACTGGACTCAAGGAAGGTTACGAAGATGCTAAGGGCATAATGGAACAGGGCATCAGAAACGAAGTTCGCCGAGATATAGGTGGTGACCATCAGAAGATTACTTCGTTGAGCATTCAGTTCTCCGATACCACTTTCAAGCACACTCTGTTGCCAATTTGGATTAGTGCATACCGTTTCAACACCAAGGTTTACCGTTTCATAGTAAACGGCCGTACAGGCAAGGTTGCTGGTGACCGCCCGTGGTGCTGGTGGAAGATTACGCTTTTCGTACTTGGAATAATCGCAATTTTTGTATTGCTGTTCTATATTTATCAATATTTTGAATCGTAATTAAAATTAAATATCATGAAGAAAATCAGTATTTTGATTGTAACTGCTGCATTGTTCGCATGGTCGTGCAGCAACAAGGAGGAGGAAAAGAAAGATGAACCAAAGCAGGAGGTTTCCGAAATGCAGGCTTTGGTAAACAATTATGCCGAGGTCGATTTGACATCGGACTTGGTATCGGAACTGTCCGACAACCAGAAGCAGATGCTCAAGAAGCTCATCGAGGTTGCCGACATTATGGAAGAAGTCTTCTGGAAAGAGGCAATTGGCGAAAAGCAAGCTTTCTTGTCGTCAATTAAGGATGATGCCGCTCGTCGTTATGCTGAAATCAACTATGGTCCGTGGGACCGTCTCGATTGCAACAAGGCATTCATCGAAGGTTATGGCGAAAAGCCTAAGGGCGCTTGCTTCTATCCAGCCGATATGACCGACGAGGAATTCCAGGCTCTCGACGAAAATGTTCGCAACGGCTGGTATTCGGTTATCCGCCGCAACGACGATGGCTCGCTCAAGGAAGTTCCTTACCACGAGGAATATCCCGAACTGCTCAAGGCTGCCGACCTTCTCGACGAGGCTGCTGAACTTGCCGAAGACGAAGGTTTCAAGAACTACCTCAAACTCCGTGCCGAAGCTTTCCGCACCGACTACTATTTCGAGAGCGACTGCGCTTGGATGGACATGAAGACCAACCTTATTGACTTTGTTGTTGGTCCTATCGAAAGCTACGAGGACGAAATCAATGGTTCGCGCGCTGCACATTCGGGACAGATTCTTATTAAGAATATGGAATGGACTCGCAAGATTGAGCACTACAATGCAATTCTCCAGACCTTGCAGTCGAATTTGCCTGTTGAACCGCAGTACAAGGCAGAAAGCGCAACCAATTCGGGCGACATGAATGTTTACGATGTTGTTTATTCGGCTGGCGATTGCAACTCGGCAAGCAAGAACATCGCTATCAACCTGCCTAACGACCCGAATGTACATGCAACAAAGGGTTCGCGTAAATTGCAGTTGAAGAATGCTATGAAGTTGAAATTCGACAAGATTCTCGTTCCTATTGCAGAAATCCTCATTGCTGATGACCAGTTGAAGAACATCGACTTCGAAAATGCTTTCTTCCAGAATGTTATGTTCCACGAAGTAGCTCACGGACTTGGCGTTAAGTTTACAATCAATCCAGACAAGAAGTCGGTTCGCGATGCTCTTGGCGATTCGTACAGCACAATTGAGGAGGCTAAGGCAGATATGCTTGGTCTTTACCTTGTTACAATGCTCCACGAAATGGGCGAAATCAAGGATCAGGATTTGATGAACAACTATGTTACTTTCCTTGCTGGTATCTTCCGTTCTGTTCGTTTCGGTGCTGCCGAGGCTCACGGAAAGGCAAACATGATGGAATTTGCATATATCAAGGAAAACGGTGGTTTCAATTTCGACGAGGCAACAGGAAAGTACTCTGTTAACCTTGAAAAGATGCAGGAAGCTGTAAAGTCGTTCGTTACAAAGGTTATCGTTCTCCAGGGCGACGGCAACAAGCCTGAGGTTGACAAGTGGATTAAGGAAAAGAGCGTTGTTACCGAAGACCTCCAGAAGAGCCTCGACAAGATTGCCGGCGCTGGTATTCCAAAGGACATCGTTTACCACCAGGGCGCTGATGTGCTTGGTTTGTAATTGATGCATACAATATTTGAAAGATGGACATTGTTTTCGATGTCCATCTTTTTTTGATTTTATGTGAAACCCCTACGGGGTTATTTTTCATGTATGTTGCTTTTTATTGATCTGCAACCTCTAACGAGGTTGGTTCGCAATATGAGACGCAAAATATATTCGTTTTTTGCCCGTAGGGCATACATATTAATAAAAACACTAATATCCGAATTTACCCCATCGGGGTTTCATTTTGTTTGTAGATGAAATATTGATTACCTTTGCAGAAATTTTTCTCAAAATGACATTCGGAACAACTATATGCGCCATATCGACTGCTTCGGGGGCAGGAGCAATAGGCATTGTAAGGATTAGCGGTGCCGATTCGTTCGCCATTGCGCGTAATATTGTCGTGCGCAAGTCAATTTTTGAGGCGGAAAGTCCGCGTACTATGCTTTTTACTGGCATAGTTGACGAAAAAGGCACTCTGCTCGATGAGGCTATGGTGGTAAAGTTTGCATCTCCAGCATCATTTTCTGGCGAAGATATGGTCGAGATATATTGCCATGGTTCCGAATATATTGAGCAGAAAATTCTAGCTGCGCTCACGCATTATGGTGCTGTGCTTGCTCGTCCTGGTGAGTTCACGCAGAGGGCTTTCCTTAACGGAAAGATGGACCTGTCGCAGTCGGAAGCGGTCGCCGACCTCATTTCGAGCAGTTCGGCAGAGTCGCATCGTGTGGCAATGTCGCAACTGAAAGGTCAGGTGTCGTCGAAGATTGGCGAACTGCGTGGCAAAATGCTGGAACTTACCTCGTTGCTTGAACTGGAACTCGACTTTTCAGAAGAAGATGTCGAGTTTGCCGACCGCACCAAGTTGGTTTCACTTATTGACGAGATTTGTGCCGAAACCGAAAAGCTTATCCGCAGTTTTGAATATGGAAACGCTGTAAAGTCAGGCGTGCCTGTTGCTATTGTAGGTGAGCCTAATGCTGGTAAATCAACGCTTCTGAATGCCATATTGCATGAGGACAGGGCAATTGTTTCGTCGGTGGCAGGGACAACGCGCGACACGATAGAGGAGGAGTTTGTCCTTGATGGCATACGCTTTCGCTTTATCGATACGGCTGGTATCCGCAATGCCGACAACGAAGTGGAGGAACTAGGTATCCAGCGCACATATTCAAAGCTGAAGTCGGCACGGATTGTAGTGCTAGTGCTTGATGCATTGGCAGAAAAGCAGCATAACGATGAGATTGTTGCATCTATCGAAAAGGAGATTTCAGACGATACAAAACTTATAGTCGTGCTCAACAAGTCGGATATTTGCGATGCCGAATATGGATATGGCGATTCTCTGTTGATTTCTGCCCTCGACGGTTCGAATGTTGATGCCTTGTGCCGTAGGTTTGTGGAGTATGTTTCGTCGTTGAAGTCCGAAACTGCCGATGTTGTCATTACCAATGTGCGTCATGTCGCATCGCTCACGGCTGCTCGTGATTTGCTGTTGTCTGCACGGCTGGCGATAGGTGAGGGCGTTCCATCCGATTTCATTGCTCAGGATTTGCGCGAGGCAAATTATCATCTTGGCGAAATCACAGGCGCTATCAGTACCGATGAGGTGCTGGGAAGTATTTTCTCAAAGTTCTGTATTGGGAAGTAGATTATTGCTTCCTGAGAAATATGCATAAATGCTGCAAAGAGGTATGTTGATCATCCATTCTTGGTCGATATATTGTTTCATTGAACAGCGAAGTCCTTTGAAATGTCTATCTGCGTAGTCTACATTAACAAATTGCGATAGCGATTTACTCTTTACATTTTCTTCCGCTTTCACTTCAACTGGGGTTATATGGTTTTCTGTCTGAACTAGAAAATCTATTTCCAATGTTGATTTTTCCTTGCTGTAATAGTAAATGTCAAGATTTTCAATGGTTTTCAACTGTTGGAGAACATAGTTTTCGGTAAATGCGCCTTTGAATTCCACGAAAACATCATTGCTTATAAGCATTAATCTAGGGGACGCGTTTGACATTGCACCAAGCAAACCGACATCCATAAGATACAACTTGAAAGAGTCAAAATCTTCATAGAACTTAAGTGGCATATCTGGTGATTTGCAATTATGTATCTTGTACACCAATCCTGTTTTTACCAACCATTGTATGGCAATTTCAAAGTCGCGTGCGCGACCGCCATCCTTTACTGCACCGTATATGAATTTTTTGTTTTCTTTGGCAAGTTGGGCAGGAATGCTTTGCCATACCATACGAATTCGTTCTGTTTCCTTGCCAGCATGTTTTGCAAAGTCGTTATCGTAGGTTTTGAGGATTTCGTTTTGAATCTTACGTACCTTGTTGATATCACCTTTAAGGGTGTATTGTAAAACGGCTTCGGGCATTCCTCCTACATAGTAATATTGCCTAAGACATTCCTGTAATTTAGTTTCCAAAGTTCTCATCATCTCCCAGTCGAGGTGGGAAATCGCATCAGCAAGAATTTCTTCTCCCTTAGCCCATAGGAATTCTTCAAATGACATTGGATATAGGTATAACAGGTTTACCTTGCCGACTGGATACGATTCGCCTTGCCTATGTGTGATTCCAAGCAA
>JAEEGF011197487.1_pt1 | contig 10010 bp, 9 predicted proteins | sample 9134171 | NCBI WGS metagenome assembly JAEEGF01 (sample SAMN16246542, study PRJNA631951) | gut metagenome | biome: gut microbiome; feature: rumen; material: AP-attached | host: Bos | place: Iran: Karaj | collected 2018-10 | reverse complement strand
CAAGTTATGCTGGAACATCGTTAGGATCAATCTGCATTACACAATCGTTGCCGTTCTTTTTAGCCTTTAAGATTTCCAAAGCCTTTGCAGAATAAGATGGGGCGATTACACCATCTGAAACTTCTTTCTTAATTAACAAAGCTGTTGCTTCGTCACATTCATCAGAAAGCGAAATAAAATCTCCAAAAGAAGACATACGGTCTGCACCGCGCGCTCTTGCATAAGCACAAGCCAATGGTGTTAATTCAACATCACCTGTAAAATAAATCTGTTTAAGGGTTTCAGATAAAGGAAGTCCTACAGCAGCACCGGCTGGAGAAACATGTTTGAACGAAGTTGCAGCAGGTAAACCTGTAGCTTCTTTTAATTCTTTTACAAGCTGCCATCCGTTTAATGCATCTAATAAATTGATATATCCTGGTCTGCCGTTTAAAACTGTGATTGGCAGATCGCCACTTTCCATATAAACCCTTGCAGGTTTCTGATTCGGATTACATCCGTATTTTAATTCTAATTCTTTCATGAGGACATAATAGAATAATTACTGATTTTCTTCAATCTGACGGAATATTTCTTTTGTTACAAGACACACAGAATAAACGATGAATCCAGGCCAGATTAAAAGCCCAAGCACACCGCCGATGATGTTCAGATAAAAAAGATATAAAAGAATTCCACCTTCGACTGCGACTATCAGAAAAATAATCACTGCGAATTTAAAAAACTGAAGCTGTCTTACAATCACGTTTTTGAATATATTTATAAAGGTGTTTTCGTAGCGGCCGATGAATGCATAAAAAAATACATTCGAATTAATCACAGTCATAAAAATCACAAGAGCAACACCAAGTGCAAAAATATTATACCATTCGTTTTCGCGGATTAAATACCAGACGCCCCAGAGGATTACACCAGACACAGCGGTGATTAAAGTCATAATCATGCCCTGCTTAAAATTTTCCTTAAATCCTTTTACAAACATCTTAAAGGTAGAAACTTCTTTATTGTTGCAGATTTTGATGATTAAATAAAAAGCCGCGCAGGTTGCAGGTCCGATTGTAATTACCGGCAGGCTAAAGAAAAACCATAAAATATTTATGCCAAGAACGTTTATAACTTTTAATAAGGGCTTATCTGCTTCGTGTTTCATAACTTTGATTAAAGGGCTGTGTGTGCATCCCCGTGAGCCTCTTGTTTTACATATTTTTATTGATGATTTTTGTTTCGTATTTTCCGCTCTGTAAATCAATAAAGCGAACAAATAAAGAAACCTTGTTATCTTCGTTCAAAGAAGACCAGATTGTATCTGTAAAGCTGTTGATGTCGCCATCGATGTTTACTTTTACAGGTTCTCCTTCGAAGCTTGGTAAAGGATTTCCGTCTCCCATGTATGTGTGGATGTAATGTCCCTGTCCCTTCTGAGGTAAATCATAAGTATAAGTAAAGCGGAGTGTGTTATCAGGATTTCCATCATCACTCTTTAAGATAGAAAGTGCATATTCGTATTTTCCGCCGTCAATTGTAAGGAGTGATGAGATGCGTGGTGTATAGTTTGGAGCGTCGTGTTCGTATTTGCGTGAGCGGAGAGACTGTTCAAAAGTTTTTCCTTCTTTTAATCCTTCGAAGATTGTATCTGTCTGATCTCCGTTTGTTACGATTGTATGATTTTTATACTGACGTACAGCTGCATAAATAATAAGGCTTGGGTCACCAGCGATTAAAGATGGATCAAAAGCTTTAGTTCTGATTACTTCGCTGCCATCTTCGTTTTCTGTAACAAAAATTCTGTTACGGCTTCCGGCACTTCTTCCCATTGTCCAGTAAGCAGAAACTGCATATTTTCCGTCCTTACTAAGACCCGCAATTATTCCTCTTCCAGGATAAGTTGTACTCTTTAATTCAGTTTTTAAATCAACAATCTTCATCATATTCTCCTATCTTGTCTTTTCTACTTCGTCGTGTGTTTTTTCGAGTATCTGCATTACTGCATCAACTGTCTTCTGTTTAGGGTCGGGGTCATCGGCTGGAACTTTTTCTAAGATGGCGTTTCTGAATTTCTTACATTCCACGATTGGACTTGCAGTCATTGTAACTACATCCTTTTCCACTAAATCAGAAAGCATGTCTTCGGGACTTTCCGGATTGATTCTTAGACATGAACCGTTTATGGAAATCGGGAGCATTATATCAAAAAGGCGAAGGTAACTGTCTATTTCCCTCAAACCTCTTTTTGTTTCAGGCTGACCTGGTCTGTAGCGTGTTCCGCTTGGGAATACTAAAATCACCTGACCGCGTTTTTTACAGCCATCCATTGCCCTCATTGCAGCAAAGTTTATTTTTCTTGCTCTTTTTTCTTCTTCTTCGATCTGTTCGTCTGTCCAGCCCTTTGCCTTTAATGAATCAAGACTGCGGGTAGGATAAATTACAACGCGTGTAAAACCTTCTGTAAATGCACGTACTCCGGCGCTTGCTTCGTTGAGCTTCATTCCGGCTACTGCTACAACGCGGTTTGCAAAATCTTTTCCCCAGTCGGTATTACTTTTTTCAAGAAGATATAAAAAGAATGGTAAATCGAGGTTAGAATAGTGTTCCATCATAACAACACCAGTCTTTCCCTCTTTTACAACAGCATCGTAAAAAGCTTTAAAATATTCTATATTGCCTAAACCTGAACCCTCCAGCGCATTTTCTTCCAGAAGAAGATTCATATATTTTCTTGCTTCAAGATTTGCTTCCTGATAAATACAGTTTTCATCGATCTTTGCAGCGGCATGAGAAACTTTCTGTAAATCTGCAAAAAACTGAACATATTTATCTTTTAATGTTACAGGCATTATTTACTCCTAAACTTTTTTGTAGTATATCCTTCCATTATAGAGTATTTTTTATATTTTGCATATAATCACCTTAAAGGAAAAAAATGAAACATATTCTCTGTATCTGTTTAAGTTCTACAATTCAGCGCACCGTAAACTTTAAAAACTTAATCAAAAAAGAAGTGAATCGTTCTTTGTCTTATGTGGAGCACGCAAGCGGAAAGGCAATCAATTCTGCAAGAGTTTTGAATCAGCTCGAAAAAGGGTGCGTTACTGCAATCTGCCCTCTTGGAATCAACAACGCTGATTATTTTTTAAATCTTGCCAAAAACGATGAACTCGAGCTTTCATATGTACTCATCCCGGGAAACACAAGAATCTGCTGGACTCTTTTAGATAAATCAGACTCTTCTACAACAGAACTCGTTGTGGGCGAAAAAGAAATTACAGAGGATGATGAAAAAATTGCCCCCGATGGAGCATTGCCTGTGGAAGCAGCAGAAATCAAACTTTTAAAATTCATACACGAAGCTCTGGATAGTGCAGACGCTGTTCTTCTTTCCGGAAGCAGACCTAAAATCTGGAGTAATGATCTTTATGCCGCCATTGCCGGTATGGCAAAAGATAAGGGAAAGCTTTTTTTAGCTGATTACATCGGCGAAGATTTAAAACTCACTTTAAAATCAGTAACACCCGATATCATCAAAATTAATGATGATGAATTTATCCAGACTTTTATGGGTGATTATAATTCCGATGATAAAGGCGCCCCTTCTAACAGAGAAAAAAATATTCATAACACGGCAGAACAAAAATCATCAGATGGAAAAAATGTTTCTGCCGACGAACTTAAAGACGCCATAACAGAATTGAGCCGTAAATTAAACAATATTGTCGTTGTCACAAGAGGAACTGAGTCAACTTTTGGAGCAGACAAGGGAAAATTCGAAGAATGCCCGATTATCAAAGTAAATCCTGTAAACACAACAGCCTGCGGCGACAGCTTTAATTCAGGCTTCCTTTACGAATATCTTAAATCAGGTGACTTTTCCCTGGCATTAAAAAAAGGAACCTGGTGTGCGGCAAAAAATGCAGAATCAGAAATTCCTGGAAGTATAGAATAAAAACCTTAGTTTAGGTAATATCGCTTATTGTATTTTACTTAATTTTATAAGAAAATTAATTAATAATATACGTAACTGGAGAATGCTATGAGTATCGAGAAAAAACCCCTTGTAAATGATTTATATACAGCAGACCCTTCTGCACATGTATTTAATGGTAAAATTTATATTTATCCTTCACACGATGAAGATATAGATGTTGAAAATAACGATAACGGTGATCAGTATGATATGAAAGACTATCACGTTTACGAAATGAGCGATACAGAAAACTATCCGAGAGACTGTGGATGTGTTTTCACACTTGATGATGTAAAATGGGCAAGCAAACAGCTTTGGGCACCTGACTGTCAGGAAAAGGATGGAAAATATTATTTCTACTTCCCTGCTCGCGATAAAAACGGAATGTTCCGTGTAGGTGTTGCTGTTGGAACAAAACCGGAAGGTCCTTTTACTCCGGAAGATGATTATATCCAGGGAACTTATTCCATTGACCCATGCTGTTTTAAAGATACAGATGGAAAATACTTCCTTACAATGGGTGGTCTCTGGGGTGGTCAGCTTGATCAGTACAGAAACAACAAATGGAGCGAAGCAAATAAAGAACCTCGCGCCGGTGAAGATGCATGTACTCCAAAAATTGCTCTTCTTAAAGACAATATGAAGGAACTTGCAGAAGATCTCCGCGACCTTGTAATCACAGATAAAGAGGGAAAACCTCTCCAGGGTGATGATGAAGAACGCCGTTACTTTGAAGATCCTTGGCTCTTTAAAAAAGGTGATACATACTATTTTACATATTCAACAGGAACAACTCATCTTTTAGCATGGGCTACTTCTAAAAACGTTTACGGACCTTACACATACGGTGGAACAATCCTTACTCCAGTTCTTGGATGGACAACTCATCACTCTATCCTCGAATTCAACGGAAAATGGTACTTATTCTACCACGACTGTGAACGTTCAAACGGTGTAAACCAGAAACGTAACGTTAAATTCCGCGAATTGAAGTTCGACGATAAAGGTAACATCATTAAGATGGATGGTATGGAAAAATAATACTTCCATTTTCTAAAAAAACACTTTAAACTGTACTTCAGGGGTAAGAAAAAGAGTTATGATAGTTTCTACAAAAGGCCGCTACGCTTTGCGTGTCATGGTTGATTTAGCAGAACACAGCACCACCAGTCGAATTCCTTTGAAAGAGATTGCAGAACGCCAGTCGATTTCTCAGAAATACATAGAATCTATCATGTCTCTCCTCTCAAAACACAATCTTGTAGATGCCGTACACGGAAAAGGTGGCGGCTACAAGCTCAACAGAAAACCAGAAGAATATAAAATAAGCGACATCCTTAAGATAACCGAAGGAACTCTTGCTCCGGTTGCCTGCCTTGAACAGGGTGTTGCTCCCTGCCCTAAAAAAAATGAATGCCGTACACTCAAGATGTGGGTTAAACTCGACAGACTCATAAACGATTTCTTCGACGGCATGACCATCGCCGATTTGTGCGAAACCCCGTTGAAATAACCTGTTTTTTCTGATATATTCATTTTGTAGCGAAGCCACGGAAAAAAACGGGCCATACCTCCAAGTATTCGGTTTGGCTTAAGGAAATTATTAACAAGTTTTTTTCGTAGCAAAGCAACGAAAAAAAATCGGGCCATTAGCTCAGTTGGTTAGAGCAGAGGACTCATAACCCTTTGGTCCTTGGTTCAAGTCCAAGATGGCCCATTAAAAAACTCCGTTCTTACGCGGAGTTTTTTTATTTATATATAACCTCACAGGCACAGCCTGTTCGGGCGCCAGAACGAGCGTAGAACCTAAAATGGCCCGCTCCCGCAGCCCATTTTTTAACGGTTCTGCTATTTTAGGCGGGTTCAAGTCCAAGATGGCCCATATTTGCGTAACGAAGTGAGCAAATATAGTTCAATCACTTCCTATAGCCAAACGGCGCGAATGCGACGTATGGCCCAAAGTCCATTTTGCGTTAGCAGAATGGACTTTTTTTATCTTTATTCCTTTTTTTTCTTTTCTAATTAATTTTTTAATTGAACAAATGGCGTCTCTGATATATATTTCTATGTAATAGAGAGATTTACCAATCTTTCTTTGAAAAATTCATACAAGGAGAACTATATGTTCAAATTAAACCTTAAGAGTAGCAGGGTTAAAAAACTTACTTCAATATTTTTAGCCTCTTCTCTCCTTTTTGGCGCAGCCTTTTTTGCAGGATGCTCCGGAGAAGCTTCTTCTTCAGTCCCCCTTCCTGCAATCGAAATGAAAACCGGCCCGGAAATCCAAACCGAGCTGCAGAAGATTGGGTATAAAACAGCAACTTCGTTTGAAGCATCTAAAACAGGTCCTTCTTTTTCTATCCTATCAAATACTAATAATATTGTAGTTCTTTCAGAAAACTGTACTGTCGATGAATACATTGATAAGCTTTTAGCTGGCGAAAAACCATCCGTTTGTATTGCCTGGAAAGATGGTGATACAATCTATTATTTTGCAAACGGTTATACAGATAAAGGCAATAAGATTCCTCTTAATCCTGATTCAAGCAAGATGTTTGATGCTGAAAGTTATATTCCGCTCACCCATCTTGATTTAAGTGGATTTGATACAAGCAATGTTACCAATATGAGCAGAATGTTCTATAGGCTTTCTTCTGTTGAAACTCTGGATCTTTCTGGTTTTAATACTGCTAAAGTTACAGACATGTCTTACATGTTCTGCGCTATGGATATAAAAACACTTGATCTTTCGAGCTTTAATGTAAAAAGTTTAACTAATACTGAAAATATGTTTGCCAGTAATGATACGCTTGAACGTATTTATGTAAAAGCCGGAACAGACTGGAATATATCTGCTAATGTTACAAATTCAAAAAATATGTTCTATTACTGTAATTCGCTTAAAGGAGGCAATAATTATTCATATAACGGTTCCAGAGATATAACAAACGCCCGCATTGCCGGTTTAAATGGAATCGAAAAAGGATATTTTACTGATGTAAAAACAAAAGGTGTGCTTCAGAGAATTGAACTTGATACAACTAATGTTAAAAAAGAATATTTTAAGGGAACAACTCTAGACACAACAGGCCTTTCCATTACAGCACATTTTAAGGATTCATATGGAACAGAATCAACAACCACTGTTGTAGCGGGCTACGAAACTTCATACGACTTTTCTACAACCGGTCAAAAAGAAGTAACTGTAAGTTATACAAAAGATGGTGTTACAAAAACTGCAAGCTACACAGTAACTGTAAAAGACGGTTATAAGGTAACAGTAAAGCACATGCAGGAAAATCTTGCTGATTCAAACTATTCCCTTGTGGAGCAGGAAGAATTTGGTTTTGCACCTGGCACAAGTTTTACACCAACCGCAAAAAGTTATGAAGATTTTACAACTCCAACAGTGTCTGCACAGACAATAAATGATAATACAACTATTGAACTTAAATATGCCAGAAAAGTTTGTAGATTGATTTTTAAAGCAACGACAACGACAACAAATGGAACAATGCTTCAGTTTGATAATTCCTATGCCTCAGACATAAAAAAGCTTCCGGGAATAAAAAGTGTAACAATGAAAACTTTAGCAGACACTACTATCCCGACTGTCATAATTGCTGCAAAGTGTGGAGCAGATTTAAGCAAACTCACTTATAACTACTATCTTAAGGCTAAAGGTTATAAATTCAGTTCTGTTCAAAAACCAAGCGGTTATAATGACTCTTCAAATCTTGATTCAGATAATTATCCAAAAAAAGCCAAAGCCGATTTTGATAACACAAGTTGGACTATAAAATGGCGTCTTCCTACAATCTATATTTGTGACCAGGATCATGGTAATAATCTGTCTTACTATTTAAGAGAATTAGGTGCAGATGAATCAGCCGTAAAATTTATTCCTTCTGCAACTCCAAAACCATCTTCAGTTTCGGCTTCTCAAGTAATGCAAATATCAACAGACTATTTACCACCAAATTATAATACTCGTGCAGAGGCAAAAGCCTATGCCTGGGTTGAAATGGATGGAGTTACTCCTGTAATTAAATATTATGCAGAATGTGGTAATGCTTCTAATAAAGAAGGTTATCCAACTTTACCTTACACTGACTGCAGATATATGTTTACAGAATGTAAAAATTTACAGGAAATAGATTTGTCTGGTTTTGACCTTTCTAATGTAACAAATATGTCTTATATGTTTAATAAATGTACTGCTTTAAAAACTGTAAAATTTGGTAAACTAGATACATCTAAAGTTACAACTATGCGTGAAATATTCATGCAGTGTGAAAATCTTACAAAATTTGATCAAAGCGGATTCGTAACTTCTGCCTGTACAGATATGCATTGTATGTTCTATGATTGTTATAAATTAACATCAGTAAATACTTCTGGCTGGAATACATCAAATGTTACAACAATGGAAGCGCTCTTCTTTGAATGTGGGGATCTTACAACCCTTGACCTTTCGATGTTTGATATGACTAATGTTACCAACATAAGATGGATGTTTGTAAGATGTACAAACCTTACAACAATCTATGCAAAATCAGGTACTAACTGGGGAACCAAGACCTGGTCAGAATCAAATGCAGAAGCACCTTTCAGCGGATGTAATAAACTTAAAGGCAGTCAAGGAACAACATATGATAGTTCAGTAGCCGGAGGCAGTGTTTCCCGTGCCAAAATCGACGGCGGTAGCACAAGTCCAGGTTACTTCACAGCTAAATAATCAGCCTGATTAATAAATCAATTTAATCAATAAAACTCGTTCTGAGAAATCGGAGCGAGTTTTTTATTTTAAAAAATTCCTCCACATCTCCTTTTTTTTATAGTATCTTTATAATAGAATTAAACAAGACGGAGGCATGATATGGCAGAAATTACTATCACAGAAGAAAACTTTCAGAAAGAAGTGATTGAATCGGATAAGACTGTTGTTCTTGATTTCTGGGCGGCTTGGTGTGGACCTTGTAAGGCTTTTGCGCCAACCCTGGCTGAATTTGCAGAAGAACATCCGGAAATTAAAGTCGGTAAGGTAAATGTTGATGAACAGCAGGCTCTTGCTTCGCAGTTTGGAATTATGAGTATCCCGACTATTGCCGTTATGAAGGACGGAAAAGTTATTGATTCTGCCTTTGGTGCGCTTCCTAAAGAAGACCTCGAAAAACTCTGCGATATAAAATAAACTGTCTGAAGACTGAAGAGTTCTGATTTAGTTTTTACTTTCCTACGCAGAAATTTTCAAAAATACTTCCAAGAACATCATCCGGGGTAACGTCTCCGGTGACTTCTCCAAGGCTATCCAGTGCATCTTCAAGGTCCTGGACAACTGCATCGAGGGTATAATTGTCGTCTGCGCTCACAAGTGCGTGTTTTACACATTCCAGGGCTTCTAAAACGGCTTCCTTTTGTCTTGCAGAACCAAGCCCTGCCTGCTCACGTTCTGTAGAAAGTCCGGATGTAAGTATTTTTGTTATATCGTCGTAAAGATTTTTTAAACCATCGCCTGTTTTAGAAGAGATTTTTACCACAGGGTAAGATTTTCCGACTGATGATGGCCCCCCTGAATGTACGAGAATATCTTCCGCACCCCCAGAAAGCACGTTATCTTCAGCCTCTGAATGCACGTCCTTCGTATCACTCTTATCAATCTTCGTATAAACCAAAATAAGCGGCTCGGTACAGTTCTGAATAAATGCCTTATCTTCTTCGTTCAAACCGCCCGCACTATCAACAAGGTATAAAACTACATCCGCATCTTTTGTAAGATTTTTTGTAAGTTCAACTCCCTGCGCTTCTATTACATCATCAGTCTGGCGTAAACCCGCTGTATCAAAAAGACGCACAGGAATACCGTTCACGCTTGCCCAGCTTTCGAGCCAGTCACGGGTAGTTCCTTCTATATCGCTTACGATTGCACGCTCTTCCTTAAGAATTGCATTAAAGAGTGATGATTTTCCCGCATTCGTACGCCCCGCAAGAACAACCCTCGCTCCATCCTGATAAAGTTTTTCGCTCTTCCACGAGTCTGCAAGAGAAG
>JAEEGF010778829.1_pt1 | contig 10010 bp, 8 predicted proteins | sample 9134171 | NCBI WGS metagenome assembly JAEEGF01 (sample SAMN16246542, study PRJNA631951) | gut metagenome | biome: gut microbiome; feature: rumen; material: AP-attached | host: Bos | place: Iran: Karaj | collected 2018-10 | reverse complement strand
TGCGTCACCCGCGTCCAGGACTCCTTCGTCATCGGCTTCCCCACACTCTCAGATATGGACTTTGGAATACCGGTTTTGCAGTTTTCCATGCCGGTCGAAAAGACAGACCGTATTTCTCGGCTTCGGATCATGCTGTTCCAGCAGGGTGATGGCTATGGCCATATCCAGCTCTGCCGCCAGCCCTGAAAACTGTTTCACATAATTACTGTCAAGCGGAATGGGGCACTCCCGCAAGCCTGTCTCGTCGTGGGGAAAAGCATATCCACAGCTCCACATTTCAGGAAAGAGCGCAATGTCTGCGCCCTTTTCTTTTGCCTGACGGCAGGCTTTGATCCCCTTCTCCATGTTTCCTTTCAGGCTTCCCGTTGGGAGAAGCTGCAGGAATGCGATTTTAAGCTTCATTTTTTCAACACCTTTTCACTCTGCCGGCCCAATGCCGTTCAGACAATATCTATACCTCTTCCTGCCAGGGCTTTTCTGAGCTCCGCTTCCGATGTGAAGCGTATGGGCTCAATGCCGCATATCCGCGCAGCGGCACAGTTTGTGGCCACATCGTCTATGAACAGGCATTCGGAAGCCTTCAGGGAGAATCTTCTAAGGAGCAGTTCATATATCTCGGGCTGCGGCTTGAAAAGCTTTTCATAGGCGGAGACCACCTTGCCCTCGAAATTGGAGCTTCCCGGTATTTTGGGCCAGTACTCGTCATGGCGGGGACCTGCGTTGCTTAATAGAAACAGTCTGTAGCCTGCATCTCTGAGCTCGCCTGTGAGCTGAGCTATGCCAGGGACCGGAAGAATGGGTTCGTCCCAGGTCTTTATAAGAGCCTCCGCCACCGGGTGAAGCCTTTCGGGGATCCTTTTTCTGGCGTACTCCAGCAGTTCATCCTCCGTGATATAACCAAAATCCAGCAGCGGCCACATATGCCCCTCGAAGATCACCTCCACCAGGAGCTTCTTTTCCTCTGGGCTCAGATCTGGATAGCGATCTGCGAATTTGTAAGGGGCGAAATCTATAAGCACGCCACCCATATCGAAAATAATATTCCTGATCATTGGAACCCTCTCCGCCAGTAAGAATCAGCCCTTCACGCGACTACTCCCAGGGGTAGTTCGCGGTTTGAGTAATTATATCATAGACTTGTGAATGCAAAAAGGACAGCCATTCGAGGCTGTCCTTTTCTTCAAGCCATACTTACTTAAAGCTTCCGTAGTTCTTTACGGCTTCGTCTATGGAGATCTCGCCCCTTCCTACCTGGAAGGCAGCTATGCGGATCTGGACCGTCAGAGCATCAGTGATGCCGAGGACCTCAGGAGACATGGTGCGGTCTACGGGCACCTGACCAAAGGGCGCATAGATCGGATCCAGAGACAGATCGCTGGTGGGCGTCACCAGACGCTTCACAGAAGCCATGGCATTCAACTCCTCGGTTGCGATCAGGAAGCGCATGAACTCGTTTGTCATATCGAGATTATCGCAGTCCTTGTTGACGGAGAACTGGATGGAAGGACTGTCGATGAAATATCCGCCCTCCTCACCCATGGGGATGGGATAGAATGTGTATTCGAAGGGCGTCTTGCTGAAGGCCTCGGACTGGCTCTCCCTCTTCTTTGTACCGGAAACCGTATCGCCTTGGCAGATCATCATAGGAACATCGCCCTCGAAGAAGCGCAGGATGACCTTTGTGTAGCTGTCCTCGATCTTGTCGCACTCAGCCAGATCGATGTAGCCGCCCTTTATAAAGTTCTCCACTGTTTCCAGCGCGGGACGCATGTATTCGCCCGCAGCGGGATCCAGCGCATTGGCCTTTTTAAGAGCTTCCGGGTTACCCGCCAGCGTCGCCACGAACATGGGATATGCTACCGTATACATGAAGCTGCCTGAGGATTTGAGTGTGTAGCCCATCATGGGGCTGGAATAGCCCTTGCTGCGGAAGGCATCGCAGACCTTCGTCAGCTCCGTCCATGTGGTGGGGATGCTCTGGCCCTCCTTCTCGAACAGGTCATTATTCACCAGCATGCCGTAGGTCCTGGAGAATACAGGCACCAGCATCACCTTGCCGTCTGAGCCGTGGTTGATCAGGCCGGGGCGTATGCAGTCAAGGTTCAGCCCAAGAGCCGGATCCGAAAGATCCTCCATGTGAGCATACACAGAATCGTACTGCTCATTGCCTATCATCCAGGTGTAGGAAAAGAAAATATTTGGCTTGTCATTGCCCTTCAGCGTCGTGCCAAGCACATTGTTGTAGTCATCAAGCTTAACGTAGCTCAGCTGAACATTCGGATAAAACTCGTTGAATCTGTCGAATTCAGCCTCCAGCGCCTCAAAGTTATCATAGTTTCCTGCCACAGTGATCTTACAGCTGGTCTCTGCATCGAGAGCGGGCTTGAAGCCTTCGTCGACTGTCTCCTGGGGCTTTTCCCCGCAGGCTGCCAGCGACAGGATCATGCAGATGGCCATAATGGTACAGAGCAGCTTTTTCATGATCTCTCCTCCTTGATTCTGCGAATCTCTTTTATTACAAGTTTAATATCTATCGGCTTTGCGATATGTCCGTTCATGCCTGCGTTCAGGCACTCTGTGACATTTTCAGAGAACGCGTCTGCCGTCATAGCTATGATGGGGATGGAGGATGCCCAGGGGTCGTCCAGCGCGCGGATACGCCTGGTGGCTTCGAGCCCGTTCATCTCGGGCATCTGTATATCCATAAAGATAAGGGTATAGAGCCCTTCTGCCGCCTGGCTCATCTTCTCCACGCAGATGCGGCCGTTTTCGGCGCGCTCCGTGGTGATGCCGAACATTCCGAGCATGGTGGAGATAATCTCCCAGTTGATATCATTATCCTCCGCGATCAGGATATTCAGGCCCTCCAGGTCGGAATAATCTGTCTCCGGCTCCACGGACTTGGGCTTGGTGCCAAGAAGTTCATTGATCTTATCGTAGAGCTTGGAGCGGAACAGCGGCTTGCTTACAAAGCCGTTGGCTCCGGCCTCCTTTGCGATATCCTCTATGTCGGACCAGTCGTAAGCGGAAACCAGAAGGATGGGAGTGGTCGCCCCCACCTCGCTGCGTATCCTGCGTATAGTCTCGATGCCGTCCAGATCCGGCATCTTCCAGTCGATTATGACAACGCTGTAGTCACGCCCCGCCAGATGTCTGTGCTCTATCATGCCAAGGGCTTCAATGCCGCTTCCTGCACGGTCCGCTGTAACACCCAGAGACACCAGAGAATCCACAGCTGTTTCAAGAAGTATCTCATCGTCATCGACGATAAGCACATCCATGGGATCCAGCTGCAGCTCATCTCTCTGTCTGTCGGAAACGGGAAGATCCAGCGTTACGGTAAAGGTCGTACCCTTTCCGACCTCACTCTGGCAGTCGATACTGCCTTCCATAAGGTCGACCATCTGCTTTGTGATGGCAAGGCCCAGTCCTGTGCCCTGAATGGTGTTTACGCGGCTGTCGGTCTGTCTGGAGAAGGGCTGGTACATGGTCGCCATAAACTCCGGGCTCATGCCCATACCGGTATCGGAGACCCTGTAGATGAGCCGCACGCAGCCGGCCTTGGGACTCGCCTCCTCTCTCATGTCAACGCTTACCTGTCCGCCGGGCGGCGTGTATTTGATGGCGTTGGAAAGGATATTGATATAGATCTGATTAAGCCTGAGCTGATCTGCGTAGAAGTATTCCTTTTCCAGCTTGCCGACGCGGAAATTGAAATCGATATTCTTTTCCTTCACCATCGGCTGGGACATGTTCACGAGATTTTCCACCGTCTCCACTATGGAGAAGCTCAGCGGGCTGAGGTTCAGCTTGCCGCTCTCCACCTTGGAGATGTCCAGGATATCGTTGATCAGGGTAAGCAGATGATTGCTTGCCATGGAGATCTTGCGCAGGTTTTCACCCACCGATGCCGTGTCATCCAGGTTCTTCTCCGCGATGGTGGTAAGACCTATGATGGCGTTCATAGGAGTACGGATATCGTGGGACATGGTGGACAGGAAATCGGTCTTGGCTCTGTTCGCCGCAGCCGCTTCTCTGGCAGCCGCAAGAAGCTGCTTGTTAAAGTTGAGCATTACCGACAGGTCGAAGACGAACAGTATCAGAAGCGCTGCAGAGACAACGATTATCAGCAGCCAGTTTTCGCTATTTATGCGAAGATCCTTCATTGGCATCATGCTCAGGAAGGTCCAGCCGCCCGATGCCTCCACCGGGGTATAGGCAATTATGCATTCCTCGCCGCGGGAATTGAACATAGTAAAGTAACCGGTGGTGGAGGTGACTTTTTCGAAGAGCTCCTGTGTGGAAGCCGGGTCAGCAGAGTTGTAGGATCTGTAGAATTCAAAGAAGCTGGAATTTTTAAAGGAATGGCCCTTGATGATATAGTCGCCGTCCGCGTCGATCATTGAAAGCTCGGCATTTTCAAAGGCTTCATGGGGGAAGACCCATCTCTGCTCCAGCTCTGCAAGAGGCAGCACGCGAAGCAGTATAGCGTCACGGGGAGTACCGGTCTCAGAATCGTGAAGAGTGATGGTATTGCAGAAAGCCAAAGACTGCTCGCCATTGACTGGGTTCATATAGGCGCGGGAAATGTTGATGGCTTCGCCGATGCTTTGGATCCAGCTGATATCGCTGAGAAGACCAGTCCGGGCATAGGAGACGGTATAGTCTCCAGAAGAGCCGCTGCTTGCTCTGGTGGAAAGACCGGTCAGAGTATCGTTATACACGATATGAGCCGAAGCGTTGGGAAGTACATGAGAGATACGGATGAAGGAAATGGCCTCCTCGATGGTCATGTCCTTGCTGTTGATATAACGCGCCCACACATCGCAGATGCGCTGCTCGCCATCCAGATAATTCTCAGTGACGTGCTCCATGGTGATCGCGGTGTTTTCGAAATGCTGAATCTGACTTTGTGTGGTATTCCTGGTGGCATAGTTGGAATATAGCACTACGAAGGTCATCAGTGCGATCATAATGATCATATTTACAATAATGATCCAGGTTTTTTTCATGGCGCTTTACGCTCCCTCCGCAGACTTTGTTTACACACAAGCCGGTCTATATTACGATAGGCCATAACTCGATATAATATTGTATCACAGATATCAGCTTACAATCAAAACAAACTGCTTTTTATTTGAAAATGTTCATTATAAGCATTACTTACCGTTTGTTTTTTTCGCAGATCCATTTCATAAGAACCGGCCCCTTCAAGGCGGAATTTTATGATAGCAAAATCCATGAAAAGGTGCTAAACTTGACTGAAACAAAAATCAGACTATCACAAAGGAGCAATCTTTTTCATGAACACAAAGGATCCGCAGGGCCTCAAAGCATCTGGCTTCAGGGGCAGCCTCATCGTATTTTTCTGCATACAGGCCTGCTTCAGCATGGCGGCCAGCTTCGCCCACCCCGTCACCCCCACCCTCATAATCGAGCGGCATCTGGACAGCTCCATGTTCGGAGTGGCACTGGCAACCATGATGACAGTCAACTTCCTCTTCGCCCCCTTCTGGGGCAAGATGTGCAGCTACATCCCCACCAAGACCATAATGCTTATCGGCGCCATTGGCTATTCCATAGGCCAGAGCATCTTCGGCGCTGCCACCTCCGAGGTCATGATCATGGGGGGCAGAGCCTTTGCGGGCATCTTTACCTCCGCCAGCTTTATCGCCTTTTCAAACTACGTGGTGAACACCAGCCGGGGCCAGGACACGGGCTCAAAGCTGACCATTCTTGTGACGGTCCAGAACGTGGCAGGCGCAATGGGCTATTTTATCGGCGGCATGCTGGGGCTCATCTCCGTTGAGGCCGCCTTCATTGCTCAGGTAGCCGTGCTCGCCACCTGCGGCGTGCTGTTCTTCATCTTCTGCAAGGACGACACCGAATACAAGATAAAGCCGGATCACAGCCTGACCTTCCGGGAGGCCAATCCCTTCGCAGCCTTCCTGGACATCAGAAAGTTCATAACCCCGGGCCTTGCCATGATCTTCGCCATCGTTGCCATCTGCGCCATCGGCCAGAATTCCTACGAGCAGGTCTTCAACTACTACATCAAGGACTATTTCGGCATGTCCAGCGCCTACAACGGCATCTTCAAGGCGGTGATCGCCTTCGGCGGCATGCTTATAAACAGCACCCTCTGCATGTACCTGATGAAAAAGACCAATACCAACAGGAGCTTCCTCTGGATACTGCTGGCAAATACGGTTCCTGCAGGTCTGGCGCTGCTGTTCTTTGAAAGCCTCTGGCCCTTCGCAGCCTGCGACATCGCCTTCTTCATCATCAATACCGCAAGGCTTCCCCTTATGCAGAACCTCTGCGCGCAGAGGGCGACGCCTCAGACCAGCAACTCCATCATGGGCTTTTATCAGGCCATGAATTCCCTGGGCGGGATCTTCGGAGCCGCCTTTGCAGGCCTTATCTACGACACGAACAACCACGTGCCCTTCATACTCTGCTTCTGCGCTTTTGCGCTTGGAAGCCTGATAGCGGTGAAATACGTAAACGATTACAAAAAGAACGGATCCAAGGCATAAGCCTTGGACCTGTTTTTTTATTGCTTCTACTGCTGCATCACCGCATCCAGCGCCTGATCCACAGCCTTTATCCTTCTGGGCTTGGGGTCTCTGAATATCTTTCCTCTTGCGACCACCATGCAGGGCTCCCTAAGGGTTGTCAGGTCCTCCAGCGGATTGCCGCTTACGATCATAAGATCCGCGCACTTTCCGGGCTCTATGGAGCCTGTCACGTCATCTATTCCTGCGATCTCAGCGTTCAGCCTTGTGGCGCGCCAGATGCATTCCGCAGGCTCAGCGCCAATGTATTTGTTGAAATACCAGAGTTCCCTCCACATGTCGTAGTGGGTCACGAAGGGGCAGCCGGTGTCCGTGCCGAGCCCCACCCTGATGCCATCCTCCCTGCAGGCCTTGATGCACTCTATCATGTTATCCATCAGAGCCTTGCCGTTGATCTGGCCGATCTCGTCCGCGCCGGAGACCGCAGGGTCCATAACGGCAAAGGGAATGGCCGGAGATATGGTGGCGATAAGGGCTGCGCCGCTGCTTCTGAACAGCTCGCGGCTCTTTTCGGAGGGCTTTCCGCCGTGCTCTATGGTATCTACGCCGTTTGCAAGGGCAAGCTCAAGCCCCTCGGTACCCTCCACATGGGCTGCCACCTTATAGCCCAGCTCGTGAGCCTGGCTGCAGGCCGCCTTTATGTAGGATTCCGGCATCTTCAGCACTCCGGGTTCTCCCGGCACCTCCGCATCCAGAACGCCGCCTGTTATCATAAGCTTTATCCAGTCCACCTTCTGCTTTGAAAGCTCGTAGACCATGACCGCTGCCTCGTCCTCGCTGTTGGCAGGAAGGGCCACGGAGCCTGTCATGTGACCGCCCGGAACGGAGACCGCATAGTCTGAGGCCAGAATGCGGGGGCCGTCCTTTTCGCCCCTGAGTATCCTGTCCCTGAGCTCCGTATCGAAGTTCAGAACGCCACCCACAGCCCTTATGGTGGTAGTCCCGGACAGCAGCTGATCCTTTGCCAGCCCTGCCATCATGGTCTTCACCACCATCCTCGCAGCCCCGAATCTCAGCAGCTTGGCTATTTTGTTATAATCCGTCTTACCCTTTTTAGGCTTGCCGGAGGATGGGATGTGCACATGCATGTTGATGAGTCCCGGGAGCATGTATCTGCCATCCAGGTCTATTATCTCGCAGCCCTCGGGCAGCTCAGCCTCCGGGACGATTTCTGTGATGATGCCGTCCTCGACTATCACAGCCTTGCCGAAAACCGGCTCCATATCCCTGCTGCCGTCAAGTATGGCAGCCTTCACAAATGCGTATTTCATAATAATCTCCTTAAGTTGCTTCAGTTAAGTGAATTATGCTATATCGGGCAGCAAAAATCCAGTCTTTCTCTGTTCAAAATCCGTTTAGATGATAAAATAAACTGAGAGGTAAAGGATATGACAAAGCAGGAAAGACTTGAAAAGCAGCAGGCAAGGCTTCAGGAGATGCTCACCCGTGAGCGGGAGCTCTGGGCGACGGGAAAGCTTTACATTGCAGGGGTTGACGAGGTAGGCCGGGGGCCGCTGGCCGGGCCTGTTGTGACCGCCGCTGTCATCCTCCCAAAGGATTTTTCCCTTCTTGGCGTTGACGATTCCAAGAAGCTGAGCCCCAAAAGGCGCGATGAGCTTTTCGACCAGATTAAGGAGGCGGCTGTTTGTTGGGCTATTGGCCGCAGGGAGCCCCAGAGGATAGACGAGATAAACATTCTTGAAGCCACCAAGGAGGCCATGAGAGACGCGATACTGGCCCTTGATGTAAAGCCGGACCACATACTGATAGATGCCATAAAGCTGCCGGTGCTTGACATACCCCAGAGCTCCATCATACACGGAGACGCTCTGAGCGTTTCCATTGCCGCAGCCTCCATAATCGCCAAGGTCACCAGGGACCGGGAGATGGAGCGCATGGCGGTGCTGTACCCGGGCTATGCCTTTGAAAGCAACAAGGGCTATGGCACCAAGGCGCACTATGAAGGCCTTGCGGCTCTTGGTCCCTGCCCAATACACAGAAGGAGCTTCCTGTAAGAGAAAAAAGAATTAGCGAAAAAACTCCGGGTCGCCTGAATCTCAGGCTCCCGGAGCTTTATTTTTTTATTCAGATCTTCAGAGATACGGCGATGCCTGTCCCCTATTCCACGGGTTCGCAGCCATCGGGACCGCAGGCCATGCCGGCGTTTGCCTGGGCCTTCTTCATCAGCTCCTCAGCCCTGCGCTTCTCGATATCCTCCTTCATGCGGCCGATCAGCTCCACGAACTGATCCTTGCTCATGGCGCCGTTCACGGCGTAGTAATCCTCGAAAACAAAACAGGGAACGCTGTGGATGCCGTAGCGGGAGGCCTCCCTCTCGTCCAGCCTCACATCCATCTCGTACTTGTCTGTGGCCAGGAAATCCAGGACCTCAGCCCTGTCCAGACCCACCTCTGCCGCCAGATCCGCCAGGATCTGATGGTCGCTCACCAACTGCTGCTCAATAAAGTAGGCCTTGTAAAGACGCTCGGTCATGGCCTCGGAAAGCTCCGCGCCCTTCTCCGACGCGAACTTGGTCAGGCGGTGCGCATCCACGGTATTGCAGCTGAGCATCTTCTCGTACTTGTAATCCAGGCCGGCCTCCTTTGCCATGGTCATGATGCCGGAAAGCCTTTGCATGATGGCATCGGGCGTGGTGCCGCGCTTTGCCGCAGCCTCCGCCAGAGTCATGGCAGTTCCCTCCTTCGGAGCCTCGGGATGAAGCTCAAAAGCCTTCATTTCGAAGCTGTTATCCTCTCCCGGGCAGGCCTCCTCCAAGGCCTTCTTCAGGTTAGTCTCCCCTATGTAGCAGAAGGGGCAGGCGTAATCGGACCAATAAGTGACTTTCATTTGATACCTCCGAATATATTTAAACTAACATTTTATTTACATAATATAGGTTTAAGTTGATGTGCTAAATCTGCTGTTTTAGAGAGTTTTTTCACCCAAAACAGGCTCTCCGAAGCAATCGTCATGCGACCTTCGGCAGTGCTCAGCAGCCGCAGACGGCGATCACAGCAGCTTCCGCTGATACAGTCCGGCTGTTCTGAGGAAGTCAGGCGTTTCGAAGCTGACGTAGCTCCTGACTATCCTCGGCACCGCATCGGGGCGCTCTATGGTAAAGTACAGGCACTCGAAATCCAGCTGAGGCGCACCCTTGTCTGCCACATACACGGGCAGGTGATTCAGCAGCTCGCTGTACTGACGCTCCCTGCAGATCAGGGGGAAACGGGTGTCCGTTCTGTCCGTCAGATAGTTGAAGCCGCTGCAGGTGCCGAAGCCCTTAGGACCCTTCATTGGACAGGCACGGAACTTCATAAGAGGCAGATAGCCATACCCTATGAAGCCGATGGGGATGACGTCACCAGGTTCCTCGCCAGCCTCCTCAGCCTGCTGGGCAGTACGCAATCTCCGCATGGCGGGAAAGCCCAGCTC
>JAEEGF010664599.1_pt1 | contig 10010 bp, 9 predicted proteins | sample 9134171 | NCBI WGS metagenome assembly JAEEGF01 (sample SAMN16246542, study PRJNA631951) | gut metagenome | biome: gut microbiome; feature: rumen; material: AP-attached | host: Bos | place: Iran: Karaj | collected 2018-10 | reverse complement strand
ATTTCGGTTCGGGTGATGATGTTACAAACGCAAAAATCAGCACCGGCGAAAACACGGGCACATTTGAATACGGCGAGGAAACCGTTGTTTATAACTTTGAATCCGTTCCGGGCGCCGATCCGGATAATTTTGAAATCCCAACGTAATAATTGAATATCTTATTATTAAAGCCCGCAGGCATTAACCTGCGGGCAGTTTATTATGCAAATAGATTTGTGAAGAACCAGGCGATATAATGATATATCGCGATGAAGAAGCCGGCGGATCCTTCGTGCGGTTCGTGGCAGTACGGGCAGCCGCCGTCATCAATCGTCACTTTGGCGGTAAGCGGTTCGGAATCAACACCGTAAGCGGTTTCGGCCAGAATCTCGATTCTGTATTCTCCTGACGCGAGACCTGTTACTTTGAGGTCTATTGTCTTCTGCTCTCCGGCAAGATAGTATTTCGGGAGCACCCAGCCTTTTTTCTCGGTAATGCCGAGTTTGTTAATTATCTTATAGCGATAGAGTACGACAGGCATACCGTCGGTTGATTCCGCGGCAGGAACAGCAGCCGTATATCCTCCGGTGACGGGAGTAATCGCAATCTCGGCGTCCTCCTCGAATACGGGCGGTTTTGATGCCGCGTTTCTCTTTTCGACCGTATATTCTCTGTTTTCCGGATTTGCGGGATTTTCAAGGAGATATTCGCATATCATCTCACCCGCTTCTATGTCAAATCCGCGCAGATGCATGCGGTTTGCCGCGTCAAGCTCGACTATCCAGAATGTCGCGGTTGAATAGGCGTCGTCGGGATGATAGGTGCGTGTTCTGTCGACTGTGAACTCGGAGTAATAAACCGCGCCTGTGCCGATTGCCGTGAAATCTCCCTGCCAGAGCGAGCGGGGATCGTTGAGCGGATAATGCGAATGACCCGAAAAGTCAACAACCTGCGGATATTGTTTGAGAGTGTTGTTGAAATATGTTACGCCCCATCCGTCATAGCTCGATGAGCCGTAAACAGTGTCCCTGTTGTGTTCATGGTGCATAACGAAAACGGGTCTGTCGGGGTTTTCGGCTTTCGCCTTATCAAGTTCGCTCTTAAGCCACGAAATCTGACCGGAGTCATAGTGTTGAACATCGTTTTCGGAGGCGGAAACGCCGATGAAATGGTAGCCGTTGATGACTTTATGAAAATCGGCATCGTTGCCGGTTACGCTCTTATAATACGAACGAAGCTCCTTGCGGTTCATCACATAGCCGTCATGATTCTTTGCGACAACTCCGAGAAACTGCGTTCCTTCGCGTACCGATTCATTGATTGCCTTCGCGAATTTGTCGAATTCGCTCTTTGTTCCGTCATTTGTAAGGTCGCCGCAGATGAGAACGGCATCGAGTTTATCATAAGCCGAGTTTGCGCCCGCATCTGCGTAGGCCATCTCCATCATTTTGCCGATTCTGTTATAAGTCGTATCGTTATCATCGCGTATGTGCGTGTCGCTCGAGGCGACGAATCTGATTACAGGCACAAAATCCGCCTGCGCGGGGACGTCGCCGTCGGCACCCGCGGTTGCGGTTGCTCCGCAGAGAAGAAGAACGCTGAGCAACACTGAAACAATCCTCTTGAAAGATTTCATATTATCCTCCGTTTACTGAAGTTCAAATGTGTAAGCGCTGTTTACATACCAGTTGCCGGTGATGTAGTTTACGGGTCTGAAAACCACTTTGTCCGCATAGACCTCAAGCTGTCCGCCGGTGCCTGAATGAGTCAGGCCGAACCAGTTGACAATGCCGTAGGTCGGCAGGGTGATATAGGTCACTCCGTTTACCTGCTCGGCACTTGAAAGTCCGGTTTTTTCCTCTGCAAGATGACTCTTTATTCCCGCGTGCATGTGGCCGCTGATATAGAAAACATTGTCATATTTTTCAAGGATTTCCTTAACGGGATATTCATCCTCACCGATGCCGCTGCCGTCCCATATCATATCTTCGCCGTTGATGTGGTCGAGAGGCCAGTGGCAGCAGACAAATACCGGCTTGCCCTCAGCTGTGCCCTCGGCGAGCTCTCTGTCGAGAAATTCAAGCTGCTCGTCAGTCATGGAAATAGCGTCCCAGTGGCCGCCGTCAATTACTTCATCGCCGAGAATTATGAATTTATAGCCGTTGATATCCGTGCTGTAATAATTCACATCGTAATCGGTGCCGAGGTATTCGTTGCGGTATCGGATGAAATTCGCGAGCGCTTCCTCGCGCGAGATATCGGTAACCCCTCTGTCGCCGACATGGCCTATATCATGATTGCCCGCAACGCTGATTACGGGTGCGGGACTGTATTCGGAAATAAGCTCAAAATACTGCTTCAGAGTTTCCTCATCGCCGTAATTGGTGATATCGCCGTTGACAAGAACCGCGTCAATCGGGGCTTTGGATCTTTTCATCGTGCTGAAGCCCGATTTCATGAAACTCTGGCGGAAAATGCCGTTCGCTTCAAGGTGAGTGTCGGAAATCATCTCAATATTGACCAGACAGTTTTCATCCGAAACATCGAGGCCCGGAAGAGCGATACCCGCATAGGGAATCAGCGTCAGGAAAAGAGATGTAAGAAAGGCGACCGCCTTTGTCATGAATGCTTCAAAAGCCATATTTATTACCTGCCTTTATGTCATTTTATTATTCATTTCTCCAGAATCAGCATCGCGTCGCCGAAGGAAAAGAAGCGGTAACGCATATCAACCGCGGTTTTATAGGCGTTCATTGTGTTTTCATATCCGCTGAACGCGCTTACGAGCATTATCAGTGTGCTCTCGGGAAGATGGAAATTCGTTATCAGGCAGTCAATACACTTGAATTCATAGCCAGGATAGATGAAGATGCTTGTCCACCCTTCATCACCGACAATTTTGCCTTTGTATGTTGCGACGGATTCGAGAGTGCGCGTACATGTGGTCCCGACCGCGAAAACCCTGCCGCCGTTCGCTTTTGTTCTGTTGATAAGATCGGCTGTTTCCGCGGGAAGATAATAATGCTCGGAATGCATGTGATGATCTTCGATGTTCTCCGCTTTTACAGGCCTGAAAGTGCCGAGACCGACATGAAGGGTAACATATCCTATGCCGACTCCGGAATCCTCGATTCTTTTGAGAAGCTCAGGCGTGAAATGAAGCCCCGCCGTCGGTGCCGCCGCGCTGCCGTTTTCCTTGGCATAGACGGTCTGGTATCGTTCTTTATCTTCGAGTTTTTCGGTAATATAGTGGGGGAGCGGCATCTCGCCGATTCTGTCAATCACATCAAAGAAATTGCCTTCGAATCCGAATTTTGCTATCCTGTTTCCGTCCGGAAGAACCTCAATCACCTCAGCGGTCAGTTCCCCGTTTCCGAAGGTGAACTTATGTCCTTCTCTCGCTTTTTTACCGGGACCGGTTATGACCTCCCAGGTATCGTATGATTTCTGATTGAGCAGCAGAAATTCGACAACGGCGCCCGTGTCATCCCTGACGCCGTACATTCTGGCGGGCAGGACCTTGGTATTGTTGAGAATCAGGCAGTCTCCCGGTCTGAAGAATTCCGTGATATCCCTGAATGTTTTATGCTGCATTTCGCCCGTCTCTCTGTCGAGAACGAGCAGGCGCGAGGAATCGCGCGGGTCTGCCGGATGCTGGGCAATCAGTTCCTGCGGCAGGTCGTAAAAAAATTCATTTCTCTTCATTATTTGCCTCTGATTTTGTATATTTACAAATAAAACTATTATGTTTTTTACGCAAAATGATGATATTTTCAGTTGACTGACACTAAATAGTGTGGTATGATTAGCGTAATATATTTTAATATGTATATATTTAGTTGTCAAGTATATTTAATAAAGCAGAGGTGCTTGTTATGAAAAACTATAAAGTCGGAATCATAGGCGCAACAGGTATGGTCGGCCAGCGTTTCATTACGCTTCTCGCGGATCACCCCTGGTTCAAACTCGAAGTGCTCGCAGCGAGCGCGCGCTCGGCAGGCAAGGCGTATAAAGACGCCGTCGGTTCAAAATGGGCCATGACCGTTCCCATCCCCGAGAAGGTCGCGGAAATGAAGGTTATGGACGCCGAGGCGGATATCGATAAAATCGCCGAAGCGGTCGATTTTGTCTTCTGCGCGGTCAATATGAAAAAAGACGAAATCAAGGCGCTCGAAGAGAAATACGCAAAAGCGGAGTGCCCGGTTATTTCAAATAACAGTGCGAACAGACACACTCCCGATGTTCCGATGATTATTCCCGAGCTCAATGATTCCCATACCGATATAATCGAGGCCCAGAAGAAACGCCTCGGCACAAAGCGCGGTTTCATCGCCGTCAAATCAAACTGCTCGCTTCAGAGTTATGTCCCCGCCCTCTATCCTCTCGATAAAGAGTTCGGTGTAAAAGACGTTCTCGTCTGCACTTATCAGGCAATCTCCGGCGCGGGTAAGACTTTCGAAACCTGGCCCGAGATGATAGACAATGTCATTCCCTACATCGGCGGCGAGGAAGAGAAGAGCGAAATCGAGCCGCTCAAAATCTGGGGCAGCATCGAGGGCGACAAAATCGTTCCCGCAACAAAGCCGAATTTCACGGCGCAGTGCCTCAGAGTAGCTGTTTCCGACGGACATATGGGTGCTGTATTCGTAAGATTCGATAAGAAGCCGACCGTTGAGCAGATGAAGGAAATCTGGAAAAACTTCAAGGGATATCCCCAGATTGCAGAGCTTCCCTCCGCTCCGAAGCAGTTCCTCAATTATTTTGAAGAACCCGATCTTCCGCAGTCAAAGCTTCAGAGAAATCTCGAAAACGGTATGGCCATTTCAATCGGCCGTCTCAGAGAAGATACTCAGTATGATTATAAATTTGTCTGCCTCTCACACAACACCCTCAGAGGCGCCGCCGGCGGCGGAGTCCTGCTCGCGGAGACACTCTGCAGCAAGGGCATAATCGAGAGCAAATTCAACTGATAACGAAAGGATGATAACCGCTATGAAACCCATAATCTTTACAGGCGCAGGTGTCGCCATCATCACCCCGTTCAATGAAGACCAGACCGTAAATTATGATAAATTTGTTGAGATAGTCGAATATCAGCTCAAGAAGGGCACGGACGCCATCATCGTCTGCGGTACTTCCGGCGAGGCAAAGACTCTTTCAACCGAAGAGCACGTCAAGGTTATCAAGCTCTGTGTTGATGTTGTAAATCATAAGGTTCCCGTTATCGCGGGCGCCGGCAGCAACGATACAAGATACGCTGTTGAGCTTTCAAACGAAGCCGAGAGATGCGGCGTTGACGCTCTTCTCCATGTTACTCCTTATTACAACAAGACCTCCCAGAGAGGACTTATTCAGCATTATAACTACATCGCGGACAGAGTCTCGACTCCGATGATTCTCTATAACGTTCCCTCAAGAACCGGTGTCAACATCAAGCCTGAGACCTATGCGGCTCTTGCGGAGCATCCGAGAATCGTCGCTACAAAGGAAGCGAACGGAAATATCTCCGAGGTTGCTCAGACTGCGGCTCTCTGCGGCGACAATCTCACTATTTATTCGGGTAATGACGATCAGATTACCGCCATCTGCTCGCTCGGCGGCAAGGGCGTAATCTCCGTTCTTTCGAATGTTGTTCCCGGCGTCGCTCACGAAATCGTTCAGAAATATCTTGACGGCGACTATATCGGCTCACGCGAGCTCCAGCTCAAGTGGCTCGATCTGTGCAACGCGCTCTTCATCGATGTCAATCCCATCCCCGTAAAAGAAGCCATGAATATGATGGGCCTCAATGTCGGTCCCGTACGTATGCCTCTTATCGAGATGGATGAGCCCTCAAAGGCGAAGCTCAGAGCAACGCTCGAGAAGCACGGCCTCATCGGTGCTTAAACTATGGTAAGAATCATTCTCAGCGGCTGCAGCGGAAAAATGGGCGAAGCGGTTACGGCGTGCGTCTCACAGAGCGAAAACGCAGAAATCGTCGCCGGTGTTGATATTTACACCTCCGCTCTGCGCGATTATCCGATATTTCCCTCATTTGATGAGATAAGCGGTATCGAAGCCGACGCGGTCATAGATTTTTCCAATCCGGCGGTATTTGAGCCGATGATGGACTACTGTGTGAGAAACAAACTCCCCGCGGTTGTCTGCACAACCGGCCTTTCGGATGAGCAGAAAGCAAAAATGCAGGAAGCTTCAGAGAGCATCCCCGTATTTTTCAGCGGAAATATGAGTCTCGGCGTGAATCTTATGATTGAGCTCGCAAAGACCGCTACAAGAGTGCTCGGCGGCAGCTTTGATATAGAAATAGTCGAGCAGCATCATAACCGCAAAATTGACGCTCCGAGCGGAACCGCTCTTATGATTGCCGACGCAATTAAAGGCGAGCTCGAAAAAGAAACGGAATACACATTTGACCGCACTCAGAGACGCGAACCCAGACGTAAAAACGAAATCGGAATTCACGCCGTCAGAGGCGGCACGATAGTCGGCGAGCACGAAGTGATTTTCGCCGGAAATGACGAAATAGTCAAAATCTCCCACTCGGCAAGAAGCAAATCCCTCTTCGCTACCGGCGCGGTCAATGCCGCCGCCTGGCTCAAAGGCAAAGGAAGCGGATTATACAATATGTCTGATATGATAAGTGAGGTTTGAATATGAATAAAGTGACAAAAGCGGTTATAGGAACAGCCGTTGCCGCCGGCGCCGTATCATTCGGAGCGGGTTATATCATCTTCAACGAGGTTATGAACCGCGATTCGCTTCTTTATCCCAAGATTGCGGATGCCGCATATAAGAAGATGGATCATGTTGATGTTTCTCAGGAGGATGAGAGAATCACATGGTATAATACTGTGGAAAAGCAATATTTTGAAATGATAAACGAGCGCAATTTCCGCCTCAAGGCAAAATACATCCCCGCCGACAAGCCCTCGAAGAAATTCGTCTTCTGCTCACACGGCTACAGAAGCACCGGCAACGGCGAATATAAACTGATGGCGAAATTCTATCACGATATGGGTATGAACCTCTTTATCGTTGACCATCAGGCGGCCGGAGAGAGCGACGGCAAGTATATCGGCTTCGGTTATCACGAGAGCAAGGATTCGCTCAAATGGCTCTACTGGATGCTTGAAAAATTCGGCTCCGATATTGAGATTATCCTTCAGGGCGTTTCAATGGGCTGCGCAACCGTGCTTATGATGAGCGGCGACGCCTCCCTTCCCGAAAATGTCAAATTCACCGTTGCGGATTGCGGCTATACCTCCGCTTACGATCAGTTTGAGCATATTCTCAATAATTCCATGCATCTGCCGAATTTCCCGATTCTTTATACATCAAACATTTTCAACAAGGCCCTGAACGGCTGGGATTTCAGAGATGCGGATCCCATCAACAAGGTTCAGGTCGCAAAGGTTCCCATTCTCTTTATCCACGGCGACAAGGATGACTTCGTTCCGACCTATATGGTTCATCAGCTTTATGCCGCCTGCTCAAGCGAATATAAGGATCTGCTTGTTATTCCCGGCGCAGGTCACGCGGAGAGTTATCCTACCGACAGCGCCGCTTACGAAGCGAAAGTCAGGGAATTCGCAGATAAATTTCTTTCAAAATAATTTCCATAAGGGGTAATTGCAATGAAATGTCCGTTTTGCTCATGCGAAGACAGTAAGGTAATCGATTCAAGACCGACCGACGAGGGCGAGCGCATAAGAAGAAGAAGGGAATGCAATTCCTGCGGCAAGCGCTTCACGACCTATGAAATCGTCGAGACCGTTCCCGTTATCGTTGTCAAGAAAGACCATTCAAGGCAGGTCTTCGACCGCGACAAGCTTTTCCGCGGCATGCTCAAATCCTGTGAAAAGAGGCCTGTCTCCCTCGATCAGCTTGAAAAAGCAGTTGACAATATCGAGCTCCAGCTTCAGAGCGGGCTTGACAGAGAGGTAAGCAGCGAGGTTATCGGCGAGCTTGCGATGGAGCAGCTCAGGGACCTCGATGAGGTTGCCTATGTCAGATTTGCATCCGTTTACAGACAGTTCAAGGATATCAATACTTTTATGGAAGAGCTGGCAAAGCTGCTCAGCGATTCCGGCAAGGAAGCAAAATGAAAAAGCTTATCTGCCTCGCTCTCGCGGTGATGATGCTTATGCTGACCGCCTGCGGAGACGGGGAGCCGAAAACGATATATAAAGATACGCTTGTTATCACGAATGAAGAGAAAACCTTTGAAGGGGCGAAGGAGCGTTACAGAGCTGTGCTTGAATCTCTCAGGACGAGAGTTACCCTGCTTGAGGAGAGCCACAATCAATCCGTAAAACTCGAAAATCCCGATTCCTACTTTCTTGATGACAATTATATCCTGCGCTCTTTTGATCCGTTTGCGGTTGCCTCGTTTGAGATGACAGATAAGATAAATGATTCGGTTACTCCCGAAAGCGCTCCAGACATCTTCAAGGATGATGCCGGAAACAGCAGCGTGATATTCAGCAGAGACGGCAGCGGTTATATTCTTCAGTTTATGAATGAGGGCCTCACCTCAACCTATCAAGCAGAATATGATGCCAAAACCGATTCGTTCAGATTTATCTATAACGAAGACGGCCAGACTCCGGAGCTTAAATCGGAATTTCTTGAGTTTATAACCGTTTCAGACGGCACTTATGTAATCCAGAGCAATAAATCGAGATGTTATATCGTATATGATGAGGACGGCAACATTGTTTCCTTCACCTGCTCCACTCTCAAAGAGAAGGAATATACGCCCGATGACAGCGTTTACGGCGCTTCAGCCGCGACGCTGACTGTTTTCAAAAGCAAGATTGACAACGGCAAAAAGACCGATTACGAGAGTATCCGTGAATACAGTGAGGGTGTGCTGACTCATATAGATACGGTTGAAGATAAGGTCAATGAAATCCAGATTTACGCGGATATATATGCATCTGCGTTTGTTCAGTAAAACATAACATCATCAGTTTTCCCGCAGGGCAGTCAATCCGACGCTCTGCGGGTTGTGTATATTATAAACCATACTTGATTATTGACTATTATTCCTTCTCTATGATAAAATAAATATATATGTATCGGGGAGAGATATAATGCAGAACAGAGACTTGCGCTTCAGAGACGGGAATTTCCGGGTGCTACAGTTTGCGGATATTCAGGAGCAATATCGTATAAATCCCAACACTCTTAAGCTTATGAATGCGGCTCTTGATGCCGCAAAGCCGGATTTTGTCGTGCTTACCGGCGATCAGATAAAGGGCTATGCGCTCGATTTATTCACCGATACGCGCAGGCGTACCAACGAGGTTATCAGAGCCATCTGCGAGCCGATGACCTCGAGAGGTATTCCGTTCACCGTCACCTTCGGCAATCATGACAGCCAGTGCGGAATCAGCAACGCCGAGCAGTTTGAAATGTATAAGGAGCAGCCCGGTTTTGTCTGCGATGAGGGACCCGGTCAGGGTGATGAGGGGACTTTCTGCCTGAGCGTTGAGGACAGAATTCTTATCTATCTTTTTGATACGCACGTCAAGGACGGAGCGGGCGGTTTCGGCGCGATTCACAAGAATCAGGTCGAATGGTATCGGCGTACCCGTGATTCTTATGAAGAGAAGTGCGGCCGGCTTCTGCCGTCGTTCGCGTTTCAGCATATTCCGACTCCCGAGTTTTTTGAGGTGCTTGAGAAGGTAGGCAGATTTTCACGCGGCGGTATCAGAGCATACGGCAATTTCAGCAATCAGTGGTATAAGCTCGACCCTCACAATGTGAACTCAATAAGGGATTTCATGGGCGAATCGCCGGCAACTTCGATTATCAACAGCGGCGAGGTTGACGCCTTCCTCGAAAAAGGTGAGATACGCGCCCTCTTTGTCGGTCACAATCATAATGACAGTTTTATGGCTGAGTACAAGGGGATGTATCTCGGATTCACTCAGAGTTGCGGCTTCAGCGCATACGGTCCCGGTCTTCTCAGAGGCGCCAGATACTTCGATATAAAGCCCGACGGCTCTTTTGAAACGCAGACAGTA
>JAEEGF010161233.1_pt1 | contig 10010 bp, 6 predicted proteins | sample 9134171 | NCBI WGS metagenome assembly JAEEGF01 (sample SAMN16246542, study PRJNA631951) | gut metagenome | biome: gut microbiome; feature: rumen; material: AP-attached | host: Bos | place: Iran: Karaj | collected 2018-10 | reverse complement strand
AGGCCGTAACCGTCCAGGTTGACCGCTTTGGCAGTGCCATTGTAGATTTCCAGAAAGTCGCAGGCGGCGCCCTTTTCATTGGCGTAGCTGCCGTCGTTATTGGTCATGATCTCATTGATGACCAGCTTGCCGATCAGATTATCATAGCTGTCCGGCAGGTCAGCAGACCTGTTTTCCCTGACGCCATGAGAAAGAACCGTTCCCAGAACGAAAAAGGCAACGACCAGAAGGGCAAGTATGGAGATTAACAGAAAGTCCTTTTGGGGCTTTTCATAGACATGCTTTTTCATAACAAGTTAATAGTATCACATTGACCGGCAAAGTTAAAGTTGGCTATTCGCTGCGCAGGGCAACGACCGGGTCGCACTTGCTGGCCATCCGGGAAGGAATCAGACCGGCGATCAGGGTCAGAATGACGGAAATAATGGTCAGAACGATGGCGCCCTTATAGGGCAGGGAAGCCGTGATGGAGGCAATGCCGGTAACCTTGCGGACGATCAGACTGATGGGTATGCACAGTAAGACGGTGACCCCGACACCAAGCAATCCGGAGATCAGGCCGATGATGAAGGTCTCGGCAGAGAAGACATGACGGACATCACCCTTGGAAGCGCCCAGCGAGCGCAGGATACCAATCTCCTTGGTCCTTTCCAGAACGGAGATATAGGTGATGATGCCGATCATGATTGAGGAGACGACCAGGGAAATGGACACGAAGGCGATCAGAACATAGCTGATGGCGTTGATGATCGTAGTGATGGAGTTCATCAGGATGCCGGTTATGTCGGTATAGATGATGACACTTTCATCCTTACCCTGAGCCCGCATGTCGTCGTTATAGTCAGCGATCATTTGCTTGAAGGCGTCCTTGGCGGCGAAATCGCGGAAATAGAAGCTGATGGCTTCCGGGTCATCAGTACGGCTGTAACCCAGCAGTCTGAGGTTGCGGCTGTAGCTGGCTTCCGTGGAACTGTTATTCATGTAGGCGTTCATCAGCCGGTTCAGTTCTTCCTCATCCATGTCGAACTGGAAGGCACCGGCCAGCTTGTCTGCGTCTACGCTGAAGCCGGAGGCCATCTGGCCGATCAGCTGGGCTGACATTCTGACCATGGCCTGGCTGACGGTGATGCGCAGCCGCGTCTCGATAAGGGCCTGACTGAAAGGACTGACAACGGTCTCCATGATGAAACTGTTGCTCAGGAAATTGATTATTTCATCCAGATTTTCCCCGTTCAGATATGCCCGGTCACCGCCGGCCTGAACGCTGATGTCCAGATAGCCCTGCAGGATCCTTTCCAACAGCGGACTCATCATCATCTTCAGCATTTCACCGCTCATCCCGTACTTTTCCGCCAGAGCGTTCAAAACGGCTGTGCTCTGCTCATCGGCAAGGCCGGCTTCGATCATCGCCGGGATGTCTTCGCTGCCGTAACTGGCAACTCCTTCCAGGCCGTGATCATCGATGTAAAGCTGCAGCGTGCGCTCCAGCAGGACGGTAAAGGCACCGGCAACTTCACTGTTGGTCTGGGATGTGTCAATGGAAATGGCGGTCAGGGCTTCGTTAATCGAGCCTGATATCGTTTCCTTGATCTTGTTTTCATCAATGTCGGTATTGAACGCCTCTCTTATGGCGTCCTTGTCGACCTTGATCATGTCGGAAAAGTTGATGTTGGATTTTCTTTCCTTCTCATTCAGCTCATCAAAGCTGAGCCGGCTGAAGACATCTGTCTGATCATCGGCCACTTGCTGGGAGAGGATCTCCCGGCCACCGGACTGGGAAATGAGCCAGTCGATCAATTCCGGCCGGTAGGCAACACCCGGCTGCAGCGAAGAAGCGCTGATCCCGGATTTTTCGGTAATGATGCCCACGATCTTAAGCTGCAGGCCGTTGCTTACCAGCTGCTGCATGTAGCTGTCATCATCGCGCATGTCTTCCCAGACATCAAATTCCTTATTGTAGCGGTAGTAATCAGCGGAAACGACCAGCCGGTAGGTGAGGTTCAGGAAGTAGTCATAGTCAAAGATCATGCTTTCATGATCGATGCTGACGGCTTCGCCATTAAAGGCTTCCCGGGCCAGCTTGGAGAGTTCTTCGGGATCGCGGATGCCCAGGGTATAGAGCTGATAGTCGGAAATGGTATAACGGTCATTGAGCACCAGCAGGCATTCATCGTATTTCTGAGGCCAGTGGCCGGCAATGACATCATACTGGCTTTCCAGCAGTTCCTGATTGCCGATCATCTTCTGGAAGGTCTGCATGCCGAAGGATGATCTTGAGGATGAACTCATCAGCATGTTGGAAGGATTCAGCCTGATCACCTTGTCGCCAGTGTCCTTGTAGATCTGCGGAGTAATGCCGTAATCATACTGCAGATCTACCAGCAGCGGCTCGATCGCGGCCATGTTGTTCAGCAGATGGCGGCGGAAAGCCGTCAGGTTGTTGACCCCCAGCTGGGTAAGCAGCTCACTGACCAGCGGCACTTCGCTGATCTGGCCGTCTTCACGGACGGCCGAGGTAGCGGTGCCCATCATGTTGGCCGCCAGAGAAGTATAGTCGGCGCTGTTCTTCTCGATCCTGAGCGGGTAGGAAGACAGCGAATTGGTCTGCACATCGTCAATGTAGTTATTGACGCCGGTGGAAAGGGAAAGGATCAGGGCGATGCCGATAATGCCTATTGAACCGGCAAAGGCGGTAAGTATCGTCCTTCCCTTCTTGCTTAAGAGGTTATTAAGGGAAAGCTTGAAAGCCGTCAATAAGCCCATTTTGGCCTTGCCGATCTTCATGCCTTCATCGTTTTCATTATTGCGGAAGGGATTAGAGTCCGAGGTGATCTCGCCATCCCGGATCCGGATGATCCTGGTTGCGTACTGCTCAGCCAGCTCCGGGTTATGAGTGACCATGACGACCAGGCGGTCCTCCGCCACTTTCTTCAGGATCTCCATGACCTGCAGGGAACTCTGGGTATCCAGCGCACCGGTCGGCTCATCAGCTAAAAGAATGTCCGGATTATTGACGACAGCCCGGGCGATCGCCACTCTCTGCATCTGGCCGCCGGAAAGCTGATTGGGCTTCTTATCGATCTGATCAGCCAGGCCGACACTGGCCAGGGCTTCAGCAGCCCTCTTGCGCCTTTCGGCCGGGGAAATGCCGGAGATGGTCAGGGCCAGTTCGACATTGGAAAGGACGGTCTGATGAGGAATGAGGTTATAGGACTGGAAGACAAAACCTACCGAATGATTCCGGTAGTTATCCCATTGCCTGTCGGTATAGTTGGCGGTGGTCTTGCCGTTAATCAGCAGGTCGCCTTCGGTATACTTGTCCAGACCGCCGATGATGTTCAGCAGCGTGGTCTTACCGCCGCCGGAAGGACCGAGAACCGCGACGAATTCATTCTGCCGGAAGGCAATACTGACACCCTTTAAGGCGTGCACGGTACTGGATTCCATGACATAGTCCTTTTTCAGATTTCTTAATTCGATCAATCTAATCAGCTCCGTCTCGCCAGCTTTTTTCTGAAAACCGGCTGGCCTATTAATTATAAAGAAAGCAAGGGCTAATATCAATAAAGCCGCCTGCTGTCCGGCCGTCATTACAGGGTGAAGGAAGCCGGCTTATCTGTTATAATTCTCTTAATAACGGAGGTGGCATCATGAGCATCCGCAAACTGACCATTCTGCATAACAATGACATGCACGGCGACTTTCTGCCCCATCAGGCCGACGGGCATCTGGAAGGGGGCATCAGCTATCTGGCCAACTACATCCAGCGGGTCCGCCATAAGGAAGAAAGCGTCCTTTATGTCAATGCCGGCGACATGTTCCGCGGCTCGATCATCGACTCGGAATTCCGGGGCATTTCAACCATTGAACTGATGAACTATCTGGCTCCCGACGTCTTTGCGGTCGGCAACCACGAAGTCGACTATGGTGTCGCCCACCTGCTGTTTCTGGAGAAATGCGCCCGCTTCCCGATCATCAACGCCAACCTCTACATTAAGACCAACCGTTCCCGTCTGTTCAAGCCCTACCAGATCATTGAGATCAACGGGCTGAACATCATGTTCATCGGCGTAATCACCGAGGAAGTACTCTCCACGACCAAAAACGAGGAGATCATCGGCTCCTTCATCGACCTCTGGGAGGCGGCTGAGGAAGTCGGTGTCATCATCGACAACTACAAGACCACCAAGGTCGATCTGACCGTTCTGGTCACCCACATCGGTTTAGAGGCTGATAAGCAGCTGGCCGCCATGCTCAACCCCGAATGGGGGGTCGACATGATCATCGGCGCCCATTCCCACACCCTGCTGGAATCTCCGATCTTCATCAACGGCATTCCCATCGTTCAGGTCGGCCACGGCAGCAGTTACATGGGCCGCTGGGACATCGAGATCGATACCGATAAGGAAAAGATTGCCGAACTGTCCTGGACCCTGGTGCCCATTACTTCCGACACCTGTGAGCCCGATCCGATCATGGAGCAGCTGCTGCACTCCTACAAGGACCGCACCGACGAAAAATACTCCCGCATCATCACCACCTTCAAGCGGCCGCTGACCCATCCCAGCCGCTATCAGGAAACCGAACTGGGCAACCTGTTTGCCGATCTGCTGCAGGAAGACTCCTCCTATGAAGTCATGCTGATGGCCTCCGGCTCCATTCGCAAGGAAACTCTGGGTCCGATTCTGACCTATCAGGATCTCAAGGAAGTGGTGCCCTATGACGAAGCGGTGATCATGCTGTCGGTCACCGGCAAGCAATTCCGCCACATGATGCAGTTCATGCTGCGGGATGAGGCTCTGGCACCTGACGCCCACACCGAGTTCTATCAGTTATCCAAAGGCATGCGCATCCTCTATAACAAGACCACCAGGCAGATTGAGGAATTCAAGCTCAACGGCGAAGACATTACTGATGAGCGGATGATCCGCATCGCCGTTCAGGACGGTTTCCACTATAACAGTTTCACGGAATTCTTTGATGTGCCGATTGAGGAAGTGCTGGCCAACGCCAAGCCGCGCAAAGTCATCACCTCCCAGTTTGCCATCTTTGAGGAACTGCTTTCGTCCCGTCAGCACATTGATTCCCATGTGGAAGGCCGCATTGAGATAAAGGAATAGGAGGCACCAATGGACTGGAATGAATTCATGAAAAATTACGGCATCAGGATCATCTTCTCGCTGGCCGTCATCATCGTTACCGTCATCCTTACCAGGCTGGTAAAGAAAAGCGCGGCCAGGTTTGAAGACCGCAAGGGCGCCAACCTGCAGGGCAAGCTCATCAGCAACATCCTCAGAGTTGTCATCTGGGTGGTGGCCATACTGCTGATCGGTTCCCAGTTTGCCAGCTTTTCCAACACCCTGAACACCATCGTCACCTCCAGCGGCATCCTGGCTCTGGGCGTCTCCATGGCGGCTCAGGAGTCGCTTTCCAACCTGATCGACGGCATCTTCATCTCCTCCTACAAGCCCTTTGACATCGGTGACCGGATCACTTTACCGGAAAAGAACAACCTGACCGGCATTGTCAGCGAGATGAACCTGCGTCATACCATCATCACCACCTTCAACAATACCCGCTACATCATCTCCAACAGCGCCATCAGCAACACCATCATCGAAAACTCCTCAGACAACGACTCCTTCAGCAGCCCGATCACGGTTTCAATCACCTACTCCAGCGACATTGACAAGGCGATGAAGATCCTGGAAGAGATCGTTGCCGCCCATCCCAATACCGTCGATAAGCGCACTGAGAAGCAGAAGAAGGATGGCGTCAAGAAAGCTGAAGCGGTACTCTACAACTTTGCTGACAGTTCCATCGACCTGCGCATTCCGGTGATCACCAAAAGCGTAGCGCAAAGTTACATGACCTGCTGCGAGATCCGCTATCAGATCAAAAAGCGCTTTGACGCTGAGGGCATCGGCTTCCCCTTCCCCACCATTACCATTGATAACCCGCATTCCCAGAAATAAGCAAAAAGGTGAAGTTATGTGTGAACTTCACCCTTTCTTTTCTCCAGCGGATTATCTTTTATGCCTTGGCCAGCAATCTGGCCTTTTCTTTCTGCGCGGTCTTCAGTTCAACATCCTCGCTCATTCCCCATTCCTTTTCAAGCAGCTCAATGATCCGGTCATAGGTCTCCGCAGCCTTGCGGAAATCTCCGGTAATCTCGTAGATCTCGGCGATGGCCATCAGCTCATCCTGGAAGCGCGGCTGACGCTTTGAGCAGGCAAATGAACGTTCATAGTAGCCGATGGCTTTCTGATACTCACTCTTGCCGGCATAGTATTGGGCGGTCTCAAACAGGGCGGCCTCGTCCTGCGGATGCTCCCTTACCATGTTCTCCATGATCTCATCGGCCGTCTTTTCATCAAAGCGGGCCAGGGCAATGTGCGCCCGATAGGCTTCATTGAGATACGGATTACTACCGGGGAGGCTTTCCAGCTGCCTCAGGCATGCTTCGGCTTCGTCAGCCCGGCGGTCAGCCAGCAGATTATCAAGCAGGTATTCATATGACAACACTGACTGCGGATTCTCGCTGACCAGCTGGCGGTAGAAGTCGATGGCTTGGTGATGATTGGCCAGGTTCCAGTCCCAGATGGCGTGGCCGGCGGCTTTCGAAAGCACCCACTGATTGTTCTTGACGTCCGGATGATTGCGGACCGACTGGCTGGCATACTGCGCGGCCTTTTTGCCATAGCTGTTCATCCGGTGCCAGTACAGATAGGCCAGCAGATCAACGGCTCTATCTTTGTTCTGTTCATCCGTCAGCTGACTCTTCAGAAATTCCTCGTATTCCCGGAAGATGTCCGAAGGCAGTTCTTCCTCGACATCCATGCGGTTTTCAATGCGGTTGAGCCGCTGCTCGGCAGTCAGATCAAACAGGTCGTCAATGCTGACGCCGAAGATCTCCGCCAGTAAGGGTAGGGTAGTAATGTCCGGCATTGCCACGCCGGTCTCCCACTTGGAAACCGACTGCGGTCCGATGCCCAATCTTTCTGCCAACTGTTCCTGAGTAAGCTGAGCCTTGAAGCGCAGCTGTCTGATTTTCTTTCCTAATTCCATAACCTAACCTCCTGAATGAGTTCTCCTCTTTACAAGCCCATTATAGAAAACGGTACCTGTCGGCTTCCATAACCTGTTTTTACAGCGAACTCGCCTATTGGTGGAGATAAACATCGGGGAGACCCTGACGGTCTCCCTGAATGACATTTAATCAGATTTACGGTCCCAGTCGCTTTCAAGAAAGGCGACCGGTACCTGCTTAGTCAGCCAGACTCCGTTTGCGGAAAGGAAGAACGGATAGCCCTTCTCACTCATTTCCCGGGCTCTGATCCGATAGACAAAGGGTTTTCCATGACGGCTGCCCACCTTCAGGGCCGTCGGCAGATCGGCGGACAGGTGCACATACAGGCGGGACTTTGGTATCAGGCCGATCCGGTCGATCGACTCCCGGAACTTCTCGCCGGTACCGTGATAGAGATACTGAGGGGGAATTACCTGCTCAAGCTCAACATCGACCGGTATCGAATGCCCCTGATTGGCCCGGATCAGAGTGTGGTCCTCATTAAAACTGTAGCGCTGTTTCTCATCCTCAGCGACGATCTGCTCCAGAAGTTCTTCCGTCAGCTGATAATTCCGGCTGACCCCTTTGATAAGCTGCTGTACATCTGCCCAGCCATGTTCATCAAGGGTGATGCCAATGACCTCCGGCTTATGCCTGAGGATCAGGCTGATGAATTTACTGGTGTTCTTTAAGTCGCTCATGATGGCTCCTCTTCTAATGAACGATTACCGAGCCGCCGATGAATTCCCGAATGATGGAGTTGTTGGCGATTGTCTCGTCATCTTCCGCTGACTCAATGTAGCGCAGAAATTCCAATAACCGCTGAGCTTCCGCATATTCCGGCTCGCTTCGCGGGACTTCCTTTAATAACGGCTCGGCATATTTCTTCAATACCGCCAGCTCATAGATGCAGTTGGAATTGAAGAACACCGTGGCTTCCCCGCTGTAGGGGAAGATGTTCTGGTCTTCACCGCTTCGAACTTTCGGCCAGCTGGCCAGAGTTCTGGTGACCGGCCAGCCGCGGAACTGATAGTCTCTTACCAGTCGTCTTAACAAGCGACAGTCAGTCGTCGGGATGCGGTTATTGCGGTCAACGCTGATTGGGGTAAAGGGAGAAATGTAGATCTTGAACTTCTCTTCTTCATCAATACCTTCCGTCAGCGTGCGGTTAAGAGCGTGGATGCCTTCAATGACGATGACCTGGTCCTTGCTGATGGAGGTAACGCGCTGTCCATATACCTTGGTGCCGCTGATGAAGTCAAAGACCGGCAGGTCGACTTTCTTACCGGCCAAAAGATCCTTCATCTGGCTGACAAACAGCTTGGTGTCCACGGCCTTGATGCTTTCAAAGTCCTTCTCGCCATCCGGGCCAATCGGCGATTCATCTCTTTCCACGAAGTAGTCATCAGTGCCCATGTACAGAGTCTTGATGCCTAATACATTAAGCTGAATGCACAGCCGCTTGGCAAAGGTCGTCTTGCCTGAAGAAGACGGTCCGCAGATCAGCACGATGCGCTTCTTGCTGCGGCCAATGTCATCAGCGATGTCGGAGATCTTCTTTTCATGCAGAGCTTCCTGCATCAGATACATGTCCTGCGTTTGGTGGCTAAGGATTCGGTTGTTCAGATCATCAACATACTTGATGCCCATCAGCTTGCCCCACTTGGAAGCTTCGCCGAAGGCATCATAAAGAATCTTCTGGTCTTCGTATTCCGGCATTCTCAGTGGGTCGGACTGATGCGGATAGCGCAGCAGCACGCCATTGCGGTAGGGCCGCAGTTCAAAGTATTTCAGATAGCCGGTTGAAGGAACCAGGAAGTTGTAGAAGATCTCGGTTTCATCATCAAGAGAATAGATCTCCACATGGTTCAGAGAAGGAATGGAGGCAATTAGATTGCCAGTCTCTTTCTGCCGCAGCTCCTTGGTAAGGGCGACGATCTCCTGACGGTTGAGGTGACGCTTGATGATCGGCAGATCCCTCTCCACCAGTTCATGCATGTGCTTTTCGATCTTCTCAAGGACATCCGGATCCGGCTTCTGATTTTTGATGACGGTAAAGAGCCCCTTAGACAGGGAATTGTTTACCGTAACCTGCGTGTCCTTGCCTAAGATGTCATGAACGGCTTTGATGTAAAGCAGTACAAGTGAACTCTGGTATACCAGCCACATCGCCTGAGAACGGATGTCGAGAAATTCCAATGTACAGTCGTGATAGACCACGTGCAGCAGTCCGCGGTAGGCGTTATCGATCCGGCAGCCATACACCGGGTAGGGAAGAAGGTCCGCTACTTCCTTCAGGATAAGTTCGGCCTTAAGCTTCTCAGGGTATTCTTTTATCATTTCCCCCTGAGGCAGTCCGATTATTCTTACTTTCATAGTTATCACCACTACTATCTTACCATATTTGTCCATCACTTTACGGCCAGCCAACCGCGGTTATGTTATAATTCAATTAAGGTACACCTGCCTGTGGAATAAGAAAACAACTGCCTGAATTTAAGGGGAGGCAGATAAATAAATAAATAATTAGAGAATAAACAAAGGAGAAAAACATGGACATATATTCGGCACTTCAGATCATGGCCGGTCTGGCATTCTTCCTGTACGGCATGAGCGTCATGTCATCTTCACTGGAGAAGATGGCTGGCGGTTCACTTGAACTCACTCTTAAGAAAGTTACCAGCAACAAGCTGTTGAGTTTCCTGTTGGGAATGATCATCACCGTGGCCATTCAGTCTTCATCCGGCGTAATGGTCATGCTGGTTGGTCTGGTAAACTCCAACATCATCAGCTTTAACGATACACTTGCCATCATCCTGGGATCCAACGTCGGCACTACCATAACCGGCTGGATTCTGACCCTGACCGGCATCGAGAGCAGCGGCTTCTCCATCATGTCCGTTCTCAACCCCAAGTTCTTTACTCCGATCCTGGCCCTGGT
>JAEEGF011762062.1_pt1 | contig 10011 bp, 8 predicted proteins | sample 9134171 | NCBI WGS metagenome assembly JAEEGF01 (sample SAMN16246542, study PRJNA631951) | gut metagenome | biome: gut microbiome; feature: rumen; material: AP-attached | host: Bos | place: Iran: Karaj | collected 2018-10 | reverse complement strand
CAACGCGCCAGTAACCACTTTCACAACGCAAACCGCGCCCTTGAACACCGCCTTCCCAAATGATAATATGGAAGTACAGAGTCGACGCTGTAAGTGCCGCAAGGCAACCCGTAAGGAAAGGAGATTGCAATGCATATCGACGGATTGGACGAACTGGACAACAAGATCCTTAGCGTGATCAAAGACAATGCAAGGCAGAGCTTCTCAGACATCGGCGCGCAGGTGGGCCTCTCGCGCGTTGCCGTAAAGGCAAGAATGGAAGCGATGGAGAAGAAGGGCGTCATCGAAGGCTATCACACCAAGATCAATGCGGAAAGTGCCCCGGAAGGCCGCAGATTCTTCCTGGAAGTGATCGCGCAGCCAGACCAGTTTGACCAAGTCGTAGACCGCATCGCAAGCCAAGAGGTGATAAGGCGCGCATATGCCGTCACCGGCGACTGCCGCATCATTGCGGAAGGATATTGCACCAAAAAGATGCAGTATGAAAACTTCGCGCGCTACCTCAGAAACAACTCAAACGGCATCAAAAGTGCGGTCATCATGGACACGCTATATGCCATCAAAGATGTTTGCGGAGGCGTCGACTACGTAAGGTTGGAAGAAAAAGAAAGGCCATAAAGAACGAAACGCCTCCGCAGGGAGGAGATTATGAAAACGGAAAGGAAGTATCAATCAATTACCGAAATCTTGTCGGAGATCGAAGCGCTGGAACTAAGTGAGCGCCGCGGCGCAAAGTTTCGCTTCCCGATCTACATGACGGAATCACTTGCAAAGACTGACATCGAGGCACTGGAGCTCAGCGTGCGATCCGTGAACTGCCTAAGACGCGCTGGGATCATGACCATCGGAATGCTCTGTGAAACATTTCATTCCAGTACTGATCTAAAGAATATCCGCAATTGCGGCACCACCAGTGTCGCGGAGATCCTGGATCATCTTTTCGCCTATCAATACAACATACTTAGGCCCGAGCGCCGGAGCGATTATCTCGCGAGGGTTTTGGAACTCAACCTGCTGAAGCCGAAGGAATAGATGTGTAAGTAATGATGAAGCTAATGCTTTGTGTTATTTGAAGCCTTTAGCACTGAGCGGTAGCATGATGAAAATCAGGCTACCGCTTTCGCATTCACGCCCCATTTTTACTTGACAGAATTCGCCTAAAGGAATACAATATTATCATAAATGAAACACAAGAAATACGAATCAGCAAAGCACGGGAAACTATGCGACGCAAAGCTCCAGAGCCTGTAAAATGGTAGTCAGCTGCAAGGTATGAGAGTAGGCATCTAAAGATCCCGGAAGGGAACTTTGGGTGCTTTTTTATGTGAGGTAAAGGTTTATGATGAATGATTATTTGACCATTAAGGAAACCGCTGAGAAATGGGAACTTACACCCAGGCGTGTTCAAAAAATGTGTTCGGATGGAAAGATAGAAGGGGCAGTAAAGTTTGGCCGAGATTGGGCGATACCAAAAGATGCGCCAAGGCCGGCGGATGGAAGGATTACAACGGGAGCCTATAAGAATTGGAGAAAACCGAAGGACTGATCATTTTAGAAGAAGAGACAGGCAAGTAAGGAAAGGCGTAGCTATGGACAGATACTATACCTTGCCAGAGCTTTATGAAACAAAAGACATAGATGAAAGCTATTTGAAAGTCTTTAACAATCTTCATGAAAAAGCTAAGGCACGAGTTCTTGAAAAGAACATTTACCTAAATGCATATTTGAATAAACCTAGGGAAACAGCATACGATTCGCTGGATTTCAACCAAGAGAGAATCAATGTTGAATGCGTGTTTTTACGGCATATACTACATGCCATGAAATGCAGTGAAGGTCACGGGCTTGTAAGAAAATCCGTCACCGTTCGGATTGATGGACGCATTAAGGGAGTATTCTTACTGGCGTGTCCGAAATGCAAAAGGTTTTATTCTGAAATGACAGAAGACATAGAAAAACTGGAAAGTATTGGAATTCCTTACTACATTGTTGAAGAGGAGACTGACGATGATGAAAAATGAGGCGAGATTCTGGAGATGGGGTATCTGGGGTGTATTTATTCTCAGCGTAGTAATTGCATTGGTTTTTAAGTATGATCATGATGGTTCGTTTGCCTTGCGATGGGATGCGAACACTTATATTAATCTGGCTTTTTTTACATTTGTATTTGTTATATTTCTCATCGCCACGATTCTCTTGAGTAAAGGCGATGGCCTTGTTATGAAAATAAAAGCGATGAGAAAACAAATATTGACAATTAAAATGTCTGGTAGCAATTCTAAAGAATTGATTGACAAAATCCGGAGCGGAGACATCAGATTCAATGAGACTTCATTGGATGAGGCACTTGATCGTTATAAGATCGATGTGGAAGATATGTTGAAGGCTTCAGAAAACACATATCTGGAGATAGATTCATACATTAACAACGCGATCGTTGACAAGAGAATTCAGATTCATTTTCTAAATCAAATTGCAGGTACAATGACTGGCTTGGGTATCCTTGGAACATTCATTGGATTGTCGGTTGGATTAAATAGCTTTAGCCTCAGTGGCACTTCTGCAGATATAACCAATAAGATACAGCCCCTGATGGAGGGCATTAAAGTTGCATTTCACACTTCTATTTACGGTATTATTTATTCAATAGGTTTCAACTTCTTTTATAGGCAGGTATTGTCAAAATATCATGATGAGGTAAGCCTTTTCCTTTTAGCTTTTCACCAGTATGTAGTTCCGATTTCTGATAATGGTACAGAGAGTACTTTGATCAAGTACCTTCAGAAGATGGAAGAGTTGCTAAAAACGCAAATTGATGACAGAAGGTCTAAGAATGATGCTGATGCAGAAATGAACAAGACCTTAAATAGAAACCTCGAGAGCATTAATGATACGCTATCGCAAACACAAACGCTAGTTGGAAATATGAGCGAAGAGATTTCTGGGCGATTCACAAATATGATGAATGATGTGGTGGTTCCAGAAATCCGCAAGATGGGTCAGATAGTAGAAGAATTCGCAAAGAGCACTCAAAAGGATCAGGTAGAAGAATTATCCAGATTGGTGGATGCATTCATCCAAGATATGAATAATTCACTTGGAAGTAGCTTTGAACAGCTTGGATCCATCATTAAGGAAACCAATGAATGGCAAAAGAGATCGCTTGAGGAAATGCAAAATATCCTTGAAAAGGTCAATGATACAACTGTTGATTTGGTAACCATCGATGACATGGTTGAAAAGGCTATTGAGAATATTTCAAAGTATACGGACGAAGTTGAAAAAATGCAGGAGGCGGCTAATAGAAATCTCGAGAGCCTGAATGTTCAGGTGGATCTGAATAATGAAATAGTGCAGAGTCAGACGGAAAAACTGGCTGAAATCAATGAAAAACAAGCCACAATGCAAAATAGCGTAATTGAAGCCATGAAACAGGTTGAGGAGTGCTCCGAGAAGATTTCTGAAACAATTTCCAATATCGGTGAACTGTCTGATGAAGTAATTGGTAGAATCAATCAAAAGATCGATGAAGTTGATGAGTTTGATGGTCAAGTTCTGGAAGACATTTCGGAAGCTGCGGACAGATTGGGAAGCGCTGCCGCACAGATTAATGAGAACCTGCAGGAAAAGATAACAGAAACATTTGTAGGATTTGATCGAGAGCTTGCAAATATATGCTCGCATCTGGCAGGAGTTCTTTCTCAGATGGAGAGAGTTTCAAACAGAACAAAGACTTCATATGAAGGGATTTCTTTGGAAATTCAAGATATATTTAAGTCATTACAGGAGAAGCTGCAAGAGTATCTGGAGATAACGGATAAAATGCATCATGACCTTTCGACAAAACGGGATTATTATCGACAGATTTCATTGGAGGAAAAGTGATAAATGCGTAAATACAGAAATGATGCTAAAGAGCCAGAGGAATTGACATTCTGGCAGTCATATTCTGACATGATGGCTGCGTTGCTACTGGTATTCGTCTTGATCATTGCTTTTGCCATTAGCTTAACTAAATCGACATATGAGGAAAAACAAGCAGAGTTGGAAGCCCAGAATGAGGAAATAAGCAGATTCAAAGAGGAGCTTCAGCAACAGGCGCAGAAGTTAGAAGAACAGCAAGCCAAGATAGATGAGCAAAAGGTAGCATTTGAACAGCAACAGGAAAGATTGGACGCCATAGTTGGAATCAGAACGACAATCATAAAAAACCTAAAGGACGAATTTGAAGATACAGACATGAATATTGTTGTTGATTCTGAAACGGGCGCGATTTCATTTGATTCAAGCATTCTGTTTGATGTTGACAGTTCGGTGCTCAAACGAGAAGGTCGAGATTTCTTGAACGAGTTTTTTCCCATGTACTTTGAAACATTGTTAAGTGACAGCATCAAAGACTATGTTTCTGAAGTAATTATTGAAGGGCACACGGATGATGTGGGAACATATTTATACAATCTCGACCTTTCACAGAGAAGAGCATCCGCTGTGGTAAAGTATTGTCTGGCTGAAAATGGATCGATGTTTGATAAAGATCACTTGGAAATGATTCGTTCTTTGGTTACCGCGAATGGCCGATCTTTTGTTGATGTCATTCGCAAAGAGAATGGAGAAGTTGATCGTCAGGCTTCGCGACGAGTAGAAATAAAGTTTAGGCTTCGCGAAGATGAAATGATCCAAGAGATGAAAAGCATTCTGAGCAAATAAAAATTGAGGTGTGCCATGGAGAAGTTTTATATTCCTACACTGTTGCAAAACGAGAATGTAAAAATAGCTGCCATGTTTCCAACAAAGGCGCGCATTGTAAGGCCCGGCGAAATGAGCGAAACTCTAAAGCACTTGATTCTTACCTTAGTAGGATTAAGATCTTCACAGGTTAGTCGGTTTGGCAAGGAAAGAACGGAAGCAGAGGTATCATCACTTGCTGGATATGTTTGTACTAACACTCTAAGCGTTCAATGTGCAAATATCTATGCCCTTTTAGATGAATTTGCTTCGGCTGATGATTGGAAATTGTTGTTTGGTGATTGGCAAGATTATTCGGATAATCAAGAAGCGGCAACATTTTTGAAAAGTGGAGCAGAGCGAAATTCTAATTTTATATCATATTTGACGGCCAATGACATTCCAAGAGAAAACCTTTCATGGATAGATGAGAATAATAAGGTTCAGGCCATTTGCAACAATTGCAAAGCCCTTGATAGTTATGAAGAGTATAAAGAAGCTTTGATGAGAATGGGTTTGATTGATGATACATTGCTGATGACTACCTGCCAAGCCAAGTTTTATCTGAATTGTTCTGCAAAGGCTTATCGGGATGCGAATGAAACAGGCGTTTGCAGCGCATTCACCAAACTGGATTATTTAGACAGACTAGATATGATTGTAAACTTTATAAGAGTATTCTCAGTTGATGAACTCACAAAATATGTGACCGTTTATAAGCAATTTAAAACAGAAATAGAGAAAAATGCATTAGCTGAAACAGTTCTAATGGACCGATTAAAGAAAGCTGGTTTACAGGATAAATACTATAGTTGGGTAAGAAGGATGATGATCATTGTATCATTTTACAATGATCCATATAGAAGAGCTTTCTGGCTTCAATATTCTGGGGCGACTCAAGATATGGAAGTTAGGAGGTTCAGCGATCATAAAAGACAGAGTCCTAAAGAGATATTTATTATGGATTTCGGTGATTATGTTGTAACCGAATTCTTGGGGAAGGCGGAAGGCAAAGCGTATCTTTTTGCAAAAAGCAGTTTTGAATTCTATAAGAGTCGAATACCTGTGAATTCACGAAATGATTTTAAGGCTATCGTAAATAATCATTTCTTCACGGGTGTGCTCGAAAGAATGGCGCATTCAGGTGGCACGGATAAGTGGTGGCCAGATTTTAAATCCAAATTGGCAAAATACGGAATTAGGATGATTAGGGCATAATTATGGAAAGATGGAACTCGCAAAAGGAAGCATTGGAATTTGTAATCAAATACCTTGCCTTGGGTGATAAGAGCGTTAGCAGTCTTGACATCCGGGAAGCATTGGATTATTGTGCCGCGGAGAATAACGCTGATGCGCAGTATATTTCTTATGCATTGAATTATGATGATGCTAGAAGAAACCATACCGAGTTATCGCTCGATGATCTTAAGAGTGCAGCACATTTTGGAATCCCAGCAGCGCAGTATGATTTGGCACTTCATTTGTTTTATGGTGATTACATTGAAAAAGACTTAGTGCAGGCGCTTAACTTTATGGAGTTAGCTGCATTGAAGGGCTATTTAGAAGCGTGTAGAACATTGGTTAGGCTATTCTCTTTTGATAGCAGAATTAAAAGGAATCCAGAACGTGCTCTCTATTGGCGAGATAGGCTTGAAGGCGGGACTTTAGCGGATCGATTTGATCTTTATCCCATTACTGAGAATGATATCCAACATGATGTGCAGGATGCGAGCCATGGCGAAAGGAAAAAATTTGATATTGCTTTTGGAAAGCTTTTTTCAGTCGTAAAGCAGGAAGTGGTTATTACGGCTCCTTATCGAACAAATTTGATTATTAATGCGGGACCAGGAACTGGAAAAACATATACATTGATCAAAAGAATTGCGTACTTGATCAGAGAAGAAGGAATTGAACCTGACAAGATAGCCGTTTTTTCTTACACCAGAGCCGTGGTAAAAGAGTTGAAGACTAGACTTAAGATGGAATTCAAAGAGGAAAATGCCGCTTATGCGAATGTTGACATAAGCACATTTCATAAAAAGGCGTATGAGGCCTTGCAGGGGGCCAATAAATCTAATGAAATTCCAAAATCAGAGAAAAAGGACTTAACCATTTCGAGGATATATTACGATGATTGCATGATATATGGTGAAGATCTTTTAAGCAAACATCCAGAAATTATAAGCAGTTGGCAATATGTTGTTATTGATGAGATTCAGGACATAAATCATGCCAAGGCCCGTTTTGTGTTAAAATTGCTTGAGGCATGCAGAATAAACAATGTGCCTTACATGCTTTTAGGCGATTCGTGTCAAGCTATATATGATTATCTTGACAGTTATTCCGTGGACAGATATATGAATTCCTCTGAGTTCTATGAAAAAATCATTCAGGGAGCGATAGATGATACTGGATTTTATAGCTTTGATTTGCTAAAGAATTATCGCTCATCAGAGGCTGTAAAAGCGCAGGCGTTGCCAATAAGAAGAGCCATACTTGGCGATGATGAAGATAATCTGAGTTATGAAATAGGACAATACGAAGAAAAACTTAACTCACTGGATTTCGACGATATTGAACGGTTTATTAATGACCATCCGAATGATCGAGTTTGTCTCCTTGAGAGATCTAATATCAATACTCGGTTTGTTTCGTCAAGTTTAAAGGACAAGGGGATTCCAAATCGATGTATGATCTCAGGATTAAGAGATGCTTATCCCCAGTGGATTGGATCGGTTTTTGGAGGGTATACTGGAGAAAGCGTATCGATTGAAGTTATGATCACGTTGTTTTTGCAAGCTGGCAAAACCGTGGAAGATGCAATGACATGCTGGGATGCAATAGGGAAACTGGATGGTGTAAATAGCGAAATCATACCGATGAAGGTGCTGATATACAAATTATTAGCGCATTTGCTGGATGAGGTTTTCATTGAGGCACCTCAAAACAACTTTATGGTATCGAACATACATAGATCAAAAGGCCTAGAATATGATTATATTTTGCTTGACCAAAAAGTAATTGAGGACTCGGCGTCCGGGAACATTATAGAAGAACAATATGAAGAAGCACGAGTTCTTTATGTGGCAATTACTAGAGCAAAAAAAGAGACCATAAAGTTGATTAATTCAGATTTACCCAGCTGTGGTAGGTTCAAAAGTGGTCGTCACTTCATTGAGCGATCCGTTAGAAGAGGGATAAAAAGACTTTTTGCCATGGAGATCATGCAAGAGATAGGGAATATGGATGTTGATCCCGAATCCTTTGTGATTCCAGAGATGGCAGAGAAACAGAAGTTGATTAATCAATTGTCTACGGATGAAGAAATTGAACTGGTTTTTTCTGAAGAGAAACAGCGCTATCTCATAGTCGCCCGTGATAATGTCATTGGCATGATGAGAGAATCATTTACTAGACTTGTCAACCGAAATGATGAACTGCCAAAACGATTTGAAGGGCTACGGATAGATGGCACTTACACTTATATAGGACAACCATATGGGTATATAGGGTTTGAAAAGAAGGCAGAGGTTTATTCGCCAGAAATAGGAGTCTACAAAATCTGGAATTACATTTCTTTCTCCGGTTTGGCATATGCAGTTTACGATGATTAAAGGATAAGGTTATGGGATACGACGAGTATTATTTGGCAAGAAATCAAATAACACAGATCATGCAAGAGGATATCTTAGGTCCGATTGAAGAAGACGAAGTGTTGGAAGAAGCACCGGTCAGCTATTATCTGGTAGGCAAGCTTTATCCCCGCAGAGTCTCGATTTTTCGCAATAACGAGGAGGAAGAGTCTTCGTTTGTTGATGCCGAACTGCTGTCTATTGGAAGTGGCGAATACCCGTCAGCAATGGGCGTGACTTTTGCCGTAACGACCGAGACGAAAGGGTTTAAACTAGGCATTGAAATCGCGAAGTATGAGGCATTTGACGAAGAGAAAAAATGGCAAAGAATGCCAATTCAAAAAATCCTCACCGTTGATGTTTTGGAATTGCTCAAAGCTAGAAAGATTCAAGACATCCTAGATGACGAGTTGATTCTGCAAATTAGCGCTTACAATCACTCTACGGCAAATGACCTTAAAATTACCGTAACATTGATGAATGTGGCCGAGACAACGGAAGCGAATTATCGCGAAATCTCCAAGCATGCGTATTTTCAGCCCCAAATTATTGTTTCAGACGTGATGGATGGCAAATTCTGCCCTCTCTACAATGCAAATGTTACCGTTGACGATGAAGAAACAAAAGAGTTGGAACTTTTATACCATGAAGTCGAAAGCTTTGCCGTAGGACATGGTATTTCCGTGAATTGGGAAAAGGATTCATCTGGAGAAGTGTCAAAAGTTTTTTCAGAGGTTATACCGCATTATGATCTGCTTCAGATGATGCCGTCAAACTGCATGGATAAGCGATATTTATCTATGAAGTATCTTTCTCAGATTGAATCTGATGAAATGATGCAAGGCATTTCATCACTTGTAAGCGATTATGGCAATTGGATCCAGAAACAGGAAGAGAGGATAGATGGGCTAAGCGAAGAACTTAAGGTAACTGCAAAAGAGAATGTCACTAAATGTAGGGAGACTCTTCGTAGGCTTGAAAAAACAAAAGATCTGATGAGCGATGGGAAAGTACTTGAAGCATTCCGTTATGCGAATCAGACCATGCTAGAACAGAGAATCTGCTCTATAGGTCATGACAAAGTGATTGACGATACCACTATAACATGGTATCCATTTCAGCTTGCCTTTTTCCTGCTTGAATTGGAATCTATTGTGAATCCACACTGCGCCGACAGAAAAGTGGTTGACTTGCTTTGGTTCCCTACAGGTGGTGGAAAAACAGAGGCGTATCTAGGGATAGCTGCATTCACGATTTTCTACCGAAGAATGAGACTGCAAAGAAATGATATTGGTGTCGCAGTGTTTATGCGATATACCCTCAGGCTTCTGTCATTCCAGCAGTTTGAACGTGCTGCTGCAATGATCTGTGCGGCGGAAAAAGTGAGAAAAGAGCATGGCATTGGTGGCGATGAGTTTAGTATTGGATTATGGGCAGGTGGAAGTCTGACTCCTAATGCAATCTCCGATGCTGCGGATTACCTAAGGGGAAAAACGAGAGATGTTGCATCACCTTCGCAACTCAAGAAGTGCCCTTGGTGTCATACGCAGGTTTTTGAATCGGATTATGAAGTGGATGTAAGGAACAAGAGGATGTACATTCGCTGTCATAATGAGAAGTGCTATTTTCATCAGGGGTTACCGGTTCATCTGGT
>JAEEGF010433683.1_pt1 | contig 10012 bp, 10 predicted proteins | sample 9134171 | NCBI WGS metagenome assembly JAEEGF01 (sample SAMN16246542, study PRJNA631951) | gut metagenome | biome: gut microbiome; feature: rumen; material: AP-attached | host: Bos | place: Iran: Karaj | collected 2018-10 | reverse complement strand
CGATTCCATCACTTGCCGTTGAATCACTCCGAGTTGTCGGCAAAGGTAAACGAACTGATGCACGATGACTTTGTGACCAATCGTCGAGGCATCTTTGAGTATGTGCTTGGTGGCTGTCAGGACACAAGGCTTTTGAATGTCCGACTGTTTGACAAGCCTACTATGCGCAAGGTATATCAAGAGCAAACGGAAAGGGCAAAAGCTGAGGGTATCAGCAACTGCCCATATTGCGCAGAAGGTCATGAGGCTAACCGCCACAGAATCTGGAAGCCAGAGGAAATGGATGCCGACCATGTATCTGCCTGGAGCAAAGGTGGTTCTACGAGCATTGAGAATTGCCAGATGCTTTGTAAGACTCATAACAGAATGAAAGGTAATAGATAAAACAACTAAAAAAGAAGAGTGATATGGCTGAATTAATGTTACTTGAATACAAAGAAAAGACAGGGCAATTTCATCACAACATGGTGATAGATCGTAAGCTACAATGGGAGCCCAATACCTATGGATGGGAAACCATAGCCTATACGTATGAAGACAAGGCTATGATATTTGAAAATGTCATGGATTGTAAGCTTCATAGACGCGAGGCTTTGAAACAGCCACCTTATACCGCTGAGTTTATTCGGAAAGAATGGAAGCACTACTGTTATGCTTACAATTGTATTGTGAGTGCGATAGAAATCACCCCGGAGCAAAAAAAGTTCATTCAGGAACACTTCAATGAGGCAGAGGCATTGGCACGTTTGGGGAATGGGCACTTCTCAGATTTAAAAACAAACAAGGAACTTCCATGGGCATGGGAATATGACCCACACAATTTGATTGATTCGAACTTCTAAGCAATGGACTCAGGGTTCTGCCCCCTTGAGTCCTTAACAGAGCAAAAGGAAAAAGATAATGAATTTTTAAAACGATAGATTATGAAAAAAGAATTATTATCATTGATGATGCTGATGGCTGGAATGGCCATCAATGCACAGGTGCCTGATGTTGATTCTGCAGCCATAATTATTAAAGAGAAAGGTGTATATGAGCAGAAGCGGGTTGTGACGGTAGACGGAGCCAAAGCTTCATCATTGTACCGCCGTGCTATGGAGGCTCTAAGCGACTGGACTGGAACAGAAGGAAGGTCGAAAGCAGGACTCGACTACTGTGACAAAGATGAAGGTGTAGTGAATTATAAAGGCGAGTTTTATAATGGTTATCGTAAACTCGCTTTTGGTAGAGAAGTACCGTTCTATACAGACTTCACTATGAAAATACGCTGTAAAGATGGACGGGCACAGGTGATAGTAATTGTACCGACAATGCACGCCACACTACCAAATGGTCAGACGAAAACTTGGACTATGCGTGAAGTTATTGACCAATATGATAAAGCATCGCCACGAAAAGTTGAGAAAGCTAAAAAGAAAATGCATGGCATGACTACTCGCGAAATTGTGGAAACACTCCTAACAGAAATGGAAACGGCTCTAAAAAAGGATCCTGACGATGATTTCTGATTATTGTTGAATGCTCTCTGTAATAATAGACATAGCACATGGCACGAGGCAAAGTAATAACTACGCATCTGCGTACTGGCGATCCTAATGGTATTCGCACGGTGTTCATCAGCAATAAGATTTGCGAGATGATAGTGTTCCCCAAGTCGGAGTTCGACATGGTGAGTCTGTTGGAGGAAAGTTCACGGCCCGCACTCTATATTTTGCTTGGTGAGGACGAGAACGGAGCAGCACAGGCATACATCGGTGAGACCACCAACGGCGTAAAGCGCATCAACAACCACAAAAGTCACAAATTGTTTTGGAATAAGTGCCTGATGTTTGTGGCCAAGGATGATAGCATTAATAAGGCCGATGTGCAATATCTGGAACGGCAATCCATTGACCTGGCTACTGACTGTTCACAATATGGTGTGATGAATGAGCAACAGGGAAAGGAAATATCGTTGTCGAATTATCAGAGAGACATCATGGATGAGTTCTTCGACGACGTGCGGCTATTGTCATCGTTCATCGGTTGTCCTATCTTCGAGAAGCAGGAAAAGACCAAGACAAAGAATGGCGAGAACCTATTTCATATCACAGTTCGCGAGTGTAATGCTCATGGTATTTTCAATGAGACAGACCACTCGATGCGTATCCTGAAAGGCAGTCTGTTGCCACAAAGCACCGTGCCGTCGTATAGGGACGGAGAGAAACGTAATGCCATCGTTGCCGCTATGTCGAAACCTACGAAGGACGGCTTCTGGGAACTTCAGCGCGATTATGTGCTTGCCAGTCCAAGTACGGCTGCCAGTTATTGCTCAGGGCGAAGTTGTAATGGCTGGTTACACTGGATAAACGATGCCGGCCAGTCGCTAGATGAATTGTATAGGGGTGAGTAAAAAGATGCAGGGCAGATAATAGTCCTGCATCTCTTTAGATTATACGGGCTCTACACCCTCCAGTTCATCAATTAGTTCGATAATTGACTTGCCATCAATTTTGAATTGTTCAAGAGCTACATTGCCATCAGGAAATACCTGATACTCCTCAGTGTAGTGCTCATCGCAATATGCAACATGCTTCGAATCAGAGAGGAAATGATATGGCTTGCCTTTGTAAGTGAAATACAAGTCATATCTTTGTACGGCGAAGTCATAGAATAAAGTTTCCTCTACTCCATTCTTATAGCCATGATATAAGCTTCCATTCACTTTGTAGTTAGGCGGATACTTGGAATTGTACCAATAGCCAGCCAAATCTTTCATTACATAGTCTTCATGTGCCATTGTATTCTTATTTAAAGTTTAAAACATCATCTATTAGTTTCTTCATATCTTTTGTAAGTGGTTGCGCATCAAGAGGATGTCCATCTTTCCAAGGATGGAAATGAGCACCCAAACCATCATGGTCTGTTGTGTGAATCTCAAAAATCTTTTTACCGTCAGCATCGTGTTTTGCAATTGCCTTCAGCCCTTTACCACCTTTGTTAAAAATCGCATAGACGGAATTGGGGCTGTGACTTTCTTCTGGCAATTTAAAGGATGACTTAGGATTTTTCAACTCAAGAATTTTAATACCAGAATCCGTAATCGCAACAGTTTTCCATCTGCGACCGGCTTCCGATGCAGTTGATTTTCTCGCAAAACTTCCATTACCTCCCATATCGCATGTAGTTTAATCGTTCGTTTTCAAAGTAAAGGCTTATGGCCGTATTCTCACCAGGCATAATGGCACCATAGCGAACAATGAGAGAGGGATGGAGGGTCGTATAGGCAGCTGTATAGCCTTTCATCCAGAGATACATAGAAGCATCATGCTGCATCACACCCTTACAGTTAATTGCAATGACCGCATGCCTTGGCATGGAGGACCAGCTATAAACATAACTATCAGGGAGTGACCATGTAACGTTTGGAATTAACCTAACACCATTTCTTTGTAGGTAAGCAGAGAATGCACTATTGATATATGCACAGAAGTATCTATCTTCTGATGGCATGTCTGCATATTGAGACAGGTCTGTACCTATTACAGAGTTACACTTCTTAAAGAATTCCAAATACTTTTCGGGATTACGAAGAACCCTAATGAAGAGAAAATCGTCAATGAAGAAATGTACCGTGCAATTGTAATCCTTGTAGGCATAGGCCTCATTGAACGGAACCAGCCTTGTTGGTGTTTCGCCACAATAAGGAACCAGAGCCGGCAAAGGGGTCAAACAGAATTGAGGCATATCTCCATACAAATCACTATGGAAAAGTTCTTTTTTATTCAGTTTGAACGTTTTCCTTTCTTTCTTAATTTTACCCTTTCGGGATGGTGATGAGGTAGTAACTGAATAGCTCTCATAACCAGGAAAAAACAGATTTTGCTCCATTTTCTTGTCGTTTAAATTAAAAATAATTAAAATACTCCGATATGAGAACCTTCTTGTACTACATTCAAGAATAAATCCTTAATTTTGCAGCAAGGAACTATGAAGATTCCCAAAAATGTGGGCAACTGAGATGCCTATCGGGAAAGCAATCCTAAGGTCTCGTACTATTCGCAGTAGTACGGGACTTTTTTCGTTGCCGATCTGTTATATTTTCTTTTCCATTGTTAATGGTCCTCCTTATCTTTAAGAATTAATTACTGGACTTCATCATTGATGAGGACAATGAATCCATCATTATATCATGTGCAAAGATAACAAATATTATCTAGCAGTCCAAAAATATAAAATGAAAAATTCGCGTTTTAAATACTTTTTCCGTAATTTCGCAATCTGAAACAATAAACATCATAAAATCAATTGTTATTGTATTAAATTTAACAGGAAGAATTATTATTGCAATTTTAAACTAGATGGATTATTCTTACATATATTATCTTTTCTCAAATATAAGCCGTATCTTTGTACCTACATAATAAAAAGCAATAAACTATGAATACTAACAAAAACAACAAAGAAGTCAACATTAATGAGATGGGAGTCGCCATTGGAGTGGATAATGGAGTGATTCAGAAGGTACGTTCGGGCGAGATAACACATATCCTTGTAGACATCGATGAGGACAACCAGAACATGTTTCTTGAGAATATCGATGGGAATCTGGTGTTGGTGACCGAAGAGCTGCCCGATACATTCCACGGCTGCTATTTCTATAATGACGGCGAGTTTCCGTATGCCATCAAAAGCGTGCTGGAGTTCTTGGAGCTCAGCAACGACGACGACTATTGTCTGGCACGAATCATTGGCGTGACCGCAGAGCCCGGTACACGATTTAATTACCAAGGTGCAGGTAGGCCTATCGTGGAAGACCCTGACGGCAACAGCTGTGTGTGGGAGGTGAGTTTCGAGGTGGTGCCAATGCTGATGGAGGCGAGGACTTACCTGATGCGTTGGAATCCTGCTATCAGTTCGTTTACGGAAAAGGATTATGAAGAATGTGTTGCAAACATGGAACACGGTATGTTCCGCTTGAACTGGAGCATCTATGAGTGGCAGGAGGCTCGCAGGGGCGACTTCTTCTATATGTTGCGCACAGGCGACGATAAGGCTGGAATCGTGTTCAGCGGTCAGTTCCTCTCTGACCCTTACCCTGCTGACGACTGGGCAGGCAGCACCAAGCGCAGGATGTATGTGGATATGGTATGCTACAATGCAAAATCAGGAGCTACGCCTTATATATCGCTGGAGAAGCTACAAGAAGCCATCCCAACTGTAGACTGGCAGAAAGGGCACTCCGGAGAGTTGTTGTCGGAAGAGATAGCCACGCAATTGGACGAGATTGTGTAACAAAAAAACAGCCCGCACCTCCGACACTTCCAACACCAAACTCTGGTGTTGGAAGTGTCGGAAGTGTAGGATAAAAGTTTGTTTAGCTATCATAACGTGCGCGCACGCGAACTCACAATCAACCCCACCTAACCTCCCCTTTCCAAGAGGAGGAATTAGTCACTTCATTTTGAACCCTCCAGTTGATGCTGGTTTCTGGAATTTTGATGCTCATTTTTGGAATTCTGATGCTCAGAAATAAAATTCTAATGGTCAGAATTTTGCTAATGAGCATCAGAATCCAACCATCGAGGTCATCCCTGTTTGGAAATGGTTACTGAACTAATAACAGAATGCCCTGCGAGCGGGTCTGGTGGATTCATCGGAATTTTACATATAAACAGAAAAGCGTGAGAAATAATCTCACGCTTCTCTTATTTCAGGCTCTGTATAATATCCGCCAACAAATCTTCGCCAGCTTCGAGGCCGATGCTCAAGCGAACGGTGGTGTCGGGAACGGACATTGAGGCACATTGTTCGGGGGTGAAGAGGCCAAAGATGGTTGAGGCAGGATGAATGGCCAGCGACTTACGATCGAAGAGATTCGTGGCGCGACGGATAACCTGCAGTTTGTCGATGAACGCCCAAGCAGCTTCCTTCGAGGCGAGGTCGATGGTGAAAACGGCTCCAGGTAAGGGACCGAATTGCTCACGAGAGAGTTCATAGAAAGGATTATCCTCCAAACCAGTATAGTTGACACGCCTTATCTCTGGCAGTTGCTGACATTGTTTGGCAAGCCAGAGCGTGGTTTCTGCCTGGCGACGGAAACGGATGTCTAGGGTATCAAGGCCGAGGGTTTCCATATAAGCCGCCTGGGGTGTCATCAGGGCACCGAGGTTCGTGACCAGTTCTGTCTTTACACGAGCCGTAAAGGCCAACTTCTTCCCTACCCTCTTTGTACGACTCTGTAAGGCTGGCGAGGGCGACTGCGACCAGTCGAACTTGCCGTAGTCGATGAGCAGGCCACCGAGGCCTGTACCACCACCAGAGATATACTTTGTGCTCGACACCACCTCGATGTCCACACCGAAATCAACGGCACGGAAGGTGGAGAACGGCACGATGGTCGTATCGGCTATCAACGGTACTCCTGCCTGGTGGGCGATGTCGGCCAATTGACGGATGTCAGCCACAAACAACTGCGGATTGGTGATGATCTCGAAGAACAACGCACAGGTCTTGTCATCAATCAGCGCCTCTACCTCCTCAGGGTTGGTGAAGTCCGCAAAGCGGACATCCACACTGAACGTGCCGAGGGTGTCGCGGAGCAGCGAGACGGAGTTGCCAAAAAGATGCTTCGAGGCCACGATGTTGAGTCCCGCCGCACTGACTGCCGTGAGGGCGTAGTGGATGGCGGCCATGCCCGTATTGAGTGCCGTGACGCTTGTTGCTCCTGTCAGTTGCCGCACGCGCTCCTCTAAATAGGTCACGGTAGGATTGGCGATACGGGCATACGACGGGGCCATGGAGCGACCGCAAAACGCGTCGCTCATGGCCTTGGCAGACTCAAACTCAAACGCCGCCGTATAGTAGACGGGCATCGACAATGCCCCGTATGCATCAGGTTTCTGATACTTCGTCGTCAATATTTTCGTTTCGTACTGCACTTTTCAAATTGATAATTGAAAATTGAAAATTTTACCGCTGGCCGACTATCTTGCGGACAGCAATCACGAGTTTGTCCACGTCCTCGCGGGTGTTATAGAGGGCGAAGGTGGGACGGACGCTCATCTCATAACCCAGGGCACGGAGGGCGGGCTGGGCGCAGTGGTGACCGGCACGCACTGCGATGCCCTCCTTATCTAATAACGTACCTGTTTCTGGAACGGGGATGCCGTCGAGAACGAAACTCACCACCGACACGCGGTTCTTTGGATTGCCGATGAGCGTCAGACCAGAAATCTGGGCGAGTTGCTCACGGGCATATTCCGTCAACTGGTGTTCGTGATGCTCGATGTTTCGGATGCCGAGATGGCTCACGTAATCGAGGGCGGCACCAAGTCCGATGGCATCAGCCACATTGGGCGTACCAGCCTCGAAGCGTGCAGGAGGCACGTTGTACTCCGTACGCTCGATGGTCACGTCTTTGATCATGTTGCCACCGCCCTGCCAAGGCTGCATTTTGTCGAGCAGTTCCTTGCGACCGTAGACCACACCGATGCCGTTGGGGCCGTAAATCTTATGACCGCTGAACACGAAGAAGTCAGCACCGAGCGCCTGCACATCGACAGGCGTATGGGCAATGGACTGTGCGCCATCTATCAGCACGGGAATCTGGTGGGCGTGGGCAATCTCGATGATTCGCTGCACGTCGTTGATGGTGCCGAAGGTGTTGTTCACGTGGCCGACGCTAACGAACCTTGTGCGAGGCGTGATGATACGCTCGAACTCCGAGAGAATCAGGTCGCCGTTCTGGTCGGTGGGGATGGCTCTCAACGTTGCGCCACGTTCCTGAGCCACGCGCTGCCAAGGTACGATATTGGCATGATGATCCAGTTCAGAGACAATCACATCATCACCTGGTGTCAGAAACTGTCGGCCGTAGGTCTGCGCCACGAGGTTGATGCCCTCAGTGGTGCCGCGCACGAAGATAATCTCCTCGCTGGTGGCGGCATTGATGAATCGCTGCACCTTTTCGCGAGCCTCCTCGTAGGCATCCGTCGCACGGGCAGCAAGGGTGTGCGCCCCGCGATGGATGTTACTATTGTAAGTACGGTAGTACTCCGAGATTTTGTCGATGACCTGGTTCGGCTTCTGCGTCGTGGCACCGTTGTCTAACCACACGAGGTCGTGGCCGTTGACCTTCTGATTGAGCACGGGGAAGTCGCGCTTAATCTGCTCCGAGTTCAGCGTGTCCGCCTCCTCGTAGTGCAGGTCGCGCAGCTTCTGCGTCTCAGGGATGCCGATGCCGAAGCCGTCGTCCTTGGGGAGCGAAGAGGTATGAACGTCCGCGTCGCCGATATAAGGCAACTCACCATAGCCGCTACCGCCCGCCAACAGCGCATTGAAAGCTGTCTCCAGCTCCGTGAGATTCAGTGTCTCGTCAGGAATAACCTCCTGACGCTCCGCTTGAAACTCCTCGGGGCAGTACTTTTGGGCCACTTCTCGCAGTAGTGCAAAGCCAGGGTCTTCGATACCATATCCACTAATACTATGAATATCTGTCATATTTATTTCTCAACTTTGTTTCTGTGCTGATAGTCATGATAGTAGCCAACCTCTACGTTTTCGAGCACGGCGATAGCATCGTCGGTTAGTGAGGCCAGCGAGAAATATTTCGTGAGCAGATAAGAGGCCACGCCAAACTTGTCAAGACCCATCAGTCGGGCGCTCAGAGACGGGGCAATCTCGCCGGGGATGCCGCTCTGATGCAGACCGACAACACCCTGGTTCTTCTCACCGACGCGCACGAGGATGATCTTTGTGGTACCTACGCCGCGACCTGTCAGGTACTGACCCTCAACCTCCACTTTGTCAGAAGGAATCAGGGGTACACCGCGCCACAGGATGACTCTTGTGCCAAAGAGATCGGTGGTCACAGGGGGAACGCCACGCCAGGTGCATTCGCGCTCGAAGGCGGCAATAGCACGCGGATGAGCAATGAAGAAAGCGGGTTCCTTCCAGACTAACGACAGCAGCTCGTCGAGGTCGTCGGGTGTGGGCGCACCATAACGCGTGGTGATGCGGTAGGCAGGATTGGCGGCAGCCAACAGTCCGAACTGCTTGTTGTTGATAAGCTCCCACTCCTGACGCTCCTTGATGCTCTCTATAGAGAGGCGCAACTGTTCCTCTAACTGGTTGTAGGGGTTGTTATAGAGGTCTGAAACACGGGTATGCACACGAACTACCGTCTGCAGCGTGTTCAGCGAGTACTCCGTCGGATTCTCCTCGTAGTCGATGTAGGTCTCGGGGATGATGTTGTCCTCCTCGTGGCCGCTGACGAGGTCGATATGCTTCTCGCCGTTGTCGTTCACCGAAGCCTTCAGGCGCAGCTGCTTGTCAACGGCTTTCTCGAATGTCTCGCGGAAGTCGGGCACCTCTTTGATAAACTTGATCAGTTCCTTCAACTTCAAGCCAAGGAATGTCGTCGGTGTGATGGCGCGGACGGATACCGTTGATTCCTGTTCATCCAACAGGTCGGCCTCGCCGAAATACTCACCATCGCCTAACAGAGCAATCCGTAAGTCCTCGCCGTGAGGACCACGGCTGATGACCTCAGCCTGTCCGCTGGCCACGATGAAGAATCGTTGCTTGTCCTTGCCCTCCTCTACGAAGAGTTTGTCCACATCCACCTCTTTGGTCTCGAACGAACTCACGAGGCGGTTCAGTATCTCGTCGTCGAACTCAGAGAACAGGGGGATGGCCTTGAGGTTCTTCGCTGTAAACGACGGTACGCCATTCACATACTGGATGGGCAGGCGGTCGTTCTTACGGAGTTCTACTTTTGTGCGGTTCACACGGAAAGTGCCGCCAGAGACCTGTACCCAAGGCAGGAGTTTCAACAATAGTCTCGGGGTGATGGAGCCCATCTGCGGGGCGGTCTTGGTGGTGGTTGCCAGTCTTCTGGCTGTTGCTGTAGTTACACTACGCTGAAGATTTGATTCTGCCATAATTCGTTTGAGTTTTAAATGTTAAACTTATGATTTATTTCTTGATAGTCACTTTATGAGTTGTTCCTTCCACATGCTCTACGGAGAGC
>JAEEGF010222466.1_pt1 | contig 10012 bp, 10 predicted proteins | sample 9134171 | NCBI WGS metagenome assembly JAEEGF01 (sample SAMN16246542, study PRJNA631951) | gut metagenome | biome: gut microbiome; feature: rumen; material: AP-attached | host: Bos | place: Iran: Karaj | collected 2018-10 | reverse complement strand
CAACGAATGCGGTGTCCTCCAGAGCATCACAGTGGACAGCTCCTTCATCCAGAAGGCAACAGAGCTCGGCTGCTACGAGATGTACCGCCTCTGCCCGGCACAGGTGATCAACGGCTGATAATAAAAGAAAGTCTGAAGTTAATATAGAGGGGCACCCGAAGCGGGTGCCCTTTTTTATTTTATTATGTCGTGAGCAACAGGGAAGGTGAAGTAGGTGTCTGGGTAGGGCTCGTCGCCCAGCATAAAGTGCCACCACTCGCAGTCAAGCGGCTTGAAACCGCCCCGCGCCATAGCCTTCTGCAGGAACATCCGGTTCTCGAACTGCTCGTCGGTGATCCCGCGGTAATCGGGATGGGAAATCTCCCCGAAAAAGTCGAAGGGGCTGCCCATGTCCAGCTCTTTCCCGGTGCTCATATCCAGCAGTGTCAGATCCACGGCGCTGCCCCGGCTATGGCTGGACTGGGTTGCGATATATCCTTTCTCGAAAAGCTCGGTTTTACTAAGGTCTGGGTAGAAGATGGATTTCATCCTTATGTCCTGGTCCTCCAGACTCCACAGGATAAAATGCTTGACTGCGGTGGCGGGCCGGTAGGCGTCGAATACCTTGAGCAGGTATCCGCTTACAATAAGTTCCTTGCTTACTGCCTTGAGTGCTCTGGCCGCCTCCCGGGTCAGGAATGCGCAGGGCTCCTCGTAGCCGTCGATTCGATCCCCTATAAAATTGTAGGTGGAGTAGTAGCGGATTTCCTGGATTATATCGGGAACATAATCAGAGAGGAGGACAAACCCTGAAGAATCCTTGGTCACATCTTTCATACCCATTGATTTTATATAAGAGAAAAGTAATAATCAAGGGAGAGGGAGAACAATAATCTTGCAGAAAAAGTTTGAGATGAAAGGACAGGAGACTCTTGGTGAGGTCTTGGAATATATCCGGGCCAATCTTAAGGAGTATAAACTTGATTCAAAGTCAACTGTTAAGACCGAGCTCTTGAGCGAGGAAATCCTTGTCAGGTTGATTGAGCATGGGGATTTCTCGAAGGGAAAACCCATTTCTGTAAGCATAAGAAAACTTTTTGGCAACTTGAGCATAGACTTCCAGGTTCCCGGGGATGAATTTGAGTTTATGGTCAGCCCCGATATTGATGACGGCATTGATGAGGAGGCTTCATCCGAAGCCATACGTAATATTATCCTCCGCTCCCTTGGGGACAAAATAAGCTACAGATGTTCAAGGCATTTCAATAATGTAAGGTTGAATGTTCTCCGCTCCCAGTTCTTTAATTTGTACAAAATAATGGCCGCAATGTTCCTTGCTATTATTGCCGGAACTGTCATGAGGAACCTGCTGCCCGCAGATTTATGCGGTTCTATTAATGATAATGTTCTTCAGCCATTCTGCACTTTGTTCATGAATGGACTTAAGATGTGTGCAGTTCCTATTGTCTTTTTCTCGATTGTGACCTGCTTCTCCCAGACCGAAAGCTTGTCAGGCCTTAAGAGGGTAGGGTTCAAGCTGTTTGCCACTTTTTTTGTCATCATGCTTATCGGGTCATTTGTGGGGTATGCGTTTGTCCTTTTATTCAAAACTGGAAGCAATCTGCATCTGACAGCTGTCATGAGCTCTGTGAGTCCCGATCAGGGCAGTTTGCCGTCCTTCGGGAATATTCTGACCGACCTGATTCCAAGCAATATAGTAAAGCCTTTTGAAGAGGGAAATATGGTTCAGCTTATAATTCTGGCAATCCTTATAGGAGTGGCAGCCGGAGCATGCAGGATAAAAATAATCACCTCTGCTTTTGATGAGCTGAACAGGCTTTTTATGAAGCTTATCGGACTCTTCATCTGTCTTCTCCCTTTGTTTGTATTCTGTTCTGTCACATCATTGTTTGTCACAACTGGTGCCAAGGCATTGCTCTCTGTCATGAGTATTTTATGTACCCTTGTCTTTGCCAATCTGATGTTGATAGTGCTTTTTTTCATCATTATGTCCATCTTTGGCTTCAATCCGGTCCAGGTGCTGAAAAAAACCATGCAGACACTTATAACTGCTTTTACTACATCCTCGAGCCTGGCTTCCATGCCAGAGGCCATGAAAGCGATGGGTAATATGGGTGTTGCCCCAAAAATGTATCAGTTTGGTATCCCTTTGGGAATGACTATATGCAAAAGCACTTTGTGCTTATATCTGATTTCTGTAACATGTATAACAGCTAATATTTATGGCATTGATATGCCGTTCCTGAAGGTCCTTTCAGTGATCCTGTCGTCAGTTGTCCTTGTCATGGCCATGCCGGGAATACCAGGAATGGCCATTGTATGCCTCTCATCGGTTTTGACCATGGCTGGTTGCCCACTTGATGTGCTGGGACTGGTAGTCGGTATTGACCCGATCATCGATATGACCGCGACCGTTGGTGGTGTGACTGGTGCTCTTCTGGCAGTAATGATCGTGGCAAAGAGCGAGAAACTGATTAATAAAGACTTACTTTAAGAACTTCACCAGCTTGTCCATAGCCTTCTGGGTGTTCTCCCTTGAGTTGAAGGCGCTGAACCGCACATAGCCCTGGCCACAGCTTCCGAAGCCGCTTCCAGGTGTACACACTATGCCGCATTCGTGGAGCAGGGTGTCGAAGAACTTCCATGAGTCGGTGCGTGTATTGACCCAAACATAAGGGGAGTTGTCGCCACCGGTGCAGCTGTAACCCAGCTCCACGAATGCTTTTTTGATAAGGGCTGCGTTGCCCAGGTAGTAGTCGGTCTTCTCTTTGATCTGAGCCTGTCCCTCGGGGGTGTAGCAGGCAGCTGCGGCGCACTGTACAGGGTAGGATGCTCCATTGAATTTGGTAGTATGCCGCCTGTTCCACATAGCATGAAGCGATGCTGGATTGCCATCGGCATCGTATACGGTGCACTTTTTAGGCACTACAGTGAAGCCGCAGCGGACGCCGGTGAAGCCGGCTGTCTTGGAGAAGCTGCGGAATTCCACAGCCACCTCGTCGGCACCTGGGATCTCGAATATGGATTTAGGCAGTTCCGGGTTGCGGATAAAGCACTCGTAAGCCGCATCAAACAGGATAAGGGACTTGTTGGCCTTTGCGTAGTCGACCCACTTCTTAAGCTGCTCCTTGGTGGCTGTGGCCCCGGTAGGGTTGTTTGGGAAGCAGAGGTAGATGACATCTGCCTTCTGGGCCGGCAGGTCTGGCACATAGTTGTTTGCCTCAGTGGAATCGAGGTAGATGAACTTAGAGTATCTGCCGTTCACAAAGTCTCCGCTCCGGCCTGCCATCACATTGGTGTCCACATATACCGGATAAACCGGGTCTGGCACTGCGATCACTGCATCGGGAGCGAACAGCTCCTGGAAGTTTCCGGTGTCGCACTTGGCACCGTCGCTGACAAAAATCTCATCTGCGCTTATATCAGCTCCGCGGCTCTGGAAATCGTGCTCTGCAATGGCACTGCGGAGGAAATCATATCCCTGTTCCGGGCCGTATCCCTTGAAGGTAGTCTTGTCTGCCAGGTCGTCCACCCCTTTGTGGAAAGCTTTGAGGCACACATCTGCCAGGGGCAGGGTGACATCACCGATACCCATCTTGATTACCTCTTTATCCGGGTTCTCTTTCTGGAATGCGGCAACGCGCTTTGCAATGTCAGAGAATAGGTATGAAGCCTGGAGCTTCTTGTAGTTTTCGTTGATTTTTATCATAGTACTTCCATCCTTAAGATACCTTGATGATATAAAAAAGTACTCTGATTGACAATAGATTGCTAAAATTAAATATTAGGTGTACAATATAAGAAGATGATTGGAATACGACTGGCTGACAGCACATTTTTCTCAATATGCTCCGATGGTCCCGAGAAGAAGAGGGTAGTGCTCTCTCCTGCCAACAAGAACCAGAAGAAGGCCAAGATCGACCTGTTCCGGTATGATGATGCCCTGGACGACAGGGACGGGTATCATATCGGGTCGCTTTTCCTTGATCCTATCGGCTATGATGATGCCGGTGATTCCGAGATTGAGCTTTTTATCGACACCGATGGAAAGCATATCAGGGCGGTTGCCACCGACCTGAGGGGCGGCAGTCGGGATGTGCTTGAGACAGTGCTCCCAGGCGTTGTTCCAGCACCTACTCAGGTGGTTGTGTCAAAGGAAAAGGCCCCGGAACCTGCGCCAGTTGCAGTAAAAGGTATCCGCAGCCTCCAGGTTATGATGGTTGCCTTGATTCTGATGATGGCCTTTGTCACCGGAATGCTGCTCTACAGCATGCTTTCGGCCCCATGTGTACGGGATCTGCCAGGCTTTGCCGAGGTTCCGGGCCCCGAGCTGCCGCCACCGCCGCCGATGCACAAGCAGGCGCCACCAGCTCCTGCTCCACAGCCTGCACCTAATCCAGCGCCGGTTCCAGTTCCGCCGCCTGCACCAGTACCAGCACCCAAGCCACAGCCCACACCAGTACCTGCTCAAGCTCAGGCACAGGAATATATCCGCTACACCGTGAAATACGGGGACACACTCTGGTCGCTGGCCAAGGATTTCTGTAAGGATCCGTATATGTACAAGCGGATTGCCAAGGAAAACAACCTGGAGAGCCCCGACAAGCTCATTTCCGGCACCACTCTTATTATTCCTATAAATAAAAACTAAAATAATCCCCGCTTTCTGCCGACAATAATAGTAGTCTTTTGGGAGGAAGTGTGACTAGATCAAGATCTGTTGTTATTTTTGCCAGCATCCTTTTCTGTGCTGGAATTCTTCTGGCGTTGGCTCTTTTCTTTGCCAGCCACGGGTTTGCTGTTCCCCTCTTTGTTCCTCTGGGACAGTGGTTCCTGCTCAGGTTCCTGTGGGCTTCCTACTATATACCGGCATATCTTCTCTTCTGTGCCACATATCTCCTTCTTCCCCATTTCAGCCGCAAGGTTGTCTACATCCTTATGTCTACCATCGCACCATTCCTCACCCTGTCAGCTTTGCTCCGTGTCCTTCTGTGGACCCGCGGCCTTAAATATTTTGTGGCAGTGCTCCTGGGCCTGGCCGTCCTGATTGAGTTCTATGGAATTGCTATTATCGCAGGCTTCAAGGGCTTCCATTTCAGGCTGCCAAAAATTCGGATGCCTCATTTCGACCTGAGCTCCCTCAATCCGTTCAAGCGGGATGACGACGACGAGGAAGATGAAGAGGACGAAGAATATGAGGAAATCGAAGAAGAGAAGCCTGTGAGGGCCAAGAAAATTAAAGAAGAGCCAGTTGAGGTTGCTCCTGCCGATGACGACAGCGGCGCTCCTGAGTACCTGAGCCTTGGACTCAGCCGTCTTTCCGAGCCTGACAAGCAGATCAACCTTAATGATGAGGAAGAAACTGTGATCGAGCTTGAGCCAGAAGTGCTGGACGAGCCTGAAGTGGAACCCGAGGATGAGGCTGATGATGATTTTGATGATGACGATTCCGAGATCAGCATAGAGATAGAGGATGATGAGGAACCAGACCCTGCTCCTAAGCGTGTCCGCAAGGCTGCACCGGCACCCCGCAAGAAGATAGTTAAATACGAAATTCCTATAGAGAGTGTCCTGGATGACCATGGAGATTCCTCTAATTTTGTAGTGACCGAAGAGACCAAAGAAGATGCCCGCATACTGCTTGAAACCTTGCTTGAGTTCAAGATCGAGGCCAAGATAATCAGCATCAAGAAAGGTCCTGTAATCACCATGTTCGAGATTCTGCCGGCATCTGGAGTCAATGTATCCAAGATTGCAAACCTGGCTGACAACATAGCCCTTAATCTGGCGGCCCAGAGTGTCCGTATTGTGGCACCTATCCCCGGCAAGAGGGCAGTAGGAGTGGAGATTCCTAACCAGAAGCGTAATATCGTAGGCTTCAAAGAGCTTATCTCTGTCAAGAACCCTGATCTGGACAAGGCTGCGGTTCCGTTTATCCTGGGCCGTGACATAGAAGGGGACCCCCAGGTGGTTGATGTGGCCAAGACTCCGCACCTCCTTATCGCAGGAACCACCGGAAGCGGAAAGTCGGTCTGCGTCAACTCCCTTATCTCCACCATCCTTTACAAGAAGCGTCCTGACGAGGTCAAGATGATTCTGGTGGACCCCAAGGTAGTAGAGCTCAAGATCTACAACGACGTGCCCCACCTGCTTACCCCTGTAATCACCGACCCTAAGAAGGCACTTCAGGCCCTGCAGTACTGCATAGACGAGATGGAGAAGCGGTACAGGCTGCTGGAGCAGCTGGATGTCCGGAACATCGAGGGCTATAACAAGAAGATCAAGACCACCGATTACCTGGCCGACCCGCTGCCATATATTCTGGTAGTAGTGGACGAATTTGCCGACCTTATGCTTACCTCCAGCAAGCAGCTGGAGCCTGCTGTATCGCGGCTTACAGCCAAGGCAAGAGCCGTGGGAATCCACTTGGTTCTGGCTACCCAGCGGCCATCTGTGGATGTCATCACTGGCGTAATCAAGGCTAACATCCCGTCCAGAATAGCCTTCATGGTATCCAGCGTCACCGATTCCCGCGTAATCCTGGACGCACCTGGTGCCGAGATGCTCCTGGGCAAGGGCGACATGCTCTTCAAACCGTCCTGGACTCCTGTTCTTACCCGTATCCAGAGCGCATTCCTCTCCGACGAGGAGGTGGAGCGCCTTGTTGCCGAGGTCAAGAAGATGGGCGAGCCTGACTACATAGACGACATCATCTTCCATGACGACGAGGAGGATATGGACCTTTCCTTCGGTGGCGGCGGTTCCATGGGCGGCAGCAATGACAATGACGCAAACCTGTTCGACAAAGCCCTGGCCATAGTTGCCGAGACCGGCAAGGCCTCTGCCTCTTATCTGCAGCGCCGCCTCTCCATAGGCTACAACCGGGCAGCACGCCTTATCGAGGATATGGAGGCCCGGGGTATAATAGGCCCTCCGAACGGCAGCAAGCCGCGGGAAATCCTGCACATGCCCGACAAGTTCAAGGAATGATATGAAGAAAAACGATATCTGGCGGATAGCCCTGCTTAACGCCCCCTTTGCAAAGGAGGCCACACCCCTCGATTTCTTAAAGAATCTGGAGGACGATTTCCTCTATGCCCTTATCAAGGACGAGCCACCCACAGTCATAGCCCCAGTGCTCCACTGCATCGGGTACGAGAAGAGCCTGAGCGTGCTGGAGAAGTGTCAGACAAAGCTCCAGAAGGAGATCCTGCGGGCCATGTACCTGGGAGATCTGGTGGACTCAGGCATCCTTTCCATCATCGCCAACGCCCTTAGACGAAAAATTGAAAAAAAAGGTTGACAATTTTCTCCTCTAGGCTTTACTGTTTTATTACATCGCTTGTGGGGGGAGGGACAAGAACCATCCGAACAGACTCTGACCGAAATGGTCCTCGAATACCAGAAAGGAAACTTATCTTATGACGCAATCTCAGGACATATCTCTCTGTATGCCTACGATTATCCCCGTCGGACAAAGCATTGGGACCAGGACCTCTGCAGCGACTTCTTTGTATATGTCCACCCACGCCTGAAGAGGTTTGTGGACTCCTTTGTCTACACAGACCTTCCGTTTGAAGCATATCTCAATGTCTCGCTCAAGCATCAGATGAATTCATTCATCAACGAGATTAAGCAGAAAGAAGCGAAGGAGATGGTGTTCAGCAAGATGTGCGCCTCCGGCTCCTTGGATGAGGACGGATCACTATACAAGATCTACGACACATTCAAATATGAGATAAACGAACCGCCCACGACATACAGAATTAAGATAGGGCAGGCCCGGACACGGCGCCGGCTTTTCTTCCTTGCCCTCTCGCACCCCGACCAGCTTGATGACGCGGCTGTAGAGCGGGTTGCGGCATCCACTGGTTACAGCGCTGACTATATAAGCAGCTGCTGTCTAGCCATAAAGGAGCGGGTTCAGGAGAAAAGGGAGGCTTTGCAGCGGATGCGGGAGCGGAAGAGCGGCTTCTATTTCCAGATTCTTGTGATTCAGGACAGGATTATGAATGAACCCGACCCAGGGAAAAGGGTCTGGCTTGAGGAGCAGATAAAGAGACTCAGATACAGGATAGAGCGTATTTCCCAGAGGATTGCAGTCAAAACTGCCTGCCTGGTGAGCCATAAAGATATTGCCGAGGTCTTGGGGATATCGAAAGGGACAGTGGACTCAAGCCTCTTCTACTTTAAAAGAAGAATAGGCCGGCGGCCTCTCAAAGGTTCTTCTGCGGATAAACAGTCTTTGCGCTCACTCCGGCAATTGCACCCAGTTTCCCAGTGATGGCATTGATCTTATCCATGGGGGCATCCACAGCAACGCTTATAAGGGAAATTCCCTCCTTCCTGTAGGGGATTCCCATCCTGCCTATGATGTACTCGCTTGACTCGTGGAGCACCTCGTTAAGCCTTGCAGTTGCCTCCTTATCCGAGACAATTATGGCGATAAGAGCAACTTTTGTCTCCATAGTGTCCTCCTATGCTAAATGTAGTATAAAAGTTCTCCTTTGACAACTAAAGAATAAGGCCGCTCCGCACGATAAAATAGTATATGATGGAAATCTTGGATATAGCCATGAGAGATGAGAAGATCTACACCATGAAGCTGGCCTTCAGGTGCAAGAGTCTCGATGTGGTGATAATGGACCTGCGTTTTGACGGAAACCGCCTTGCTGTCGATGTTTCGGTGGCAGATGAGCATATCCGTCATCTGTTCGAGGACGAATTCTACGATTTCCTGTACCGTTTCAAGAAAAATCACTTCATCATATCATCCCTGAAGATTCATGTGGGCGAGGAGACTAAGCCTGCCTTCGAGCCTTCAACTGCCGCTTCCGACATCAAGGAGAAATGGCTCAAGGTCATGCATCCACATACCGGTTCCAGACTGCTGGATGCCCTTGCCTGATTAAATATAAATAATTTATAAAAATGTTTGCAAATTTACTCTATATTTGATAAAATATTTACCAAATATGCGGACTGCAGTCTCTGATTTCATTAATGCATTTGCCTCATCCAGCTCAGATCTGCTTACCAGAGCCCTTAGAAAGGGGGTTTCTGTCAAGGTGGAATCCACAGTGGCCATTCCGGCCGCAGAGCTGCCAGATGCAGTGCAGACATCGCCAGCTGTAGTCCTGCATGGCAAAGGCTGTTCTTTTGCCCTGGTGCTGGAGCGGCAGCTTGCCTTTTCTGTAATGGAGACCCTTTTAGGGGGCGATGGCAGGACTGCTGTGGAAAACCGGCGGTTCTCCGATGTGGAGCAGGCAGTGGCAGCCTCCTTTATGGAGAAGCTGGCAGACTGTCTTAACAGCATCTGGAGGTGGGGCAGCGACAAGGACCTGCTCCTGGATCCTATGGCAGAGTATTTCTCCGAGTCCGGTTTTCCTGCCGGGAAGGAGATGCTGCATTTGGCAGCGCTGGATGTGGCCTGGGACAAGAGCTGGCGCAAGATGTATGTCTGCATCCCCGATTCCGATCTGGATGGGGCCGAGGCTGTGCTTAAAGATGCTTTTGATCCCGACGGGAACGTGCTCCTGGCAGTGGAGATGGGCAGTTCCAACTTGGATATTGCTGAGGCACAGCAGCTGGGAATTGGCGACGTTGTCTGTGTTACACCCCCTGCCGGCGGTCTTATGGTAAGGGCCGGAAAAAAGGCTTACTGCCTGGCGCAAAGCGGTGCAGTGGGGGACTCGGTGGCAGCCAGCGTGCTGTGCCGGTACGAGGGGCAGGATACTGGCCCCGGTGCGGTGGTGGCTCTTTTAGGAAGCACCCGGAAGCACTGGAAGGATGTCCTGGCGCTGGATGCAGGTGATGTGCTGGTGCTGGACCGGAAGGTGCAGAGCCCGGTGCCGCTGCTGGTGGCGGGGCAACCCAAGGCCCAGGGACAGGCTATTGTTATAGATAAACGGTTAGGAGTGCGTATAAAGAAGCTGCTCTGATTTAAGATATGTTTTAAATCTCTGGGAGGGGACGTGAAAAACATTTCGATACTGATTATTATTTCTCTCAT
>JAEEGF011123844.1_pt1 | contig 10014 bp, 10 predicted proteins | sample 9134171 | NCBI WGS metagenome assembly JAEEGF01 (sample SAMN16246542, study PRJNA631951) | gut metagenome | biome: gut microbiome; feature: rumen; material: AP-attached | host: Bos | place: Iran: Karaj | collected 2018-10 | reverse complement strand
CCTGTGTCAGATCCATGTCTTTGCGATATTTCTTAATGTTTTCGGAGAGCTTAAGCTGCATCGACTAATTCCTTCTTTCCTGAAATTTCAAAATCAAGTTTGCTGAGGGCAACAAATACCAGTATTACCACCATGGAGATACCGCAAAGAGCGATCAGGAATGCGGCGCTTAAGTGAACGGATACCAGACTTACCAGAAATGCTCCGATCGGTGTAGCCGCCATTCCACCCGCACCTAATACCGCTCCGGCTCTGGCAAGATAGTTCTGATCACAGGTCTTAACAAACTGGATGCTGACGCATCCGCTAATCACGGAAGCCGCTGTTACCATCATGAAGAAACACAACCCTGCAAAGATATATCCGGGCAACGCTGCCCCGCCAAATACGTTTCCTGTAGACATCAGGTACATGAAGATGCCAATGATCATTCCGAAAATCACAATAACCTTTTTTGTGGACAGTTTCTCTGTGATCATCGGAGTAATGATGGAACCAATGATGCCTCCGATAGCAGCAGCCATTCCAATCACGCTTAACAGCTCACTTCCAAGTCCGTAAATATCCTCAGCAATCGGTGCCTGCAAAGCATTCAGCGGTACAAGGAAAAAGTTCATAAGAACCGCCACAAAGCAGATATTTAAAATCGCGTGATTGTGGATTACATAGGACAGGCCATCCTTAAGCATGGCGGAATAGGACTCTTTTGCGTTGACATTTTCGTCCATCTTTTTCGGAACGGGTTCATTTATAGTTTCGGATTCTCTTTCAGCTGTGGTCTTCGTAAAGAAAATCAGTATTCCGGCAATCACAAAGGTGGAAGCATCAATAAGCATAGCCGCCTGAACGCCAAAGTTAGCGATAATTACGCCGGCACAGCCCGTACCGATCAGTGAAAAAACGTCGGAAAGACTGGAACGAAGACTCATGCCATGCGCCAACTCTTCCTTTTTCAATACGCTGGGCGTAAATGCACCAGATGCCGGCAGGCAAAAGGATTCTACTGTCGTGATTAAAAGTGTGAACCCTGCCATAATATATGGATTAACGATGCCTGTTACATATATAAATGCAAAAGCCGCTATGATAACGGCTCTTAAGATATCCGTTACTACGATGACCTTCTTTTTATCCATCTTCTCAACAATCGGTCCGATGAATGGCTGAACCACAATATTGGGAAGAACATTGAGTCCATAGATCAGCGCTGCCCAGGATGCACTTTTCGTGATCTGGTACACAAGCCAGGTAAAAGCGATGGCATCAATGGAATCTCCAAATCTGTTGATGATCGAGCTAAGCAGGAGCTTTCTGTACTCCCGATTTTTCAGAACATCCTTGTACTTAAAACTTTTCGTCATAACCGTTTTCTCCTTCGTTTTCTTGATCATGACTAAAGTATAGTGGATGTCCAAGCCAATTATAACATAACGATTGTCCAATTGATAAAAAAATATTTTCCGATACGGAAAGTTTGTCTGTATAAGTAGGCGAGGCTGCTCCCTTAAGAACCGCCCCGCCAGTTGTTCGTTTATTATCGGCTTGCCTTTCTAATGAATCAAAATTGAATATCGTAAAAGAATACACAACTGCCACTGATCCCATGAAAGCAACTCTTACGACTTTAAGCAGACAGCTTGGAATGAACTTTAACAAAATGGACCCGGCAGAGGTTCAGTTCTTTGCAACTCTTGTTGAAAAGTATTCCTCTGTCTATCGGAGCATGTTGCCTAAGAAAGGTCGTGGCAAAAAATAGCGATTTTATATCGCGTCGCTCATCTGCAAAGCGGATGATCCTCGGGGATTGGGGCAGCCCCCAACAAGCAGCGCGAGCATTGTCTGGACACAGACATTGCTTGCCAATTAGCATCACAGCCTGTCTTTTAGGAACAGGATTGTCCGAACCTGTATATAATCATAAAGTTAATAGTCCCAATCACACTGGATTAGAAAAACTTGAATGCCGTGTCAGGCGGCAGTGATCCGTCATGATAAAAGGAGCAATCACTCTCGATTGCTCCTTCTAAAACTAACTTATCACAGAAGATTTATCGTTACAGAAAATAGTTTGGACCCTCCTATTGGTAATACTTTGCCTGTGCATTCCACAAAGCATAGTACTTACCATCCGAATCGTCCAACAATGCTTCATGGGATCCATGCTGGACAACTGCTCCCTTGTCAAAGACCAGGATATCATCACAGAATTTGCAGGAAGAAAGCCTGTGACTGATATAGACAGCCGTTCTGTTTCCTACCATCTCATTGAACTTCTCATAAACCTCTGCCTCAGCCAGCGGATCCAAAGCTGCTGTAGGCTCATCCAGGATGATAAATGCCGCATCCTTGTACAGCGCTCTTGCGATAGCGATCTTTTGTGCTTCGCCACCGGAGATTCCAATTCCATCCTCTTCAAACTCTTTATACAGACAGGTATCAAGTCCCTTTTCCATAGTCTCAAGACGTTCCCCAAATCCCGCTTGTACAAGGGCTTCCTTGACTCTTTCTCTATCGTATTTTTTTGATACCGCTACGTTTTCACCAAGAGGAGCTGCAAGGAGTTCAAAGTCCTGAAATACAACCGAGAAGATATCCATATACTCTTTGTAAGAGTATTTCCTGATATCGATTCCGTTTAACAATATCTGTCCTTCCGTCGGATCATACAGCCTACAAAGAAGCTTGATAAATGTTGTCTTCCCGGATCCGTTCTGGCCTACCACAGCAAGCTTCTGACCCACTTTAAACCTCACATTGAGGTGTCTTAATGCCCAGATATCCGAATCAGGATACTTGAACGAAACGTCTCGAAACTCGATCTCGTACTTGCAGTCATTTCGCTTCTCTGTTGTAAGCGATCCCTGATACATTTCATCGGGAAGGTCCATATGGTCATATAACGTTTGAAGAAAACTGCCATTTAGACGAGTATCGGATACACCTTCCAGCAATAGGATCATCTGTCCCGAAAAGGCTGTGAGTGCGCCCGCATACTGTGCTATATAGCCAATATCAAATGCTCCACCATAAGCCTTAAGACAAACATACAGATAAACCATACCTGTAAAAACTGCAAGAAGCGCTTGCTGTGCAATTATAAGCATCCCGCCTTTTCCATGATAAAACTTTGAAAAAGTTCCGTTTTTTCCGAAGGCTGTCTCTTTAACCCTGTACGCCTGGCAGATATTAAACTGATCGTACATTCTGATATCAGCAGCTTTCTGATTCGTGGAATCGAAAGCGTAAAAACTAAAGAGATTCCAAAACCGATTCCCTTCTCTTGCACCTGCCGATAATGCCGCACTTCCCGCAGAGACAAGATTTCTGCAGTGCGAAGCAAGCCAGACCGTAACGAGATACATGGCAACGATCGCCAAAGTCATGTAAGGAGCGTTAAGAATCGTGAGCCGTCCTGCATCACCAGGAATTTTTTTGATAAACAATGTCACAGTCAGTACAATGACACCTAAAATACCGAAAACAGAGGATGCAAGTTCTTTCTCCGATTCATATGCTCGGTAGATACCCCATGCAGCCCAATTGGCGTTCTGTTTGATCTGCGCCACCCTGTCATGTGTGGATTGCCTGTCCAGATGACAATAGTCCATAGCCATCATCTTATCGGATAAAAATTTATCCTGAACAAACCAAAGCAAATAACCAAAAGAGACATCTTTTCTTTCGATCACCGAGCAGGCAGATGATAAAACCAGGTTCCAAATAAGCGCGATCACAACCAATAACATAAGCTGTCTGGGATTACGGTCCCCCGCCAGTTCGCTTACAATTCTTGCCGAAAGATAAACATCTCCGTATGGAAGAGCAGCCTTTAAAAACCCCCAAACGCGATTCATAAGGATCAGGCACGGTGACTCGGTCTTTATCATTTTGATAGCTCTTGAATGTAGCTTGTACGCCTCTTTAAAACTCAATTTTTCACTCTGCATCTACCGGCCCCTCCCGAAAATATTTGCTCTGTACATCGAATAATTCTTTGTATTTCCCGCCTGCACGCATCAGAGCGTCATGGGAACCCTCTTCGGCTATTTTTCCATTTTCCATAAACAGGATCCTGTCGCAAAATCTTGTGGATGCAAGTCTGTGAGAAATAAAAAGAGAAGTACGACCCTTTGTCATCTCGCTGTATTTTTGATAGATTCGATCCTCCGCAATAGGATCAAGCGCTGCTGTCGGCTCATCCAGGAGAAGAACAGGAGCGTTCTTGTATAAAGCTCTGGCAAGGACAAGACGCTGTGTCTCACCTCCCGAAAGCTCAATGCCATCTTCGAAATACTGTTTACCAAGATGCGTATAAATCCCCTGTGGTAATGATCTGAATTTCTCTTCCAGGTCAGCCTCTTTTATAACTCCCCAAATCTTCGCTTCATCAAAATCCCTGACTTCTCCCGAGATATTTTCGGCTGCTGATACCTGGACCACAGAATAGTTTTGAAATACAGCCGTGAACAGATCATAGTATTCCGGCCGGTTGAACTCTCTGATGTCAGTTCCGTTCAGCAGAACCCGTCCCAGAGTGGGGTCGTAAAACCCGCAGAGAAGCTTCACAAGAGTAGTTTTTCCCGCTCCATTCAGGCCAACCACGGCCACCTTTTCACCCGGCTTTATCGTCAGGTTCATGTCGGTAATGGTGTCACTGTCTGCCCCGGGATATCGGAATGACACATTTTCAAGCTTTAGTTCGTATTTTCCGTCTTCAGATTTCGGAAGTGGCTTCCCACCCTCCATGCGGAAACTTTCTGCCATTTCCAGCATCTCTCGTAATACAGAAAGTTCTGTGCTCTCCGTGTTCAGCTTCGCAAGCTCCTTCAAAATGCTGTTGATCCATTTTGCAAATCCGCCTACCGCACCAAAATACAGCAGGAATGATGATACCGGTAGATTCTCATTTATTGTCAGGTTTAAAAGATAATAATATGCCAGTCCGTTTCTAAGTACCGTAAGTACCACGTCCAGAAGATCAACCAGAATGCGTCTTCTGTTCAGCTTATTCTCAAGGTCCAAGGCCATTTGCATGGATGCATGATAGATATCCTCCATCCAATCTTTCATTCCAAAGATCCGGATATCCTTTCCGATTGTCCTCGACTCTCCCTTGCGAGTGATATACTCTATTCTCTTGCTGGCAGCACTACTCTCATCTCTGTGCTGATATCTCCAATCATCAACTTTCTTGGATACAAAGAACTCAACCACCGTTGTGACAGTAATGATCCCCAGCAAAAAATAGTTTGTATGTGAGAGAAAATACAGATAAACAACAAAGCAAATGACATATTCCAGGAATAGTTCCATGTGATGCCAGACTGCTTCTGTGGCAGCATTATTACTCCATGTTGTCATGCATGCTTTATGAAATCTTTTTAAGACATCCGGATTCTCTGTATTTGGGTAAGAAGTTTTGCAAAACTTCTCATGCATCAGAACGCCGATCGTGCTTCTGACATGGATTCTGGTCCATGCCAGGCTTGTGTCGAAGTAGCTCTTTGCTCCATTTAATACAAATAAACAAAGTGTATAACCCGCTATCACCAAAAGCAGCTTTGACAACGGAGCCTTATCTTCCACCTGCTTTAATATCATTGGCGTGACAAGAAGCCCTGCGATATTTACTCCAGCCGAAACAGCTCCCATAAGCACCACAAAGAATCCCACTTCCGGACTATCGGCCCTTTTTGACATCCGGATCATCCAGGTCACATTTTGCAGCAGATTGTATCTGGGCTTTTCTTTCTTCTGTGATTGCCTATTTTCGTTTTCCATTTCTTCCTCTTTCCGATGGCGACATGAACAGCCACCATATGTCGTTCTATCCCCTCTGAAGGACGAGCTTACCATAACATAAAAACATCCCCGAAGATGATTCGGGGATGAATTGTATGTTTTTGGGGGCGAAACGTCGGATTCCTATACTTGCGGTATCAATATTTCCGTTGTAAAGGCCCCTGCTTCTGAATTACGACTGATATAACCATCGGCTCTCTCCACGATACTATCAACCCTGACCAGGCCAAAACCATGTCCATCTCCCTTGGTGGTCCTAAAACGGCCGCCAACCTTTTTCAATTTTCCCCCAGCGGTCATGTTCGTAAATGATATGTACAACTGTGTGTTCTTCATATCCATATACACACGGATCTTTCTCTCCTCAGGCGGAAGCGCAAGACTTGCCTCAATGGCGTTGTCGAAAAGATTACCGAGAATACAGCACAGATCCAGTTCAGACATCTTCAGCTTCACCGGAATATGTGCATCAGCATCTACTTCAATCTCTTTGGATTTTGCCAGGGAAATCTTACTGTTCAGAATTGCGTCCGCCATGGCATTACCCGTCTTGATCACAGTATCCACAGTATTCAGATCTAGATTCAGTTCGTCCAGATATTTTTTGATTGCCTCCAGATCACCCTTATCCGCCAACGCCATCAGTACCTGAATATGATTTCGGTAATCATGCCGCCAGCCTCTGATCTGACGATACATATTATCCACCTCTTTGTAGTGGGTATCGATCAGCTCTCGCTGATAAGTTTCTATCTGTTTGTCGACTTTTTTTCCAAAGATATTCATATATATATCAGATTCTTTCTATGATGGCGCGGTTCAGTTTATCATAACTGCCCCTTGGCAACTGCAGTGATGTATCATCCTTCAGGATCACATCCGTTTTTGTCACTCTACGGATATAATGTAAATTAACGATCGTGCTTCTGCCGAAACGGAAAAATCGTGCATCCAGTTTTTGTTCCATGTCTCCAAGCGTAGCCTTGATCCGGTAATCTCTTTTCCCATGGATGGTGACATAGTTTTTATCCACATCCATATATTTGATCTCCATAAGCGGGATCCGTACCAGTTCCCCTCCAAAGTCTATAATAAGACAGGCTTCATTATCCACCAGCTTTTCCACCGCTCTGTTTAAGACCTCGTATAATTTTTCCTCTTTTACCGGTTTCATCAAATAGTGGAGTGCAGCTACATCGTACCCTTCCGCAATATAGTCTGAATATCCGGTAATAAACACGATCTGAACGGTCTCATTTTCCTTTCGAACCTGTCTGGCCATGGTCACGCCGTCCATCTTTTCCATCTCAATATCCAACAAGAGCAGATCATAATCCTTCTCATCTGCATACTGAAACAAAAACGCTTCCGCCGAAGGGAATGTCTTAATCGTAAAAACTCTATCCGTTCTATTTCCCCATTTTTCAAGAAGTCCGGTTAAAAGATCGATATCCACCGGATTGTCATCACATATAGCAATTTTCATTTCTGGTTCTCTCTACACTCTAAACAACAATCATCTGAAATGGTAATCAGCTGTTGAAATGCTTATTTTCAAATATGGTTATGACAACTCCGCTCGCAATTCATCAAGATATTGCAGAGCTATTTTAGTATTCTTTATTCTACCGGAATTTCCTTAACAATATGATTATCACCGTATGCCAAGACCTCTATCAGCGGATTATCACTGCGCTTCAGAGAATAATAACTCCTTGCCAGTTCCATAACGCGCTTTAATTCGCGGCTTTCTTCCATAAAATCACTGGCCTCATTGAAAAAAGTCTGGTCATATTTATAAACCGTTTTTTCATCCACCTCGACTTCGAGGAGTTTGACCTGATCAACGGTAAAATCACCGTTATCAATGCAGTCATCTTTTAGATATTGAAGGGCCTCTTCCTTTGATTCGCAGTAATAGACGCATCCTACACGGCTTGCTGATGTGTCCGGGAATTCGGTGATTCTGATATACTCAAAAATACCTTCTACAGCATCTTTAATATAATTCTCATGCTTTCGTAATCCCAAGGCACATAATTCTCTGGAGTAAGACATCGCTGCGAAGAAAGTGCCCCAAAAGCACTCCTCACCCCTCTGTAGAGATAGTATAAAAGGCTCCGCAAAGCGGTATTGTTTCTTGAAATCGTCGATCAGTTTTTCGCCTGATTGATACGAATCAACCGAGTAGTGGTAAAGTATCATTGTTGTTTTCAGTTCTCCTTTTTAGAAAAATCGAGTTTCGTGCTATCTGTCATCGATATAATACTGAACATTTATGCAAAGTATTGTTCCATGATGATCTCGTCACCGTCTGCATCACCGGTCAAGGTAAATCCGAGCTTCTCATACATGCGTTTTGCAGCTTCGTTTCCATCAATATAGCAAAGGATAACTCTATCATATTTACCGTCTGACTTCATCAGCTCAAGGATCTGCCTCGCAGCCTCAAGACCAAATCCCTTTCCCTGATACCGATGATCTATGAAAAGCTGACAAAAATCATAAGCTTTTCCTTCGTCATAATCGTAATAAAGTGCCATTCCAACAGGTGTATCGTCATCGTATATGACAAATGCATTGCTCCGGTGATTTTTATACGCCCAGGCTCTGGCTAGCAACCGGTTACTGTCTGAAACGAAGTTTTTCTGTTCTTCGCTAACCGACAGTCCTAATCTCCAATTATCAGGTGTTACTTCTTTAAGGTGTATCATATAGTTCCTCTGTACTTATTTTTTTCATGGCAGTCAACTTACCATTAACTTAAATTGTTCTGAAAAAGCCTGTAAAACAAAGGTACTTCTCCCGAGGCGTGTCATTCAATCAACTTAAACTTATGTTTCACAATTAAGGGCTTGTATTTTGCGGATAGCAAGATCATGGTCCTGCTTAGCCGCCTGATCAAACCAATAAATTGCCTTTCCAAGGTCTTTTTCAGTTACTGTACCTTCTTCATACAGACATCCAAGATTATATTGTGCATCCCTGTCCCCGTGATCAGCGGCTCTTCTGGTATAAAACAGACCCTTTTCAAGGTCTTTCTTTATGCCAATTCCTTCCAGATATGCATATCCCACCTGGCAATCAGCAAGCGGATACTCCGTAGAATCTGCTATTTCTATATATCCCTGTGTCCATTTTTCAAATTCTTTATTTTCCCAGAACACGTCAAGCGCACGGCATCTGTCGAGCTCTTCGCATTGTTTATAATATCCCATAGTTTTCGTTTTCCTCTCTAAATTCCAATTATTCAGTCAAAGACTACTCCCCATATATAGCATCTTTTTTCTACTGATAATCTCTTCCGCAGAAACGAATCACGGAAACAACATCATCTTTATACGCAATTTCAAAACAATCTAGGGGCTTAATCTTCCCGTGTAATACTTCCTGGTCACCGAATGTAATTATTCTGGATTTGCTTTCAGCATCTGCAACTTGAATCTTACAGAAATTCAGTAGATAGGAACATATTGCAGTTGCATGAGAAACAACCAGTGCCGTGTTTCCGTCATCCATTTCCCGAAGAATTCCATCCACTGCGCCCTTCATCCTCACCCTGACCATGTTCAGCGACTCCCCTCCGGGATTATGATAATCATGATCCTGATATTGCTTCAACCAGAAATCCTCTCGCGCCTCCCCAACAATTCTCTCATGTAGATCATCAACCATAGTTATTGGTTTTCTTGAAAGGATCTGTGCCGTCTCAAATGCCCTTTTGTAGGAAGATGTATAGCATTTATCAATATTTGCAAATATCTCCGATTTTGATCTTGCAAGTTCTTTGCCCTCTTCCGAAAGCGGAAGTTGTTCCGTCGGTAGTTTCAGTCTTTCTGGGATGGAGTGCCTCATTAATATTATCTTTTTCATCATGCACCTTTAAGTATAAATGACCTTTCGGAGCGCCGGTCCACAGAACTCATGAGGTAATATCTTGAACCCCTGTTTCACATAGAATTCTTCTTTTCCCTTTGCTGCCAACAACTGAATACTAACCCTTGAACCTTCCGGAGCGTCATTCTGAATCATCTCTACCAAACGGTTTACAATGGTTGCACCGATCCTCTTACTCTGATATTCCGGCCTGACCACAACATCAACAATGACATAATACATTCCATCACCAACCGCACGTCCCATTGCGACTGCTTTTTCTCCGTCCTTAGCAAGGATAAAATATGCACTGCCGTTAATTGCCTTCACAGCCTG
>JAEEGF010593124.1_pt1 | contig 10014 bp, 3 predicted proteins | sample 9134171 | NCBI WGS metagenome assembly JAEEGF01 (sample SAMN16246542, study PRJNA631951) | gut metagenome | biome: gut microbiome; feature: rumen; material: AP-attached | host: Bos | place: Iran: Karaj | collected 2018-10 | reverse complement strand
GTGCATCTGTGAGAGCCTCTATCAGTTTCTCGCCAACAAAAGTCGTTTCAGCAATTATTTCCTCCTCACTGAGATTACATTCCTCCAGAATGGTGGGAGCCGAACCATGCGGATAATCCTCGGTCGGATCGTTATATTCTGTAAGGTATGATCTCAGTGCTTCAACCTTTTCATTGTCCAGATCGGGGTGTTCCTCCAGATATTGCTTCACATCTTCTACCTTGGCAATGTAAGCTGCGTATGCCTCAGCGCAACTGTTGACGCTCTGACGCAGGCCGTCCAGTTCTGCGTAGCCTGCAAGGAAAGCATCAATATTTGCTGATGACCTAAGACCTTCAAGGGACTCAAGGTAAGATTCCACCAGACTCTTCTGAGCTATGATTCCCTCGTAACGCTCTGTCTCTTCTGCAATGACCATCGAGACAAAGGCCTTGAAGCTGGCATCGTCTGTAATATTCACGAAGGTCTGACCGGCACCATAAACTCTGTAATGACTCTTATCAGGCACAGGTATTTCATCCTCACCAAGGTTCTGGTACCAGTTGATTTCACTCTGGTCGCCGTTCAGCCTGTAGCAGAGTGCACCAGAGGCCAGTTCCTCTTCTTCGTATGGGATTCCCTGAACCGTTCCAACGGCATGCAGATAGTGGCAGTTATTCAGTTTGCTAGAGCCGCGACAGAAAGTGAAGCAATAATCTGTTCCTGTACCTTCAACAAGGCTGCAAGTCGTATAACAATTGTTCAGAACGGAGAGTGTGCCGTCAGCAGCGTATGCTACGAAGCCGCAGTACATCGAGCTGCCAGGATTACCCATTTCGCCTAGCGTAGCGCAGGTGTTAAAGGTAACATTACCATACAGGGCGCCGGTCATACCGCCATCACCCGTTACACCACTGCGTTCACCAGTGATATTTACATTCGTAACCACATTCTCGATGAGTACATCGCCCTGCATTCTACCGTTAAGAGCACCAAAGTGGATGGCTGTAACAACGGCCTCACCTTCAATACGCAGGTTACGGATAGTAGCACCGTCCATGTACGCGAAGAGACCACCGTAGTTTTCTGTCACTACATAGCTATAGGTTATGGTGTGACCGCCACCATCAAAGATACCCTTGAACTGTTTGTCTGACGAACCAATCATCAAATCGGGATTTTCGTATTCAGTCAGATTGATATCGTCTGTCAGGAGCGCCTTGATATCGGCATCACCCTCCAGAACCTTCTGGTTCAACCAGTTCAACTGCTTGGCATTGCCAATAAGATAATAACCCTCTGCGTTCTTCTTCACAGCATCAGGATCTGCCTGACCGCAAACAATACAGATGCCATCGGCATCGAACTGATGAGCAGGCTTAGTGGGATAACTTTCGGTATTGCTGTAGGTGAGTGGATTATCTTCCAATTCAGCACCATCACAACGTACAACGCCTGATGCATAAACGCGCTTCCCTCTTGGGTCAGGCATTGGGTACGGGTCAGTATCTATGTTCTGTGTCCAGACGATGTCGGTCTGGTTGCCGTTGAGTTTGTAGCAGAGAGCACCGTTAGCTATCTGCTCAGCGGTTATCTGCGTACCTTGTTTCTTATCGATATAATTCAGGTAGTAGCAATTGTTAAAGGTGTTCGTACCACTGCCATGAGTTAAAGTACCGCTGTTACTATCAATTCCTGTACCTTCCTTAAACTCACAGGCTGAATAACAGTTGTTCAGCGTTGTCTTACTGTTTCCGTGTGACCAACCGGAATAGCTGCTGTACATCGAACTGATTTCGGAACCCATCGGGCCCAATGTGGCACAGTTGTTGAAGGTAATGTTGGCATAGTTAGCACCTATCATGCCGGCATCGCCCTGAACACCAGTGGTGGACATTCCAGTAATGTCAACATTCGTCACTACATTCTCCACAAGTATATTGCCATCGCCACGTCCAATGAGGGCACCAAAGTGAATATTCGTTACGTATGCATTTCCCTCAACACGGAGGTTACGGATAGTTCCTCCGTCGACAAAGGCAAAGAGGCCGCGCCACTTTTCTGTTACTTCCTCATAATTATAAGTAATGGTATGACCTTGTCCATCGAACGAGCCTTTGAAGGGATTAGCTTCTGTACCAATCATTAGGTTGGGATATTCGCTTTCTGATAGGTTGATGTCGGCTGTCAGCACGCCATTCACCTCGGTACCATTCTCCACGAGTTGTGCAAAGTTATTCAAATCCTCGACTGAAGCAATAGTAACTGTCTCTGCCTCGGCAGGAGGAATCACACCGCCCATCTCGCTTACCTGCTCATCGGTAAGAGGTGTTTCCCAGAATGCGACTTCTGCCACATAGGTATCAACTGTCTCAAAACTTTCGTCGCAGAACAGATAGAACCCGAAGGGCTGAATCTTAAAGCGGTCATTGGCATCGGGATTGCTGGCAACAAGTTTCTCGCCGTTCACATAAAGTATATTCTTGCCGTCCCTGTAGGTCAACACCACACGATACCATTTTCCGTCCTTTATATTACCATAGTAACCACCTATTGAGGCTATGCCTATCTGGTGATCGTGAGTGAAAAGGTCACCGTCGTCGCTGTTGGCCTCGTTTGTCTGCAACAAACCATTCCAAGAGTTAGCATCGGGTATCATAATGTCCATCATCAGAGAGTAGGACTGGGTAGCCTCTGCACCTTCTACGCGTTCCACCTTTAATGCCGAGGCCTTAGGCACCAGAATGGCGTTGTTACCTTCGGCAGGTCCCTCCGATACTTTAAGACCCGCTTCGGCAACAGTCTTAAACGAAATGCTTTTTGCACCCATAACAGCAGGAATCATCTTCAGGCTTCCCTTTGAGGCAGCCATCAAGTCGTCGGGGTTACTAAAAGTCCACTGACCAGAAGGTTCTGGTGTCTGAGCCATTACCTTCGCATTGTTTCCTGCCATTCCAATCAAGGAAAGCATGAGCAAAGTGAGTAATTTTCTTTTCATAATAGTAGTTTAAATAGTTAAAATCATCATTTCTGTCAGCAAAGATACGATTAAGTGAGAGAAGAACAAAATAAATACGTTTATTTTTAACGGAATACAAAATAAATTAGCTCGAGCCATTTATACTTTTGGCTCGAGCTAATTTGTGTATAACCTATAAGGCACTATTATACAATTCCTTGCGCCATCATTGCTCTGGCCACCTTCATGAAGCCTGCAATATTGGCACCCTTTACGTAGTTGATGTAGCCGTCAGGCTCAGTACCATACTTGGTACACTGCTTGTGAATTCCATGCATGATCTCGTGCAGACGTTTGTCAACATCGGCAGCACTCCAAGACAGATGCATAGCATTCTGACTCATCTCCAAACCACTGGTAGCTACACCACCGGCATTTACTGCCTTGCCCGGAGCATACAGAATCTTATTCTTCAGGAAGAGGTCAATGGCATCAGGCGTACAACCCATATTGCTGATCTCGCCCACGCAGAGCACCTTATTATCAATCAGCTGTTGTGCATCCTCGGCGTTCAACTCGTTCTGTGTAGCACAAGGCAGTGCTATGTCGGCCTTCACCTCCCAAGGTCTCTTGCCCGGGTAGAATGTAGCACCAGGGAATTCCTCGGCATACGGAGCCACAATATCGTTTCCACTGGCACGGAGTTCCAGCATATAGTCAATCTTTCTGCCTTCAATGCCATCGGGGTCATAAACATAGCCGTCAGGTCCGCTGATGGTAACCACCTTAGCACCTAACTCAGTGGCCTTAGTTGCAGCACCCCAAGCCACATTACCAAATCCGCTTATAGCAACCGTTTTGCCTGCCAACTTCTGACCTGCGGTTTCCAGCATCTCATTTACGAAGTACAGACCGCCAAAGCCCGTAGCTTCCGGACGAATCAGAGAACCACCAAAGTCCAGTCCTTTGCCTGTCAGCACGCCACTGAAGTCGCGAGTCAACTTCTTGTACTGGCCAAACAGATAGCCAATCTCACGTGCTCCTACGCCTATGTCGCCAGCAGGAACATCAATCTCGGGACCAATGTAGCGATACAACTCGCTCATAAATGCCTGGCAGAAACGCTCAATCTCAGCATCACTCTTACCGCGTGGAGAGAAGTCGCTACCGCCCTTGCCACCACCCATAGGCAGTGTAGTCAGCGCATTCTTAAAGGTCTGCTCAAAGCCCAGGAACTTAAGGATGCTCAGGTTAACCGAAGCATGGAAACGCAAGCCGCCCTTGTACGGGCCAATGGCGCTGTTAAACTGAACGCGGTAACCAATATTCACCTGCACCTGACCGTTATCGTCGACCCAAGGAACGCGGAAGGTAATAATACGCTCAGGTTCAACAAGGCGTTCCAGCAGCGCCTTGCGTTCAAATTCAGGATGCTGGTCATATACATCTTTTATAAATACAAGCACTTCACGTACTGCCTGCAAATATTCTCTCTCACCAGGATGACGTCTTTCCAGACGCTGCATAAAATCATTAATATCCAACATGATATATCTCGTTTTAGTTAGTTAAAGATTCTAATGCAAAAATACCAAACTTTTATTTCTTCACAAAAGAAAAATACCTAATAATTACACATCAACTATCATTTTGTAAAGTCGGAACTGCCAATTCAGTATATTATACCATAAATCTTCTTACACTTTCACACAAACAAAGAGGGCGTGGCTATTTTGCCACACCCTCTTATCGTTTATCTTGATGTACCTTATTAACTACATGTTAGGCAGTTTATCCAAATATTCCTTGATGACCTCGTCGCTGGGGATGATATCTGTCATCGTACCATTGTTATATTGCTCGTAGGCATAGAGGTCGAAGTAACCGGTACCGGTCAGACCAAAGAGAATTGTCTTCTCTTCACCTGTCTCTTTGCATTTGAGGGCTTCATCGATGGCAACACGGATAGCGTGGCTGCTCTCAGGAGCAGGCAGAACACCCTCAACACGTGCAAACTGGGTGGCAGCATCGAAGACCTGAGTCTGCTCTACGGCGCGAGCCTCGAACAAACCATCGTGATACAACTGAGAAAGGATGGGACTCATACCGTGGAAACGCAGACCGCCTGCATGGTTGGCAGAGGGAATGAACTGGCTACCGAGGGTGTACATCTTGGCCAGAGGGCAGATCATACCGGTATCGCAGAAGTCGTAAGCAAACTTGCCACGGGTAAAGCTGGGACATGAAGCGGGCTCTACGGCAATTACCTTATAATCAGCCTCGCCTCTCAGCATCTCACCTATGAAGGGAGATACCAGACCGCCCAGGTTACTGCCGCCACCGGCACAACCAACGATAATGTCGGGCTTGATGCCGTACTTGTCCAACGCCTTCTTGGCTTCCAGACCAATAACGGTCTGATGCAAAAGCACCTGATTCAACACAGAACCGAGGACATAGCGATAACCTTCACTTGTTACAGCAGCCTCTACAGCCTCACTAATGGCACAACCTAAAGAACCTGTGGTGTCGGGGTGGTCTGCCAGAATCTTTCGTCCTACCTCTGTTGTCAGACTGGGAGAAGGGGTTACGGTAGCACCATAGGTACGCATCACTTCACGACGGAAAGGCTTCTGCTCGTAGCTACACTTTACCATATACACACGACAATCCAGACCGAAATAGGCACAAGCCATACTCAGGGCTGTACCCCATTGTCCGGCACCCGTATCGGTAGTAACACCTGTGAGGCCTTGCTTCTTTGCATAATAAGCCTGAGCTATGGCAGAGTTCAACTTGTGGCTGCCCGAGGTATTGTTACCCTCGAATTTATAATAAATCTTGGCAGGTGTCTGCAAAGCTTGTTCCAGGAAATAAGCACGAACAAGTGGTGAAGGACGATACATTTTGTAGAAATTGAGTATCTCCTCTGGAATATCAAAGTATGGAGTCTCGTTATCCAGCTCCTGTATGTTCAAGTCCTCACAGAAGATGGGATTTAGGTCTTCTAATGTCAGAGGTTTTCCCGTTCCAGGATTGATAAGCGGTGCAGGTTTGGTCTTCATGTCAGCACGGACATTGTACCATTGTGTCGGAATCTCGTTTTCCTCAAGATAAATTTTGTAGGGGACTTTCATAATAGATTGATAATTTATGATTGATGATTATGGTTGATGTTAATAACTCTCCGTTTCATTTGGGAAACTACCGTCCTTCACATCTGTAATATACTGACCGATAGCATCGTTCATGATAGCGTGAAGGTCGGCATAGCGGCGCAGGAACTTTGGTTTGAAGCTATCGTTCATACCCAACATATCATGAGCTACCAGCACCTGGCCGTCGGCTATGCCGGCACCTATACCGATAACAGGGATAGAAACCATCTGGCAAACCTTCTTGGTAAGCTCGGCGGGAATCTTCTCCAAAACCAAAGAGAAACATCCGGCTTGCTCAAGTAACTTGGCATCACTCAGCAACTTAGAAGCTTCTGCATCTTCTTTTGCTCTAACTGAATAACCGCCAAACTTATATACGCTCTGAGGGGTGAGTCCCAAGTGGCCCATTACAGGAATTCCGGCATTGACAATACCGCGGATAGTATCTATAAACTCTTCGCCGCCTTCCAGTTTCAAGCCATCTACACCAGACTCGGCCATCATGCGCACAGCATTGCGAATACCATCTTCGCGACTTACCTGATAAGATCCGAAGGGCATATCACAAATAACCATCGCTCTTTTTACACCACGAGCCACACAACGGGCATGATAGATCATCTCGTCGATGGTAATGGGCAATGTGGTAAGATTGCCTGCCATAATGTTGCTGGCACTATCGCCCACCAGAACAATGTCCATACCAGCCTGGTCAACAATCTGTGCCATCGTATAATCGTATGAAGTAAGCATGGCTATCTTTTTGCCATCCTTCTTCATCTGCATGATTCTCTGGGTTGTTATTTTCTTTGTATCTTCAACAATATATGCTGCCATTTTGTGTTATTTTTTGTTTTTGCGGTTACAAAGGTACAACATTTTCAAATAAAAACCATATATTTGCAGAAAATCAATTGCATTTATTGTTGTGAACAATACATTATCTATATATAAAGCCTCTGCAGGAGCTGGCAAAACATTCACGCTGACCGTAGAATACATTCTGCTGTTACTACGCAAAGGACGAAAGGAATTCGAGCACACACTGGCCGTAACCTTTACCAACAAGGCTACCGCCGAGATGAAAGAACGTATCCTGGAAACACTTTATGGACTGTCGCGCCACATACCTGAATGTGATGGCTACATGGAAGTCATTCATAAGCGGCTGAAAGAGCTCAACGAAGAGATGGGCGAAGAAACAATTCGCCAGCGAGCCGCAGAAGCGCTAAGCGCCATATTGCATGACTACACACATTTTCGTGTAGAAACAATCGACTCTTTCTTCCAAAGCGTACTGCGCAATCTCGCACACGAACTGGGACTGACAGCCAATCTGCAGGTAGAACTGAATAACGATGAGGTCATCTCACGTTCCGTGGACCGGGTGATTGAGAATATGCAAAACCGCAAGGATGTAGAAGGCTGGATAATGGATTACGTGGAGGAACAGCTTCAGACGGGCGAGAGATGGAATATCTCTGGTATGATAAAGCAGTTTGCCCGTTGTATTTTCGAAGAAGCTTTCCAGAACCGTTCGGAACAGGAACGGGAGAAAATTTCCGACTCCAAGGAAATGAACGCTTTTAAGAAGGAAATGCATAGCATTATCAATAGCGGCAAAAACCAACTTAAAGAAGCTGCAGACTCGTTAGAGGCAATGGTGAACAGCAAAACTCTGGACTTTGAGCGTATTAGCAATGGCAGGAACTACCTTAGCTTCCTAAACCTTGTTAGAAGCGAAAAATCAGACAAAGCTTCGAACACCATCTACAAAGCTGTCAACGATTACGAGGTAATGCTGAGAGCCAAAGACAAGAACGACCCTGTTCTGGCAGCTGAAGCACAGGAGATACAAACGGCTCTGGCAGAACTGTTACACTTATACGAGAGGAACAGCCTCGCCATCAATACGGCTAAGCTATCGCTTCGCTACCTAAATCCCTTACGCCTGCTGAATGTTATTGAGCAGGAAGCCAACAGCATCAATGCCGAGAATAACCAGTTCAACCTGAGCAAGACCCCTACTCTACTTAGCAAACTGGTTGAGAAAACCGATGCGCCCTTTGTCTTCGAGAAGATTGGCACACAGTTCCACAATGTGATGATTGACGAATTCCAGGATACCAGCCGCCTGCAATGGAACAATTTTAAGGTTCTGCTGATAGAGAATCAGTCAACCGGCGGTAACGATCTGTTGGTGGGCGATATCAAGCAGAGTATTTACCGTTGGCGAAATGGTGACTGGGCCATCCTGAAGAATGTAAAGAATGAGTTGGCCAACCTATCACCTCAAGACAAGGAACTGCGCTATAACTTCCGAAGCAAGAAAAACATAATCGACTTCAATAATGCGTTCTTCCCCAAGGCTGCCCAGGTGCTAGATGACCTTGAGCCGGACGCACGCTTTAAGATAAAGGATATCTATAGCGATGTAGAGCAGCTTACCCGCCATACCCAAGAAGAAGGTTATGCCTCTGTAACCCTCTACACCAAGAGCGGCAACTCTGCCCCAGAGGATTACGAGGAGTGCATGATTACGGATATGATAAACAACATCCGCAACCTGATGAAGGAAGGCCTGACCACGCAGGATTTTGCCATACTGGTGCGCAAGAAGGACAATGCCGAAAGCCTGCTGCAATGGTTTCATCAGTTTGCACCAGAGATTAAATTGGTCAGCGACGAGGCTTTCCTTTTGGAATCCAGCGTAGCTGTACAGATGCTGGTAGCTGCCCTTTTCGTGCTGAACGACAACAGGCATCTAAACCCCATACCTGAACGCTATCTGATGATGCATTACTACAATGACGTGCTCCGGCAACCGAAGCAGATGCTGGAGATAGCAACCGCTAAAGCCGATGATCTGTTGCCGGAAGCATTCACCCAGCACAAGCAGGAACTGGCTCAACTTCCGCTTTATCTTCTTTGCGAACGGCTCTATCAGCTATTCCAATTAGACAAGATACAAGGACAAGATACCTACATCTTCACCTTTATGGACGAACTGCAGAATCATCTGCGCAGCAATCCTTCGGATATCCATACTTTCCTGAATGCATGGGACGAGAGCATTCACAACCATTCCATCCCGGCTAGCGAGGTGGACGGCATCCGCATTCTTACCATCCATAAGAGTAAGGGATTACAATTTCATACCGTATTTTTGCCCTACATGGATTGGACCATCGAGAAGGACCGTAACGACGATACTATTTGGTGCCAGGCCAAAAAGGAACCCTTCAACGCTTTGGGTTCTTTGCCTATCAATGCAGGCAAGAATATGCAGCAATCTGACTTTGCCCCAGACTACAACGAGGAGCATTTACAACGTCGTGTGGATGCGCTAAACATGATTTATGTAGCTTTCACACGTGCCGAAAATAATTTGTACGTGTGGGGACTGACAGCAGAGAAGGAAGGTAGTATTACCGTTGCAGGTGACCTCATCCGCGCCGCCATCCCCAACTCTCAACTCTCAACTCTCAACTCTCAACTAAAATACGAATCGGGATCTCCTGTCACATCGCACAAAGAAGCAAAGACGGAGCACAAGAACCGCATGAAGAGTTCTCGCACGAAAGAAGATTCCCTCCCAGTAGCCATGACATCCAACCCACCGACACTCGACTTTATGCAGAGCAATCAGTCGCGGAAGTTCATTGGCAGTTTGGGCACGGAGGGAACAGAAGAGACAGGTACGCAGACATATCTGGAGATTGGAAAAATCATGCATTATGTACTCAGTCAGATAGAACATACGGGCCTGATACAGAAGGTACTCAACAGGTGTATGGCCGAAGGCATCATAACAGACCATAAACTGATGGATGTGGTAATAAACAGACTAAAAAAAGGATTCTCGAATCCCAAGATAGCACAATGGTTCAGTGCAGACAATCAGGTATTCAACGAGTG
>JAEEGF010564921.1_pt1 | contig 10014 bp, 8 predicted proteins | sample 9134171 | NCBI WGS metagenome assembly JAEEGF01 (sample SAMN16246542, study PRJNA631951) | gut metagenome | biome: gut microbiome; feature: rumen; material: AP-attached | host: Bos | place: Iran: Karaj | collected 2018-10 | reverse complement strand
GTTCATTATTTAATTAGGGGGACAAAGGTACGAATAAGAGAGAGATTAGCAAAATAAAAGAGATCTTAATTTTGCTTATCCGAGCGGAAGTACGTTAGACCGAAGGTCAAAGGTATGAAAAAAGAGCCCCGCCACCACGGCGAGACTCTTCCCGATTTCAATGAAAAAGCATTTGATTGTATGAAAAAAGCTAATGTGTAAAAGTGTGTTATATCGTTTCTGTTCATTCCAAACTACCTGCACAGTGCGCCAATCAGCGTACCCAGCACTGCACCGCCTACGATACCACCGGCTATACCTGCTGCCACGGGACCGCAGACATGGTGACGGAAGTGACGTACGGGATGAGCAAAGTAGTAGTCGGGAGCATAGTAGCGATCGTACCACAGCCAGCGGCCAGCACGATAGTAACCCCAGCGGCCACGGTCGTAGCGGACACGTCCTTCCCATCCGGGGATGTAGCCACCATCAGCGATGTAATAGTAGTCGTTGAAGTATGCCAGAGGGCTACCGAAGTAGTACACAGGATCGAAGTAACGGTCATACCAGAACCAGCGGTTATCGCGGAAGTAGCCCCAGCGGCCATTGTGGTGGCGAACCCTGCCTTCCCAGCCGGGAACAAAACCTCTGTGATCAACTCTCGGAGCTCCGCCGTGATGGCGAGCCATCTCGTGACCGCCAGGACGGTTTATCCCATGACCGCCAAAATGACGATTCATCTCATGACCGCCGCCAAAATGACGACTCATTTCATGACCGCCACCAGAATGACGATTCATTTCATGACCGCCACCAGAATGACGATTCATCTCATGGCCGCCACCAGAATGACGATTCATCTCGTGACCACTACTGGGACGGTTCATCTCGTGACCATTGCGGGGACGATTCATCTCGTGACCGCCAGAGCGAGTCATACGGAAACCGCCGTTGCTGTTCATAACTATTTCTCTATTTGCTCCCCGGCCGGCAGCAGAGCGTCCGCGGCGACCCTGAGCAAAGCTGTTGTTTACCATGGCCATCATGATGACCATCATCAACATCTGGAGTAAATTCATGCGCTTCATAATCGTATCGTTTTTAAGAGGTGAATACTACGTTTCTTTTTGTTTCTGGTGCAAAGGTACGGACTTTTTTCGGGGTCGAAAAGGTAAATTTCCCTATTCGTGAGTAGGATTTTCCCTCTTCTTGAGCGGAATTTCGCATTTTTTTTGTACTTTTGTACGCTCTATAACGCAGAATGGGGCTTAAAATTGAGGATTTTTTACGCACGTACATAATATTAATATAAAATAAGCATTCAATGAAAAAGATTTTCCTGGCAGCTATTCTCTTGGTTGCTGCCGCCTCTCAGTCCATCCATGCAGAAACTGTAGTTTCAGACCAAATGCGTGCTGTACGCAATGATTTCCAAGACCGCAAGTTCGGCATTTTCCTGCACTGGGGTATCTACTCCATGCTGGGCGACGGCGAATGGGTAATGCACAACAAGAAACTCGACCGCACAGAGTATGCCCACCTGGCAGGCGGATTCTGCCCCAGCTGGTTCAGTGCCCGCGAATGGGTGCTCCTCTTCAAGGAAGCCGGAGCCCAGTACGTCACCTTCACCAGCCGCCACCATGACGGTTTCTCCATGTGGAACTCAGCCGCCAGCGACTACAATGTTGTCAAGGCAACGCCCTTCGGACGCGATGTCATCAAGGAACTCTCGGCCGCCTGTGCCCAGGAGGGTCTTAAACTGCACCTCTACTACTCCCACATGGATTGGCAGCGCCTTGACTACCCAACAGGCTCTTGCCAGAACTGCCCTCACGACCCGGGCACGACGAACTGGGACACCTACTATGCCTTCATGAACCAGCAACTCACCGAACTGCTGACAAACTACGGCCCCATTGGTGCCATCTGGTTTGACGGTATGTGGGATCACAAGGAAAAGGAGTTCGACTGGCGACTGAAGGAGCAATATGAACTCATCCACCGCCTACAGCCCAAATGCATGATTGGCAATAACCACCACGGCGCTCCCATCGAAGGCGAGGACTTCCAGCTTTTCGAGCAGGACCTGCCGGGTCAGAACACAGCAGGCTTCTCGAAAGACCAGGCCGTCAGCAACCAGCTTCCCCTGGAGTCCTGCCAGACAATGAACAACACCTGGGGCTATAGCATTACGGACAAGAACTACAAGAGTTCGGCCGAGGTGATACGCCGCCTGGTAAAGGCTGCCGGCATGAACTCCAACCTGCTACTGAACATCGGCCCTCGCCCCGACGGTCAGTTGCCCGACGAGGCTGTGAAGATCCTGCAGGACGTAGGCGCCTTCATGCACAAGTACGGTTCCAGCATCTACGATACGCGGGGTGGTGTGGTGCCTCCGCAGCCCTGGGGTGTCACGACACAGAAGGGCAAGAAGCTCTACATCCACATCCTGAATCACGAGCAGGACGGCAAGATCAGCAACGAAGGCCTGGAGCGCATAGACGGCTCGCTGAGCTTCATGATGCCAAAGGGCAAGTACAGCATCAAGCAGATCACACGAATGGACACCGGTGCTTCCATCACGTTCCGCAATGAGAGCGAAGGCACTCGCGTCTTCCTGCACTCGCGTCCTACTACCGACCAGACGGACCTGGTGCTGGTGGCTCAGTTGAATTAGGCAGGGCACCCACCCTTCTGAAGCTCACAGTAAAGAAATAACTATCATGAAAACAAAGAGTCTGACAAAGAAAGCGGCAACGGTCCTAACCGCCCTGCTCTGCATCTCCCCGCTGCCTGTCCAGGCCGAGAACCGCTGGCAGTTGACCGAAGACGGCGGTATATGCTGGAACGTGGGACAGAACCTGCCCCATGAGGATCATATTGAAATGAGTGGACAGCGCGTCAGTGTCGTGCTGCGCTATGGCGTCGGAGCAGACGGAAGCCTGATTATGAACAAGAGTATGGTTTGGCCCATGCTACGTACCATTCCCAACAACACGCACGCCAGCCTGATGCGCCGCTTCAGCTGGGATGCTGTTCAGCACATCGTTGTAAAAGGTGCGGCTCGCATCTCGAAGGAAAGTGTGAAGAGCATTTCTCTGTGTCAGGGTATGATGATAGTCTCCAGCAGACTAAACGAGGTGGGGCTAAGCCTGACACGCACTTATTTTCCTTCGACCACCCAGCCCCTGCTCATGGAGCGCTATGAGTTGATTAACGACTCTGAGCGGCCCGTCGAACTGGAGTTGCCCGCTGAACATACTGTTTACACTACGCCTGCCGATCAGGGCGTCAAAGGCAGTTACACCCTCGTCTGCAAGACCGATGTACCTCGTCCTATAGCCATCCTTAAGCCAGGCGAGCGCATCCAGTTCTCGGCCAGCATCCAGGCCTATAGTCAGGCGAAAGGCGAGACTGAGGCAAACCCCGATGCTCAGGCTGAGGAACAGGCACGACGCAAGCTGACAGCTGCCCTCCAGACGAACCTCATCCTGGAGTCGCCCGACGAGGTTATCGACCGCATGTTTGCCTTCTCCAAGCTACGTGCCTCGGAAAGCATCTATGAAACTGCTGGAGGTCCTATGCACGGCCCCGGAGGCGAGAGCTACTATGCAGCCATCTGGGCCAATGACCAGGCAGAATACGTCAATCCGTTCTTTCCCTTCGAGGGCTACGAGTATGGCTGTCAGTCGGCTCTGAACAGCTACCTCCACTTCGCACGCTTCATGAACGATGAGTGGAAACCAATCCCCAGCAGTATCATTGCCGAGGGCATCGACATCTGGAACGGTGCAGGCGACCGGGGCGATGCGGCTATGATTGCATACGGTGCCAGCCGCTATCTGCTGGCACGCGGCTCTCTAACAGAAGCCAAACAACTCTGGCCCCTCATCCAGTGGTGCCTGGAATACTGCCACCGCAAGTTGCTGCCCGAAGGCGTTGTGGCCTCCGATCACGACGAGCTCGAGGGTCGTTTCCCCGCCGGTAAGGCCAACCTATGCACCTCATCGCTCTACTACGATGCACTCATCTCGGCTGCATTCCTCTGTCACGAGTTGGGCGAACCTGCCTCTGTAGCTGCCAAATACCGCAAGCAGGCTCAGGAACTCCGGTCAGCTATCGAGACTTACTTCGGCGCTGAGGTAGAGGGTTTCCAGACCTACCGTTATTATGAAGGAAATGATGTGCTGCGTTCCTGGATATGCATCCCACTCTGCATGGGACTGTACGAGCGGACTCAGGGAACCATCCAAGCCCTGTTCTCACCACGTCTTTGGACCGAGAACGGAATGCTTACCCAAGCCGGCAGCCAGACCTTCTGGGACCGCTCAACGCTCTATGCCCTGCGGGGTGTCTATGCGGCAGGACATCCCGACAAAGCCACTGAGTTCCTGCACTTCTACTCCAATGCCCGTCTGCTGGGCGAGCACGTACCCTATGCCATAGAAGCCTGGCCCGAAGGCAGTCAGCGCCATCTCTCGGCCGAAAGCGGACTCTATGCCCGCATCATTACCGAAGGTCTGTTTGGCATCCGCCCCACTGGGTTCCGAACCTTCGAGCTGACACCGCAACTACCCACAGACTGGAACCAAATGGCCCTGCGCCGCATCCGCGCCTTCGGAAGTTGCTTCGACATAGAAGTCAACCGCAGCAAGGACGGGAAAATCAACATCACCGTTTCTGACGGCACCAAGACAAAGACCTTCAAGGTGAAGGCCGGACAAACCATCTCATATAAATTCTGAATGCACATGGACACCAACCATGAACTATGGACTATAAACTATGGACTATGAACTATAAGCACATCCTCCTGCTCAGCATTCTGGCTCTTGCCAGCCAGGTTGCCTGGGCTCAACACAGGGCCGACAGGCAGAAGCTCAACGACCCCGAATCGTTTACCTTCATCGTCTTCGGCGACCCGCAGGGCTATACGAAGTACGACATCAACCAGCCCATCTACGAGCTCTGCACCGCCTGGATTGCGGATAATGTTGAGCAGTTGAACATCCAGGGCGTCCTCTTCACAGGCGACCTTGTGGAGCAGAACGAGAATATCGTGCGCAACCGCAATATGCTCAACCAGACAAGTAAGCAGATGTGGGAGTGGTCGAGCCATTGCCTGGAGCGGCTCGACGGGCACGTGCCCTACATCATCGCCGGCGGCAACCACGAATACGGCTATGTGCGAGGCGACGAACCTTTCACGCACTATCCCGAATACTACACCTTCGAGCGCAATCCCCTGACGGCTGAACACCTTGTGGCTGCCCTGCCAAACCGAATGGGACAGGTATCGCTCGAGAATGCCGCGTGGGAGTTCCACACCAAGCACTGGGGTTCCCTGCTGGTCATCGGCACAGAGTGGGCGCCCCGCGACGAAGTGCTTGAGTGGGCTAAGAAGCTATGCGACAGCGATAAGTACAAGAACCACACCGTCATCTTCCTCACCCACTCCCTGCTGCGAGAAACAACAGCCGAATATACCGACAACGAGGGCTACAAGATTCAGCCGCGCAACTACGGACGCGGAATCTGGGAGAAACTGCTCTACCCCTGCAGCAACATCCGCCTGGCCGTCTGCGGACATACCGGTCATCCTGCCTCCAAAGCCGGAAGTGAAGAGGATTTCCGCAACAATACGGCTTACAGACAGGACAAGAATGCAGCCGGAAAGACCGTCCATCAGATGATGTTCAACATCCAGTGCCTGGGTGGCGGCTGGGAAGGCAACGGCGGCGACGGATGGTTGCGCCTGCTGGAATTCATGCCCGACGGCAAGACCATTAAGGCCTCCACCTACAGCGTTCTCTTCGGCATCTCGCCCATGACCAAGCATCTGGCCCACCAAACCGACCCCTGCTGCCAATTCGATATGGTCATAGAGTGATCTCCCATTACTCCCATTATTCCCATTACTCCCATTATTCCCATTACTCCCATTATTCCCATCCCATGAACAAAATAACCCTCATCACAGGCGCAACGAGCGGCATCGGGCTTGCCTGCGCCAGAAAGTTTGCAGGAGCGGGCTACCGCCTCATCCTGACGGGTCGGAACGAAAGCCGACTGGAAGAAATCAGGGCCGAGCTGACTGCCCAGAGCTCTGAAGTACTGACCCTTTGCTTCGATGTCCGCGAACGCGAAGAGACCGAGAAAGCCATAGCCTGTCTGCCCCAGGAATGGAGCGAGATAGACGTGCTGGTGAACAACGCAGGCCTGGCCCTGGGCCTGGAGCCTGAGTACGAAGGCCGTTTCGACGACTGGGAGACGATGATAGACACGAACATCAAGGGCCTCCTGTGGATGACGCGCCTCGTCGTGCCGGGTATGGTGGAGCGCGGGCGAGGCCACATCATCAACATCGGTTCCGTAGCAGGCGATGCCGCATACGCCGGAGGCGGGGTCTATTGCGCCACAAAGGCCGCCGTCAAGACGCTCTCAGACGGTCTCCGCATCGACCTGGCCCCCACCCCAATCCGCGTTACCAACCTCAAGCCGGGTCTCGTAGAGACCAACTTCAGCCGCGTCCGCTTTCATGGCGATGCCAAGCGGGCCGAGAAAGTCTATCAGGGCATCAAACCCCTCACGGGCGATGACATAGCCGACGTTGCTCTCTATGCCGCCCAGGCTCCCGCCCACGTCCAGATAGCCGAAGTGCTCATCCTGGCCACCCACCAGGCCAGCGGGAGCGTCATAGCCAGGCAGTAGCATCTATTAGCTGGAATTACGTATCCTCACCCAAAGACAAGAGTATGTTACGGCAACGAGTTTCTTTGTCGTAACATATTTCTTTTGCCGGCCGAAGGATCAATACTCAGATGCTGGCAACGGGCATAGATGCTATAGTACGCTGAGAGATACGCGCTTACTTTGAAATCTTTGATGCTAAGTTGCCGGAGGTCTTAGAGCAGAGAGTTAGACAAGCACAGAAAGCAGAGAAAACTGTCTGTGAGCTCACAGATGAAATCCTATAATTACATCTACCTCTACCTGATACTCGCAATTTTGCAGCTAAATCACTTATTTACATGTATTTATCAAGTACTTTACCCTCTATTTTGCATCTACTTATCCTCTACTTATCCTCTATTTTACCTCAACAATTCATCTATCTCATCTCTACAGTTCATCTGTCTGTCCATACAAGCCGGATAGGCCTTTTCTTGATTCAGGAATAAGAGGTACATATTTGTCAATAGGGGAAGCACATAATCTACGATAGGCATCTCTGACGTGTACTGAATAAGTTGACACTTTTGAAATTCAAAAAGTGTATCAGTATGCGACAAAGAGGAGAAATGACAGATGAGAAACGACTTGCGATAATAGAAGAGTATCTGTCCTCAGGCAAGTCAAAAAATGCATTTGAGAAAGAAAAAGGTCTTTCTCATAAGTGTATTTCAAATTGGATTCGTACCTTTGCAGTCGAAGACAATGCTGTGGTGATTATGCCACAGTCTGCTGTAACGGATATGAAGAAGGATCCAGACAAGGAAGAACTGCTTCAGGAGATTGCCCATTTGAAGCAGGAACTGCGCTGCAAGTCGCTTGATTTGAAGCGCATGGAAATGGCTCGTGATGCCTACGAGCGCATGATTGTACTGGCCGAGGAACGCTACGGCATCCCCATCCGAAAAAAATCAGATGCCAAGTAATCACAGCCCTAGCAGTGGAGGTGCATGTCTATAAGATTGCGCCTCTCTGCCGATTGCTTGGCATATCCAGATGGGGCTACTACAAGCATGACGAGAAGGAAGACGAGGAGGCCGTCCTCATCACGAGCGTAGTGCTCTACTGCCATTACATCCGTGCTCCGGACAACCTGCCGAAGTCCGGCTGTCGCGAGCTTCTGGACCTTTGCAGGCAGTATTTTGGCGTGAAGTTTACCCTTGGGCGCGACCGCTTCAACGACGTGCTGCGGGCCAACGGCCTGATGCTGCGCAGGAAGCGATACAGGCCCAAGACAACGGACTCCAACCACAACAACCGTATCTGGCCCGACCTGCTTAATACCACTCCGAAGCTGGTGGCCAGATATGCAGGGCAGCTGGTGGTGGCAGACATTACCTATGTATATTGCAGCGAGGGCTTCGGCTACCTGTCGTTGCTGACGGATGCCTATACACGCTACATCGTGGGCTGGTGCTTCCATGAGACGCTGGAAACGGATGGCCCCCTAAAAGCCCTGAAGATGGCTCTTGAATGCTATGCCTGCTTCGGCGTCGACCTCTCCGAGCTGATACACCACTCAGACCGCGGCGTACAGTACACCTCGCAGGTATACGTGGAAATGCTTCTGTCCATCAATGCCAGGATTAGTATGACGCAGACTGGCGACCCGCTGCACAATGCGTTGGCAGAGAGGATGAACAACACGATGAAGAACTCCTGGCTCTTCAACAACGGCGACCTGGACTTTATCACCACAGGAGGCTCGATAGGCAACTCAGTCTACATGTACAACCATGCCCGTCCGCATCAGGCCCTGGGTATGAAGACTCCATACGAAATGATGACGGGGCACAGCGACAACCCACTGCTCAGATACTCCCTACAGCAAGGGAATACAGATGATGATAATATAATCTAATAAGTGTATAACAATAAAGAAAATCAAGAACATGAAACAGGAATTAATCACAAGGATCAGGTGCATTCTTGACTTTATGGAGGAGTTTGAAACACTGGTCAGCAATGCGAAAAAAGATAGTGACGAAGAATGGGAAGACGAACTGTATGCAAGGCTCAGCTTTGTAGAATCAGACCTGAGAGACTATGTCGGACTGCTCCTGGGAGACAAGCAGGAACAAGACGACGAACTGCCGTTCTGACAACAAAATCAGGAATAAGCTTGCTTAATCAAAAGTAAATGCCTATCTTTGCATCGCCAGAAGACGGCTGACAGCATATGCATTGATCCTGTCATGTGAATAACTGTCAACCGTCTTAGAACAAAGATTTTGGTGTGACAACCATCTTGGGAATAAAAGCAAGAGTGTCTACTCAAGCAGGAATAATGTCTCAAACTGACAACCTGTGTAGGAATAAAAAAGTAAAGTGTAAACCAAGTTAGGAATAACAAACAAAACTGTCAACCAAAATCAGTACAGGTCATAGCGTTCTGTTTTGCAGCCGTGGAAAAATATTTTCCCAGGGGTGGAATATTATTTTCCCAGGGGTGGAATAATATTTTCTCAGGCATAGAACGAATCGGCGAGTGCCGCAAGGGAGTTGAGACCAGCCCGTCGGAAACGGTGCGAAAGCCTGGTGAATTCCCCGGCCAAGCTTCAGGTATAGGCGGAACTTGCATAATAATTTATGTATTTACCTCACAAACTTGACGGCGCATTGCTGGCCGCTTGGGCCGATGAGGCGTGCTATGTAGGTTCCACGGGCAAGGACGCTGATTTGTACCTGAGCATGACCGCCCTCGGTCTGCACTTCGGTCTGCATTGCCAGTCGCCCGTCGGTTGTATATATACTCAGTCGGACATTTGGCTCCTCCTCGCTCTTTATGAAGAGTACGCCCTGCGAGCAGCGCAGACTCATACCGCCCTGGCTCTGAGCCATAGTGGGCTGCCCGATGGAACTGGGCGTCTGAGGTTCCTGCCAGATGGTGGTGTAGAGGTTCATGCGGTTCGGACCGTCTATCGAGGGGCGGTACATCCGGTATAGCTCGCTGCCTCCGTCGGGGAAGCGGCCTACCGACTCGCCGCCTTCGTGGGCGCAGTAGATGAGGGTGTCGGCCCAGGACTGGTCGGCGCTGGTCAGCAGGACGAGGGCGCTGTCGGCATTCTCGAGCTTAAAGGGGGCGTGCAGCTGGTCGATGGACTGCATGCCGTCGCACCAGATGATGCGGGTGCCGCCTGCCGGTACAACGGTGCTGGCCTCGCTGCCCCCGGCTGTTATCTGCCACTTCATGGGCTTCTGCAGGTTGTCGGAGAGGTACATGCCCTCAAGGTCGATGTCCTCTTCGGTGGTATTATAGAGTTCCACCCAGTCGTTCTTCTTGAAGTACTCGTTCACGAAGAC
>JAEEGF011488693.1_pt1 | contig 10015 bp, 8 predicted proteins | sample 9134171 | NCBI WGS metagenome assembly JAEEGF01 (sample SAMN16246542, study PRJNA631951) | gut metagenome | biome: gut microbiome; feature: rumen; material: AP-attached | host: Bos | place: Iran: Karaj | collected 2018-10 | reverse complement strand
TTGGCGTCGGCCTTCAGGAAGATGCGCATGCCGTTCTTGGCATTAACGGTCTGAGAAACATAGCCGAGATAAGAAATCTCGAGCTGATTCTTGTCTGCCGGAAGAGTAATGTTGAACTTACCGTTCACGTCAGTCAACATACCAGTAGCTGTACCTACCACCTTGACAGCAGCACCGATGATGGGCTGTCCGTCTTCCTGTGAGAGCACAGTACCGGCCACTTTTGTCTGTGCCAGCGCACTACCTGCGAAGAGGAAGAGGCTGATCATAAACATTGCTAGTCTTTGTTTCATAAATTCTCTCTCTTTGGTTATTAACTATTAATTATATATAATGTGTAATCAGTCTAAAAACTAACCCGCCTACGCGCCGGAGGCGTCACTATCGGGCTTTCTGACCCAAATCAAGGTGCAAAAATAGTGCATATAATTCTAAAATACGAATAAAATTATAAAAAAGATACATTTCTATATACTTTTTTAACATTTCGTTCCTTATAGGTTGATATAAATCAACATGATAAAGGTTTATCAACACACATTATGTACCTGAAACAACTCTGGTAACGATGGAGTGATTAGCTTCTTCAAGCCTGTTGTCATCAATCTGACGTATATAGGTAAGTGTGGTTTGGGGATTTGTATGCCCTAATCCTTTAGAAATAACATGCAAATCGATACAATTGCTATACGCAAGACTTGCCCATGTGTGGCGCGGGGTGTATGAGGTGAGCCTGTTCTGAACACCAGCTTTTTGAGCAAGTTTCTTTACCTTCTTGTTATAACGGTTCAGCATTTTTTGATATTCAGCATAGGCTTTATCTTTGTCAGAAGATTTGATAATAGGGAATACATAATCTCTACTATCAGTAAGATAACGGTTGATTATGTCTTTCATACATGGCTCGAGTTTGATGGTAATGCTTTGTCCCGTCTTATGCCTATAATACACAATTTTATCTCCCTTTATCTGGTTCTTTTTCAGAAATGCCAAGTCTACAAAAGGCATACCAAGGGCATAGAAGCTGAATATAAAGAGGTCACGCACAAGACATGCGAATGATAATGGTTTAAGTTTGAGGCGACTTAACTTCTGTATATCTGACTCGGGCACTGACCGCTTCTCCGTATTGACACGACCAGTAAAAACGCCGTCAAACCAATCGATACGCTTGCCGTCTTTGTAAATTTTATTAAATAATGATCGAAGAGAACGCATATAACATGATATTGTATTCAGACATAATTGTCGATTCCTCAACCATCGCTCGTAGCCTTTAATTGTTTCATGGTTAATTACATGTATGCCGACTTCCGCACTTAAATATTGCTTAAAGGAACGTAGGGCTGTAACATAATTATCCATTGTTGAAGGGCTTAATGATCCTTTCCATTTCTTCAATTCTTGTTCTGCTAATTGTAGAGCGTCACTGTGTGATGTGGATTTGATGGTAGTTCCCTCTTTCTTAGGCTGCACATCCTTGTCTTTCTTGTCTATGTGGATGTGAATTTCAAATTTAATGCTCAATCCGATACTCATAATTCAATAAGTTTAATAGTTTACCACAAAGATAGTCATTAATTTAGATATGACAATGAATATGCTTCTCTTTCTAACTCTTTTTCTTTGTGGCACGCCTCCGGCGCGGAGGTGGGTTAGTTTTCAGACTGATTACACATTATATATAATTAATAGTTAATAACCAAAGAGAGAGAATTTATGAAACAAAGACTAACAATGTTTATGATCAGCCTCTTCCTCTTCGCAGGTAGTGCGCTGGCTCAGACAAAAGTGTCTGGTACTGTGCTCTCACAGGACGACGGACAGCCGATCATCGGTGCCGCAGTCAAAGTCGATGGTACAAGTACAGGTATGTTGACTGATGTGAACGGTAAGTTCACTATTACTCTTCCTCAGGGAAAAGATCAGCTTGTAGTGTCTTACCTCGGTTATGAGGGGAAGACGGTAACCGCCAAGAACGGCATGCGCATCTTTCTTAAAAGTGATGCAGCTGCTCTCGACGAAGTGATTGTGGTAGCCTATGGTACAGCCAAGAAGGCTTCGTTTACCGGTTCTGCTTCTTCAATGAAGGACACGGACATGTCTGCCGAGAAGGGTTCGCTTGTTAAATCACTCGAAGGTAAGGTAGCTGGTGTACGTGTAGGCTCTTCTACCGGCGACCCTGGTGCTGACCAGAACATCCTGATCCGTGGTATCGGTTCTATCAATGGTTCTACACAGCCTCTGTACGTAATCGACGGCGTGCCCGTACTGGCCAACTCAGACGGTTACATGTCATCAGACATCAAGTCACAGTCTATTCTGTCATCACTCAACCCCAACGATATTGAGAGCATGACCATTCTGAAGGATGCTGCCGCTGCTTCTCTGTATGGTTCACGTGCTGCTAACGGTGTGATCATCATCACCACCAAGAAGGGTAAGACAGGTAAGACCAACGTTCACTACGACATGCAGATCGGTTGGCAGCAGATTGCTGTCAAAAGCGCTATGGATCGCATGAACGCTTCTCAGTTGAAGGAGTATTACTATCAGGGTATCAAAAACTTCTTCGTAGAGCGTTATGAATACTCAGAGGCTGATGCTGCAGAAGCTGCTTCAGGTGAGGTTCGTGATGGATGGTTCTGGGGTGACTACGATGGCACAACCAATACCGACTGGTATGATCAGGTTTATCGCTCTGCTCTGACTCAGGACCATCAGCTCTCTATCGACGGTGGTAGCGAGAGAACCAAGTTCTATGTCGGTCTGGGTTACAACGACAGCAAGGGTGTTGTTCAGGGTAGCCAGTTCCAGCGTTACAGTGGTCGTGTTAACTTGGATCACCAGGTAAACGACTGGTTGAAGGTTGGTGTTAAGCAGATGATCTCTTTCTCAGATACAAAGGGTTATCGTGACCAGAGTTCTCAGGAGCAGGGCTTTGCTACCACCACACCATGGTCTGTGCTTTACTCACTCGATCCTACAGCTACTCCTGTACTTCCCGACGGTACTTACAATAACGACGTAGCCTTCGGTAAGGTTGGTCATCCTAAGAATATGTACGGTCAGGAGACAGGTGAATTTGCGGAGTTTGTGAAGTCAAACATCATGCGTAGCATGAGTAATGCCGAAGCTGAGGTGAAGCTGCCTTATAATTTCACTGCACGTACCATCTTCGGCTATGACTATACTGACAACAAACTGCAGGAGTTCTGGGCACCCCAGAGTGTGAACGGTGAGTCACTGCAGGGACTTGGTCAGCGTTGGAACTTCACCAACAAGACCTTGACATCTTCTAACACCTTGTCATGGGATAAGAACTTCGGCATGCACACTATCAATGCTCTGGCCGGTTATGAGTACGAGAACCGTAAGATGCTCTATATGACAGCTTCTGCCAAGAACTATGGCACCTCTAAACTGCCTGAACTCTCTAACGGTCAGTCATACCAGACTGGTAGCGCTGAATATGAGTCAATCCTCTGCTCTTGGCTGGGTAAGGTTGATTACAACTACGACAACAAATACTATGTGGCAGCCAGCTTCCGTCGTGACGGTTCTTCTCGTCTGTCAGCTGACAACCGCTGGTCAACCTTCTGGTCAGTATCTGCCGCTTGGCGTCTGTCTAAGGAGAACTTCCTGAAGGACAGCAAGCTCTTCTCTGATCTGAAGCTCCGTGTATCTTACGGTACTAACGGTAACCTGCCTACTGATATGTACGAGTATATGGCTCGCTACGCTACTTCTGGCGGTTATGGTACAAACGGTGCCTTCTACTGGAGTGCATCTGGTAACAAGGATCTGACTTGGGAGAAGTCAAAGAACTTCAACATCGGTCTCGATTGGACACTGTTTAACCGTGTGAGTCTGACCTTTGAATACTACAATAAGCTGACTACTGATCTGCTCTTCTCTACTCCCGTATCTTACATCACAGGTTTCTCAAGCAAGATGAACAATCTTGGTAAGCTGAAAAATAGCGGTTTTGAGTTCACACTGAGCTCACTGAATATTAAGACTAAGGACTTCAGCTGGACAACCGACTTCAACCTGACATGGCAGAAGATCAAGATCAAGGAGCTGCCAAACGGTGATGACGTGCAGTATGGTGACGGTAACATGTACCTGCTCCGTGAGGATGAGTCTATGCACACCTTCTATCTGCCTGAGTTCAAGGGTGTAAATCCAGAGAACGGTCTTGGTGAGTTCTGGGTAGATCCTGATGATCACTCTAAGGGTGTGACCAACTATTATTCTCAGGCTGGTAAGACCATCGTAGGTAAAGCTGTGCCCGATGTGCTGGGTGGTTTAACAAACACCTTCCGTTATAAGGACTTCGACTTGTCATTCATGATCTCTTATCAGTTCGGTGCTGACATGTTCGACTATCCTGGTTACTTCCTGACCTACAGTGACGGCGTCCGCATTGGTTCATTCAATGTTCACAGCTCTGTTGAGGGTAACTATTGGAAGCAGCCCGGCGACGTGGTTGATTTCCCGAAGCCAATCTATGGTAACCCCTATCGTACAGACAAGTTCTCTTCTCGTGAGATCAGATCTACTGACAATATCCGCGTACGTGATATCACCTTCGGCTACAACATTCCTGCTTTCAAGAAGTATATCAACACCTTGCGTGTATATTTCCGTTCCACCAATCCGTTCATGATCTACTGCGCAACAAAGAATGTTGATCCTGATGTTGACGTGAACGGTTATCGTCAGACGGATACACCTCCGACACGCCAGTTCCTGTTTGGTCTGAATGTGTCATTCTAAAGTGGAAACTAATAATATAAAGGAAAAAGAATATGAAAAAGATATTTTTAGCATTTGGACTGTTTGCAGGAATGACTCTTACTTCCTGTGATCTCGACACACTGCCTTCTACTTCGCTCGGTGAGGATATCGCCATCACCACGGAGTCAGACCTGCAGAATGCTGTTAACGGTATCGGTTATCTTCTGTCTGAGGACCGCATGACCTATGGTGCAGAATTTGGCATCTATGCTGATCTTCTGACCAATGAGTTCAAGATTGTTGACGACTATGGTCAGAGCTCTGGTATTGCCATGTATACTATCACCAAGAACGATGAGCTGCCCGACGTAGCATACTACTATTATTACAAGGCTATTGCCAACTGTAACAAGGCTCTGGCACTCTCTGCCAACATGGATGCCACTGATGAGGTGAAGAACCTTCAGGGTCAGCTTTATGCTTGGCGTGGTTTGCTTCACTTTGACCTGGCTCGCCTTTTCGCTCATATTCCAACAGCTGCTGCCGACGTGAACGCTGCCAACTCTGGTATCGTGCTGAGCACAGAAGTGTATGAGCCTGACTACAAAGGATCACGTGCCACACTGAAGGAAACCTATGAACTAATCATCTCTGACCTGACAAAGGCTATGGATCTGATGGGAGAAGGCTCTGACAACGGCACAGGTTTCCATAACTATTTTAGTGCACTGGCTCTACGTGCTCGCGCCAACCTCTATGCTGGCAACTATGCAGCAGCCCTGGCTGATGCCAAGAAAGTCATTGAAGATGGTGGTTATGAACTCTATAATCAAAGCACCTATGAGAAAGCTTGGGTTCAGGAAGGTTCTTCTGAGTCAATCTTCGAGCTGCTGATCACTGCAAACTACAACCCTCAGCGCAACTCTCTGGGTTACTATTGCGATGCTTCAGGCTACCCTGAGTGCGCACTGGCTGATGACGGTGAGATCCTGACCTATCTGCTGGATCACCCCGAGGATATCCGTTCCAAGGTTATCAAGGAGCAGGAAGTAGATGGTGTAGCAGGAACTCACTTCTTCCCTGCCAAGTATCCTGGTCGCGACGGTATCTATGTGAACAACCCGAAGATTATCCGCCTGTCAGAGGTTTATCTGATTGCTGCCGAGGCTGAGCTGAAGGCTAACAACAACGGTACAGCCGCTGCTGAGTACATCAATGCTATCGAAGAGAACCGTGTAAATGGTTACGAAGATGTAGCTACTGTTACCCTCGACGACGTATTGTTCGAGTACAAGAAGGAGCTGTTCGCTGAGAATCAGATTGCCTTCGCTTACTGGCGTAACAACAAGAGCGTCACCAATCAGGTGAATAAGGAGATCGGTAGCAAGGACGATAAGGCTATCTGGCCTATCCCACAGCGTGAGATCGACTATGATCCGTCACTTGTTCAGAATCCTGGATATTAATACCCATAGAGGATAGCCATCTTGGGCTTTCTCTCAATCTAGTAGAAATCGCCTCTTGTAGCATACGGCTATAAGAGGCGATTTATGTATGGTTTGGATTCTCTGATCATGCTTGAATGAACATCGTCTTTCTCCGATTATCCTTTGGACGAACGGCGAAGTGCAGCCAGTAGCCACCGCTCTTATTGCGTTCAATGAGCAGCTCGTCATAATCCTGCTTGGTCTCGTCTGCGTAGTCCATCAGAATCACCGCATATCGCATCGCCTGCTCAATACCAGCCACTCTGATATCCACAGCGCACCCCGTCAGATGATTACTCGTCGGCGATCCCCCTACCTTTTTATTTAATTGAGGAGAGCGATAGCCACTATTAATCACAATCGGTTCCACATTCTCCGAGGTCTCATAATCCTCACCGGGCTTTAGGCAATAGAGCGTATTATAGGTAAACCTCAGTTCCTCTAACCACTCGCAAACCCTTTTCAAGTTCTCAATGGCGACATGGCTTGGGATATTATACACCTCTGCATGTCTGCTCTTGGTAACCTCCCCGAGCGTAAAGTGCTCGGAGAGGTGCATTGTTTTGTTGATTTCCATTTTCATTTTGCATTTGTTACTTTGTTACTCGTTACTACACAAGCAGTTTGACTACCTTTCTGAACTTGCCCGCATCCTTGCCTTTCGTGATCTTCTCGATGATCGTTTCCTTTTCAAGGCGGGCCAGTTTCATGCAGGCGGCATTCTGGGAGTTGTAGCCAAAACACTTGATGACGTCCTCTTTGGTGAACACGTCCGGCAGACGGTTGTAACCATTGATGGACTTCTGCTGATGGCGCTTACCCGAGATCTGCACGTCGTTGTTCATATCATCGAAATACTTCTCGGCCATCACCCCAAAGAAGTGCTGCTGCGTGGCGTACTGGATGCGGGCAATCAGTTCACAGAGTTTCCAGTCCAACTCGTCGACCTCGTAAGTGCCTTCCCAATACTTACCCTCCAGATGCAGATGATCAAAATGGCGCATATCGATGAAGGGAGCAGCATAGTTCAGGGCGTGATACGGCACGCGCTTCAACATGAGTTCGTTGGCTTCGGAATTATCCTCGGCACAGTCCTCCATGCGGTTCTTCACCCAGTCGTAGATCCGCTTGACCAACGGCCAGAATGGCAGTTCTCCGAATCGGGTGTCGAGCTTATACGCCCAGGTCTTCATACGTTCGATGCGCTGCCAGTCGATGGTCTGCACATCCTCCATCGCCATCATCTCAAAGTTCGTCTTCGGCATGGGAATCACGGCGAGACGGGTTGAAAGACCAGATCCGAAATTCTTCTCATTCACCTTCTTCTTCAAGGCGATGGGCGTGCCTGTATAGATAAAATTCCACGTCACGTTGAACTCATCGACAGGCGAATCCGAATTCTGATACATCTGACCGTCTTCCTCATTGTGAAAGGCCTTCAACTCCATAGACTGCTTATTGATCCAAGATCCTCCGCTCTGCAAAGTGATGGAATTATCCAACTCCGTATCGAATGTCAGCATGTGCAGCTGTATCTCCTTACCCTCCACGATGTCCTTGGCATTGAGCATATCCTGAATCAGCTGGCCATTACTCGTTCTTGCAGGATGAATCCGAATCAGCGCCTGGGGTTTGTCCTTACCCTCCTTGTTGGCTGCCTTCTTCTTCGTGTCCTGCTTGTAGCGATTCAAAGCCGCCTTTCCAGCCTTATCCGCAGCCGCAATGGGTGCCGAAAGAATCTTGTAGATATCGTCAGCCATCGACTTGTTCGATGCCGGATGGCCAATGATATACAGCGAGCAGTTCAATCGCCTCTCCTGCTGTGGCCTGTGATAGAACCTGTACCAGCATCTGGTCATCAGTGTCATCATCGTGCCGCCAGCGACAAACACCGCAGCCGGATACTGAGACCTCTTCAATCCACTGCATACCTCCTTCAGTAGCGGGAACACCCCAAAGAGTTCTTCAATCTCTGCGCCCCACTGATCAAGCATCTTGGTAATGCCATTTTCGCACATTGGGGACTGTCCCTGTTGTGAGATTTCCTTGACTACCTCCCGATAGTCCTTCCCACTAACCTTTTTGACCGCCTCCTGCATGGCCTTGGATGGCAACGAGCTTGCATACTTCTTTTCCTTCTCCGCGACGCACCCCGCCGCTGATTCCACCGTCTGGGCCACATTCTCATCTCTTTCCTCAATGATTTCCTTAACCCATGGCTGAGCCTCGATGATACGCTGCACTTTCTGCTTATCGCCATCGAGCATAAGGAGTAAGTCTGTGGCGAGCTTAAGGGACTCATTATGCCTATTACTGTCTTCTGCGCAGGGCAGCTTGTCAGCATACCGAGCATCAATAATGCTTTGAATGTCATACCCATGCCACTTTATGGTTGAGGAGTCAGGAGTCGAGGAGTCAGGAGTCTGTAGATTACCATGCGGCAGGACATTCCTACTGTCTCCTGTCTCCTGACTCCTGTCTCCTTTAAAAAATGGCTGAGTTTTCTTCTGGCGGTACTCAGGCGTAAACCGCTTGTCATATGCATCATTGTAGTAATCAAATAATAGTTCTTCATTAATGTAAATGATATCCTCCTCTTTAGGAGCAAAAGAGTTTCTGGTGGCATCGATGCAGCTCTCATCAGCTTTATAGTCTAACTTCTGAGCCAATGCAATCTGATTATCAGCGAGATTGCCGGTATTGATGTCTGCTGTAGCTACGATACGGATGCCGAAAGAACTGCTGGTGATATGGACCAATGCTATTGATTTCATCAGTTCCTTATCATCCCTCATCTTATACCACACCTCCATAGGGTTCTCTATATGGTCGATATCCAGCATAAAGAGGCCATTGAGGTGACAATCTGCTAATCTGCGATGTCTGAACATCCCGCCCTTGGCAGTTTCCGTCTCGTCGAATTCCCTGCATGCAAAGATAAACGCGGGCAGATTATCCTTGACCTCCTGGGCAAAAGCCAGCAGTTTTTCGGCATCGCTCTTCTTTTCCCATGCCTCCTTGGCAGCCTTTTTCTTCAGATTCTGCTTTTTCAGCAAGAATTTCTGATATTCGCTGTTCTGGAGCAGATTATGCAGAGCCACTGCGCCCTGGGTTTTCGAAGCATCCACCGCCGCAATAATGGCCCTTCGCATATCAATGCGCCACCTTGTAGTCGGTTTCTTAACCTGTTCCCAGAACTCTTCCCTTGTGCAGGGAAGAGCCTGAGAAAAATGTGTGTTCTCTTGAAATGTTATCATTCAAATTCTTTTTTAGTTTTCTTTTTTTTCACACAGAAATTCACAGAAATCACAGAAAGTGCCTTCGGCACGGGCTGCGCGATTACCTGCCCTTCTTCTGCGCTCTTCATCGACCAAAGGTCGATATTTCCGTGGTTCCGTCCTGTTTCTGATACTGGCGCTCAGAGTATGCGCCAACCTCTACGATTGTTACTAAGTTTTCCATTATAGTTCTTTAATTTTTTAATTCTTTAATTCTTAAATTCTTTATTCTTTAGTCTTTAATTCTTTCAGGATCTCCTTTGCATTGCGTTTCTTTCTGAACGTGTAGTTCGTCCTGACGCCGTCATCGTATTTCACGAAACATCCCAACATCGACCTCATCACGTCATACTTTAGCGCCTCGGAAAAGACAGCATAGTTCTCCATTGTCAGCGGTTTCCTCTGGGCTTTCATCACCATCAGGAAAGCATCCGTATAGAGGTACATCAGTTCACTCGGCCTCGGCATGGTGAACGCCAGCCAACCTTCTATCCATGTGCCAATCTT
>JAEEGF011410278.1_pt1 | contig 10015 bp, 8 predicted proteins | sample 9134171 | NCBI WGS metagenome assembly JAEEGF01 (sample SAMN16246542, study PRJNA631951) | gut metagenome | biome: gut microbiome; feature: rumen; material: AP-attached | host: Bos | place: Iran: Karaj | collected 2018-10 | reverse complement strand
GTTGCCGAGAGCAACAGGCGGCGCTGCACGCCTGGCAGACTCTTCACCAGCCGTTCCATCTCGGCCTGGAAGCCCATTTCCAGACACTTGTCAAACTCATCGATGATGAGCCAGCGAACACCATACGGCGAGATATTCTGCTTCTGGAGGTGGTCGTTCAGACGCCCCGGCGTACCAAACACGACATGAGGCCGTACCTGACGGAGTACACGGTGCTCGTCCATGGCCGCACGACCGCCATAACAGCTTTGTGACCGCAGGCCACAACCCATGCGCCGCAATACCGTATCCGACTGTAACGCCAGTTCACGACCTGGTACAACGACCAACGCCTGTACGGCATCAGTCGAGGCATCCAACTGCTCAATGAGCGGCAGAAGGTAGGCCAGCGTCTTGCCCGAACCCGTCGGCGAAAGGATGACCACGTCGCCACGACCCTTGGAAATGGCCTCATAAGCCCGTTCCTGCATGGCATTCAGCGTGATGCCAAGCTTCTCCAAAATACGTTCCTTTTGAATCATGGCTGCAAAGGTACGGAAAAATAAAGGAATATAAGTTTTGCAGGCTCCACTTTTGAGGAATTTAGAGGATTTTATAAGAATTTAGAGGTAGTTAGTGGAACTTCTTGACTAAGCAAAGCGGAAAAGACGGACGGAGAGAACCACACAATCGTTAAATAATCTTTATTTGGAGCACCAACCCTTTGTCGTCTCCTATATTATATGTACCTTTGCACCCCGAAATTGAAACATCGACGATTTTATTAAGTAACATAAAGTCTAACATTGTTAAATTATTAAACATTTTAAAGTATTATGTCAGAATTAACAAAGAACGTCCAGCCATTACAGGACTTCAACTGGGATGAGTTCGAGAATGGCACAGTGGCAAACGTCAGCAAGGAAGAACTTGACAAGGCGTACGACGAAACCCTCAACAAGGTCAGCGAGCATCAGGTCGTTGACGGTAAGGTCATCAGCGTTGACAAGAAAGAGGTTGTCGTCAACATCGGCTACAAGAGCGATGGTATCATCCCCGCAAGCGAATTCCGCTACAACCCCGAGCTGAAGGCCGGCGATGTTGTAGAGGTTTATGTAGAGAACGCAGAGGACAAGAAAGGTCAGCTCATTCTCTCTCACAAGAAGGCACGTCTCAGCAAGAGCTGGGATCGCGTCAATGCTGCCCTTGACAACGAGGAAGTTGTACAGGGTTACATCAAGTGCCGCACGAAGGGTGGTATGATTGTTGACGTATTCGGCATCGAGGCATTCCTGCCCGGCAGCCAGATTGACGTTCACCCCATACGCGACTACGACCAGTTCGTAGGCAAGACCATGGAGTTCAAGATTGTCAAGATCAATCAGGAGTTCCGCAACGTTGTTGTTTCGCACAAGGCTCTCATCGAGGCTGAGCTCGAAGCACAGAAGAAGGAAATCATCGGCCGTCTGGAGAAAGGCCAGATTCTCGAGGGTACCGTTAAGAACATTACCAGCTACGGCGTATTCGTTGATCTGGGCGGTGTTGACGGACTCATCCATATCACAGACCTCAGCTGGGGCCGTGTTGACGATCCCCACAAGGTGGTTGAACTCGACCAGAAGATCAATGTCGTTATCCTCGACTTCGACGACGAGAAGAAGCGCATTGCTCTCGGTCTGAAGCAGCTCACCCCGCATCCTTGGGAGGCTCTGGATGCTAACCTCAAGGTTGGCGACCACATCAAGGGTAAGGTTGTCGTTATTGCCGACTACGGTGCATTCGTTGAGGTACAGCCTGGCGTTGAGGGTCTCATCCACGTTAGCGAGATGTCCTGGAGCCAGCACCTGCGCAGCGCTCAGGAGTTCCTGAAGGTAGGCGACGACGTAGAGGCTGTTATCCTGACCCTGGATCGTGACGAGCGCAAGATGTCACTCGGCATCAAGCAGCTGAAGGAAGACCCATGGGAGGCTATCGAGGTTAAGTATCCTGTTGGCAGCAAGCACACCGCTAAGGTTCGCAACTTCACCAACTTCGGCGTATTCGTTGAGTTGGAAGAGGGTGTTGACGGTCTGATTCACATCAGCGACCTCTCTTGGACCAAGAAGGTAAAGCACCCCTCAGAGTTCACTCAGGTAGGTGCAGAAATCGACGTCATCGTACTCGATATCGACAAGGAGAACCGTCGTCTCTCTCTCGGCCACAAGCAGCTTGAGGACAATCCCTGGGATGTATTCGAGGAGAAATATACCGTTGGTTCCGTTCACGAGGGTAAGATTACCGAACTGCTCGAGAAGGGTGCCGTTGTTGCTCTTGAGGACGGCGTAGAAGGCTTTGCTACTCCGAAGCATCTCGTCAAGGAAGACGGCACACAGGCTGCCGCCGGCGAGGAACTGCCCTTCAAGGTGATTGAGTTCAACAAGGACAGCAAGCGTATCATCCTCTCTCACAGCCGCACCTTCGAGGATGCACAGCGTGAGGAAAAGAAGGCTGCTGCTCCCAAGAAGGCCCGTCCCGCCAAGAAGGACGATGCTCCGAAGATTGAGAACGTTGCAGCAAGCACCTCTCTGGGCGACCTCGACGTACTCGCTGAGCTGAAGGCTAAGATGGAGAAGGGCGAGTAATTGCCTGTTCATCACATATCCCAACGGGGAATGACCTGCACAGGTTGTTCCCCGTTTTTATTTCCCGCAATCTACAAAAAACGTTAAATGGAGATGGGTTATGCAGATTTTTTGTATTTTTGCAATCAGAAAACCAAGAACAACAAGAATCCTATGAAAGAGCAAATCATTGAATCAAGAATACAGGAATGCCAGCTCAGCGAGCTGACAGCCGAAGAGCAGAAGGCCATACACCTGGCCATCGAGGGAACACGTCGCAGCTATACCCCCTACTCCAACTTCCACGTCGGTGCAGGCGTCATCCTAAATAACGGACAGGAGTACATTGGCTGTAACCAGGAGAATGCCGCCTTCCCTGCCGGACTCTGTGCGGAGCGAACGGCCCTCTTTGCTGCCGGTGCACAATATCCGGACAACCCCGTGAAGATTCTCGCGATTGCCGCCCGGGGAACGGACGACGAACTGACAGAGGAACCCGTCTCACCCTGCGGCACCTGCCGGCAGGTCATCATTGAGACGGAGACACGTCACAGCCAGCAGGTCATTATTCTGCTGTATGGTCGCCGTTGCATCTATCGGATGGAAGGAATACGACACCTCATGCCGTTGTCATTTACGGAATTCTGAGTTTTCCACAAATATCCTTAACGGTCTCAAAATTCCCCTGACGGTCTGGTACGCCCTCAAAAAACTCTACTGCAAGTCGTCTGAAATAAACTTGGCAGCCTCGCTGTCGGGCTTCAGCTGGAAGTCATACACCAGGTTTTTCTCGTCTATCAAGACGAAGTCTTCCTTCTTGGCCACGAAGTACTGCTCTTCTGCCGGTTTCTCCACGTCGTCGGCAACTTTAATCAGCTCTTCCTCATAGCCGGCAATCACCATTTTCTCTATTTGTGCCCTCGTGCCATCGCCTAAACTGAGTGCGACGTCACGCATGGCAAACGGATAATACTGCGCCAGGATGCAATGGCTCATCGTGAGCTGACTGCCACCCGTCGCAAGCAGGTTACCCTCTGCATTCGACAGCAGGCAATGGTCCAGCGCTATGATACATTGAACCGCACGGATGCCGACGCCTGCTGTATTATGGATGGAACTGTGAGTCAAGGTGATGTCCGAGCTTGCCTCTGCCAGTATCGCCTCGTTAGCTCCGTGAACGTCGCAGGCTGTCAGCTGCAGACGGCCATTCTCGCGAACGATGATGCCGTCCCACTGACCGCTGATGTGGTCGTATGGCAAGTAGGAGAACATATCGTCCAGACGGTCGCCGCGAAGCGTCGTCTCTTCTGCCTCCAGCACTCCCCCGACGTCAACGTGAGAGCCAGCGTGGAAGTAAAGCGTCGCCCCGCGCAAGCGTAGCGTAGCCTCAGGAGCGATGGTCAGATTACCGAATACCAGTATGGGCTTTGTTCCCTGCACCTCCTCATCGGTGGTTACCGTCTTGTCGTCCCAACGCTCGGCATCCCACGTCCACGCACGAAAACTGACCTGCTGCTCGACACCACTCTCAAGCGTCAGCAGCAGTTTCTCGTCAAGGGCTTTCGGAGCCAGCTGTCCTGCCTCAGGTGCCGTCAGTTCCACCACTACGAGGGCGCTGTCTTTACCCAGAATCTCCAGTCCGCTGATGCTCGGATGCAGGTACTCGCCATCTACATTCACACGGAACCCCTTGGAGCCGTCAGCCAGCCGGACGTCACTAACGCGCAACGCCTTCGAGTTACGGTTACGAATCCAGAAACTATAAGTTGATGATGCCTGTCCGCTGAAGACGGTATCCATGCGGAGGGTATCCTCCGGCAGTGTCAGCACGTCGCTGCGGCTGGTCGAGAACTGCTCGTCGTCGCTACATGCCACACACAATAATATTGTTGCTAAGAAATAAAAAATCCGTTTCATCATACATAGACAAAACGGATTTTTTGCTGTTTTATTTTACCTTTTTACTTTTTTACCTTTTTACTTTCCAAAGTAGCGCTTCAGCAGCCCGGCAAAACCAGCACCATGACGTGCCTCGTCCTTCGCCATCTCGTGAACGGTATCGTGGATAGCGTCAAAGCCGGCAGCCTTGGCATTCTTGGCAATGCGGAACTTGTCCTCACAGGCACCAGCCTCGGCGGCAGCACGCTTCTCCAGATTGGTCTTCGTGTCCCATACGCACTCGCCCAGCAACTCGGCAAACTTGGCTGCATGCTCAGCCTCCTCAAAAGCGTAGCGCTTGAAAGCCTCGGCAATCTCAGGATAGCCCTCACGGTCAGCCTGACGCGACATGGCCAGATACATACCCACCTCGCCGCACTCGCCGTTGAAGTGGTTGCGCAGGTCGTCAATCATCTCCTGTGACACACCCTCGGGCTTGCCGTCGCCAATCTTGTGGACGGTAGCGTAGGTCATGTCGGCATCGTCCTTCAGTTCTGAGAACTTTGAGGCAGGAGCCTTACAGATGGGGCACTTCTCGGGAGCGGCATCGCCTTCGTAGATATATCCACAAACGGCGCAGATAAACTTTTTCTTCATAGGATTTTGTATTTGTTTAGTTTTAAAAAAATAATCTTGGTTGCAAAGATAGTATAAAGTTTAGAGTTTAGGGATTAAAGTTTAAAGAATTTTCTACCGATTAACCTTTTTTACGTTTTTTCCTTTTAAACGTTTTTCCCATTATTCCGCTCCCGTTCCCATAAGTAGTAGAACACCACAGCAATAACCAGTCCCAGGACCATCAGCACAACGCCTGCCGCAGCAGGAATCATCAGGAAGGCGGCTGCAATATTGAAGCCGATGGCGCCACGTCGTTCAGGCGGTCCATACACCCTGAGGCTGTCCTCCAGTTCGCCGGCCAGCAACGAGTCACCATTTGCGTACGCCCGGTCCATCTGGTCCAGAATCTCCTGGTAGCGTGCCTGCTTCACGCTGTCATCCTCGTACTCCTCCAGCTCCATCGAATACTCCGAGTATTCCGCCCGTTTCTTGTCAAGCTCATTCTCCGAGTAGAACATGCCACCGATGCTCAAGAGCAACATGACGAGGCCCGCCAGCCCCATCAGCACGCCCGACACACCCAGGCAGCCGAAACTCGTTTGCTTGAACCTTCCCATTAATGTTTAATGTTTAATATTTAATGTTTAATCTTTAATGTTTAATGTTTAATGTTTAATGTTTATTGTTTATTGTTTCCTGTATCTCTTCAGCAACGGTATTTCCTCACAGAGCGCATCGGCCAGCAGCCCGGCCACTACCTTCGCACCATACTCATTATAGTGCGTATTGTCCTGACGGCCTTCGGGCAATGCCGGATGCTCGCCTGGTCTGTACCACATGTGCAGCTTCTTCGAAGCCTCACGCCCAAGTCCCTGCTCCAGGTCATGCGTAATCCTGTTCGCATCAATGAAGTACGCGTTCATCCTGCGTGCAACGTCCCTCGGAGCCACCGCATACAGCCCGTGGGTGTCAGCCAGCGTATCACCTTCCGCCACGCGCACGCCATCCTTGAACGTCGTATTGCGCAGCGCTTCGTCGTCAGCATTCTCAGGCCCCTTATGGAAGAAGTTACGGCGCACCACAGCATTCATCACCACGGGAATGCCACCGTGCTCACGCGTCTCACGGATATACTTCGCCAGGTTATAGTCGAACGTCGAGCCCGGGTCGGTATGCCGTTCCGGCTGGTCCTTCTCGTCGTTGTGGCCAAACTGAATAATGACATAGTCGCCGGGCTTCATCAGCGCCAGCACCTTGTCCCATCGTCCCTCGTCGATGAAGCTCTTGCTCGAACGGCCGTTCACGGCGTGGTTATCCACCACAACCGCCGTCTCGTCGAAATACTGTTGCAGAGCCATGCCCCACCCTCGCTCCGGTGATCCTGTTGACAAGTCTTTCTTGGCGGCAGTAGAGTCACCGATAATGAAAATCGTCACAGGTTTGTCAGCCGTCATCGCGGTCAAGAGCAGCAGCGTCAGTGCTGCCAAAATAATTCGTTTCATAGTAGTTCGTTTTTAATTCGTGACAAAGATACGATTAATTCTTGAATTCTACAACCCTTTTATGATAGAAATCTCCTTTTTTTCTTGTAAAAGGATAAAATAAGGGCAGGTTACAAGTACGCAGCCTGCCCTTTGTTGTTTTTGTTATTAACGTATAATGCCCATTAATGAGCCGCGAATGGACGTTAATTTACTTCAGCACGACCTTGCGGCCATTCACGATATACACACCCTTCTGCGTCGGTTTACCTTGCAGCAACTGACCATCCAGCGTGTAATAACGGTTATCGTTGTCGTTAACGTTAACGTTCGAAATTCCGCTCGTTCCTGTTACGGTCAGTGAACTTGTGCGGTCGGGGATGTCGTAGCCGACACCGTCGATGGAGAGCACTACGTTAGAGAGGGTGACGGAGTACGTGCCAGCCGTCGCCGTCTCATCAGCCTTGATCTTGAACGTGAAGATGCCGCCCGTGTTACCTTCGTAAGTATAGCCATCAGCAGAATACTGGGCGAAGGTCAGCGAGCCGTCATCCAGCACATTGCACGACAGCGTGAAGTCCTCCGAACGGGCGTTGATGTTCTGCGCATCCACTCTGCCGTTGCTCTTCTTCACAATCGACAGCCCTGCAGGCAGCATCAGCTTACCCTGTATGGCTGCTACCAAGCCCGTGTTCGTCATCTGCATCTGTATCTCCTTCGTCTCACCAGGATTAATGGTGATGTCGTCTAAGTGCAGGTAGTTCTCATCCACGCTGGCCGCACGACGCGTGGCGTTCTCCGCAAACATGGCTGGAGCGCTGGTCTTCATCAGGATGTAGCGGTTGATGATGGTCACCACATCGTTGATGTTGATGGCTCCACTACCATCCACGTCTGCCGCCTCAGCAATGAAGTTGTTGACAGTCTTGCCTAGGATGTAGTTGATGATGCATACCACATCGTTAATGTTGATGGCACCACTATTATCTACGTCACCCAGCACATAACTCTTTACTGTCAACGTAGCTCCCACATCTGCGGGATGATATTCTGTGTTGTTTACGTCTGAGAGCACAATGTCTTTCAGTCGGATGGTATAGTCGCCATCGGCCATATTCTCGTCAATGTTCAACGTTACGTTCAGGAAGTCGCCGCTATTCCCTGTAAAGGCATCGCCATCTGCCGAGTAACCTACGATGCGAACAAAGCTGTCCCTCTGATTACCTGATACGCTGTAGTTGCCATCCATGCGCTCCGTTGTCTCGATGATCATCTTTCCTTTGCTGTTGGTGGCTACGGTCACACCAGCAGGAAGATACAGGTCAAGCTGGAAACCAGTGATTTCCTTCTGGTTCGTCAAACCGATGGGCAGAACCAACTGTTTACCCTTATAACATGTCATGTTTTTAATTGTAAGGATATTTGCACCTGACTCTCCCTGATTTTCTTTTTCCTTGATTTCAGCAAAATGTGTTGTCCATCCAGAAAATGCTTGATAACTTATCTTGGTACCTGAAGGAACTGTAAGTACAGCTTGTGAAGAAATGCCCGCAAACACGTCATCGGCTATAGCAAAGGGTTCTTCTATTTCAGAAGTTACATGATGAAGATTTGTGCAGATATTGAACGCCTTTGAGTCAATAAATGTTACACCCTTGGGAATGTTGATGGACTTAATAGAACATCCGTTAAAAGCCAAATATCCAATAGATTTCAGATTTTCGGGGAGGACAATTTCTGCCAATTTGTAACAACTAGAGAACATCTCATTCTCTATGCTGGCAACTTGATTTGGGATGTTTATAGTAGAAAGATTATAACAGCTAGAGAATGCTCCTTTCCCGATTGATTTAACGGAATTTGGAATTATAACAGATTCCAAATATCCACAAGAAGAAAAGGCATACTTTCCGATAGACTCTACTTTGTCTGGAATGGTTACAGATTTCAACAAACTGCAAAGAGAAAAGCTGCCATCTTCAATTTTTGTAATATTGTCAGGTAATGATATTGATGTTAAAGAACGACAACCTTGAAAAGCATAAGTTCCGATGATTGTAACATTATTGGGAATGGATATTGATTGCAGCCTCTCACAGTCTTTGAATGCGTAACTACCTATTGAAGTAACGCAATCAGGAATGTATATAGTTCTAAGATCGCTACAATCATAAAGAACAAATGCGCTGATTTCCGTTATTTTTTCGGGGAATGAAAAGTTTTGAAGGCTACTACAGCCATAAAATGCACTACCGCCGATGGATTCAACTGAATTAGGAATTGATATAGATAATAAGCCGCTACAGCCAGAGAACGCATATTCACCAATGCTTGTCACGCTGTTGGGAATCGTTATTGAAGACAGGCCAGTACAATTATAGAACGCTTGATTACCAATTTTCGTCACATTATTGGGGATTGTTACAGAAGTCAAACCACTACAAGACATAAACATTCCCCATTCAATGTTTGTTACACTATTAGGAATTGTTATTGAAGTCAAACTTGTACAGCCTTGGAACGTACAATTGTCTATACTTGTCACACTGTTTGGAATTGTTATTGAGGTTAAACCAGTACATCCGGAGAACGCGGAACTGCCGATGCTGATTACACTGTTTGGAATTGTTATTGAGGTTAAACCAGTACATCCGGAGAACGCGGAACTGCCGATGCCGGTTACGCTGTTAGGAATTGTTATTGAGGTTAAACCAGTACATCCGGAGAACGCGGAAATACCAATTGTGGTCACGCTATAAGTCTTACCATCATAGGTAACAGATTCTGGAATGACCACATTACCAGAATAAGCAGAACTATTACCACTACCATCGAAACTAAAACTATTGTATGTGACTCTTGCCTCAGTTCCTGAGAAGTTGTAATAAATTTCACCTATCTTGGCATCATAGGCGAAAGACTTTGCTCCAACCATGCTCATGAGCACAGTGAGCAGGAAAGTAATAATTGAATGTTTCATAGTCATATTGTTTAGGAATTAATAATCATAGTCTCTATTTTCGCTAGCTATTTCATCTATTTCACGTATACATCGCTCCGTATCATAATCCAGTCCTCGTCTTGATATATCAAAAATGCAAGCACCCACTTTATCACAATATGTCATAAAAGGGTTCTCTCCTAGAATATTTTGTATATTTCTCAGGGCAATGTCTTTTTCTTTTTGATTGTTGGCGAGATAGAGATTATTATATTCACGTTGTAGCTTAGCATTTTTAACTTGCCATTCTTTTAATTGTTGTTTATCCATAGCTATACATATTATATCCCTGCGACTCCCCAACAAGGCTGTTAATAATATGATGACTGCAAAGATACAAAAAAGCGTGGGAATCTTACCTGTTACTCGTCCCACTCTAAGAGGCTCTGGCATCGCCCTATCTGTCAGAACGAGCAACGCCGAAGCCCACGCCTGTATGTATAAACGAAGTAACACTT
>JAEEGF011313418.1_pt1 | contig 10015 bp, 9 predicted proteins | sample 9134171 | NCBI WGS metagenome assembly JAEEGF01 (sample SAMN16246542, study PRJNA631951) | gut metagenome | biome: gut microbiome; feature: rumen; material: AP-attached | host: Bos | place: Iran: Karaj | collected 2018-10 | reverse complement strand
CGCGCCGAGCTCCAGGGCGATCTTCCGGGCGACGAAAGCGGTGTTCCCGCTCATTGAGTAATACACTACAGCCGTGTCCATGCCTGCCTCCCCGCTGTTTTATAGAAAAGCGTTGCCCGCCTTTATTTCACGTCTCCGCCCAGCACCGCCGTTTTATTCGGGCTGGAGCGGCGCTGCAGGTTGGGATAGCGGCGCTCGATGGCCGCAAGGGCGATCTCGGCGTCCTCGTCCACCTCCTCCGGCGTATGCGCGCCCACGGTGACCATGTCGCAGGGGCGCAGTGTGGCAAAGGAGAACGACAGCCCCACATAGGGCGACACGCGGCCCGCCGCCATGGATTTTATGGTCATAACGGGCTTTTTCGCGTTTTCGATTATGGCGCGCACGCCCTCCACCTCCACCTGCATCAGGAAGCCCGCGCAGTTGTAGATCTGTATGTAGGTCTGTACGTCGTATCCGTTGGCGTCGGAATACAGTATGAGTTCCGGCATGTGGGCGGACAGGCCCGGGACCATGCCGTGCTGGCGGATCATGTCAAGATAGTCCGGCAGGCGGTCCATGGTGCCTTTGAGCTTGCTCACCAGCTGTTCCGCGCTGCTGTGGTGTATAAGGCAGATCTCGGAGCCGTTTTTGGCGCACTCGGCGATCACCCTCTCCGCCTCCAGGCGGGACTGCGCGCTGTCCGCCACGTCGATAACGGGCGTGTCGATCTTGATTATGTGCCTGCCCGTCGCCTGCTCCGCTTCCTTTATGCCGGTCAGGAGCGCCTCGTGGCCGCCGAAGGGCGCCATCATGGCGTCTATGCCCCAGCTTAGGTACGCTTCGACCATCCTCCTGAACGGGTCCGGCTCAGCGAAGCGGCGCTGTATCATATGGTCCGCCGAAGTCGTGGTATGGCTCCAGCCCAGCATCCAGTTGGTCCCGATTAACATGCGCGGCAGCGAGATGTTTTCGACCATGGTCCTGGGAAACAGATTTGGCATATTATCCCCTCCTGTGCGGCGTTCTGAACGGATTATACTTTATTATGGGCCTATTTGCAATAAGCCCGGCCGTATTTATGCTGTCCCGCCCCGCAGGGAAAGAAATATGGGCCCGGGCGTATTGTCTGCGCGCTTCGGATATGCTACAATATCTGCAACCGCAAAAACCTCAGCACCAGGGAGGAATGTAAATGGAACAGCGTCAATACTGCGCCTTTATAAGCTACAGGCACTACACTCCTGACAAGGAGGTCGCCCAGCGCCTGCACAGCCTTATAGAAAACTACGTCATCCCCTCTTCCCTGCGGGGCGAGGACGGAGCGAAACACCCCGGGCGCGTGTTCCGGGACCAGGAGGAGCTGCCCCTGTCCGCCGACCTGGGCAAGGACATAGAGACCGCGCTTAACAACAGCGAGTGGCTCATCTGCGTATGCTCCCCCCGGTATCTGCAAAGCCGCTGGTGCATGCGGGAGCTGGAGTATTTTATAGAGCGCCGCGGCCGTGAGCGGGTGCTGGCGGTGCTGGCGGAAGGCGAGCCCCGGGACGCGTTCCCCGACCTGCTGTGCAAGGGCAAAGACGCGGACGGCAACGAGACGGACATAGAGCCCCTGGCGGCGGACGTGCGGAGCGACACGCTAAAAGGCAGCCTCAAAAAGCTCAAAAAAGAGAAGCTGCGCATACTCGCCCCCATGCTGGGCACTACCTTCGACGGCCTGTACATGCGCCAGAAGCGGCGCACCCGGCGCAACGTGGCGGCCATCGCCTGCGCGGCGCTGGTGGCCGCGGGCGGATTCCTGGGTTACTACAACCACCAGCAGAAGGTCATGGAGCAGGAGCGGGCGGCCCAGCAGGCGGCGCTGGAAAACGAAAGGATAACCTCCGCCAAAAACGAGTACGACCTGCTGCTGGAGCAGGCAACCGCCGCCGTGAACGAGTACAGCAAGCCCCAGGCGCGGGCGCTGCTGCTCAAAGCCAGGGACCTGTCGGATTCCATAGGCGGATATAAGGAAGAAGCGCTGCTGACCCTGCTGGAAAAGGCGTGCTACGCGGGCAATATGTCCAGGGAAGTCAAGCTGGACAGCGCCGTGGACTATTTCGCCGTGAGCGCCGACCGCTCCACGGAATTCTTCTCCCCCGACGGCACCAAGGTGCTCATCCCCTCCTCCGGCTACACGCTGGACTGCTGCGACGCGTCTACGGGCAAGCTTTTGTGGAAATCCTCCTTCAACCAGCTCATCACCTCCGCCCGCTGGAGCGAGGACTCCGGCCGCGTGGTGGCCACCGCCCACATGGCGCACAACGTAAGGGTGATAGACGCCTCCTCCGGGCAGGTGCTGTCCGACCTTACCGGCATCAGCTGGGTGAGCGACGCCTGTATATACCGAGACAAGATATACATGGTGTTTGAAAACGGCATACTTATCTGGGACCCGGAAGAGGACCCGGACGCCCAGCACATAGACTGGTACATGGACGAACTGTTCGACCAGGGCAGCGGCGGCACCGTGGTGCATGGCCAATACGTGGTCAAATACGACAACGAGCAGATAGGCATCGTGGACACGGAAGGCCCCATGTGGATGTACGACCGGACGACCCCCAACAAAACGATCAGCAACTACACACTGTCGCCCGACGGCATGAAAATGTTCATCCACCAGTACAACGAAGTGTTCGTGGTCGATATAGAGACGGACGAGATGCTCTGGCATGTGGACCGGGACAAGTCCTCCTCCTGGGTGATCGACATTCCCGACAGCACCGGCGCGTGGCCGGTCTGGGCGGGCGACTACATATACGACAACGAGCGGCTCGACCCCCTGGACTACCTGGGCTACACGGGCACGGTTTATAACGCCAATACCGGCGAAGTGCTCTACACACTGGAAAACGAGATCTGCCGGGGCGCCACTCCCGACGGCAGATACTTCCTGTGCTCCTCCGGAGCGTACGAAGCCGCTACGGGCGAACGGGCAGCCAAATCCATATCGTACCTGTACGATTGCGACAGCGAGGGCAGGCGCTACCTGTCCGCCGGGTACATACTTACCGGCATGGGCGCCGGCAGTCAGTACACGCTTGACGGATACACCGGCACCCTGTACCACGAAAGGAACGAGATCCACCGCACCATTACCCCGGACGACAAATACCAGGTAGCGTGGATATCCGGCACCCCCACTGGCTACTCGAAGCCGGGCTTCACCGTGGTGCGCATGGACGGCTCCAACTGGCAGTACAACGTTATGGACTTCACTCCCCAGTACCATATAACCTTCTCCGCCGACAGCCGCCTGGTGGCGCTGGGCTCCGGTACCAACGGCATCGGCGTGTACGAGGTGGAGACGGGCAAGTGCCTGTACAAGTCAGACGCCTTTTATATGAGGTGCTTCCTTAACGGATTAACCTTCAGCAAGGACGGCAGGTACCTGATGGCTGCTGGCAAGGACGGTATCGGCAGACAGGAGGACAATTTCTGTTATTTCGTCGTGGCGGATATGGAAACCGGGGAGACCCTGTACGAAATATACCCAACGAAAAAAGCCACGGACTGGGGCTTTGACGAAACCACCGGCGACGCGGTGGTGCTGTACGAGGACGGCACCGCCCTGTGCGGCGACATTTTCACTTCCGCGGAGGAACTCATCGTCTACGCCCGCCGCCTGAGCGCGGAACAGGCGACCGACAGATAAACATACGGGGAGACGGAATATGGCATACACAGCTTTTAAAACCATGCGCGCGCGCAACAAAATACTGCTGGGCGAAGCTTTGGGTCCCAAACAGCCCTATCTGGCCAAAGGCGCCCGCAAAGGCACGGACCTTAAAAGCGCGGCGCTGAGGTTCCTGCACGAGAGGTGCGAGGGCCTGAGGTTTGACCCGGCAATGACCAGGCTGGAAAAAGAACAGGGCATATACCTGGGCACGGGCATCCGCCCCAACCAGGTGCCCTTCAACATGCAGAAGGACACAGACCGCCTGTGCCTGGAGCGGGAACTGGAGAAGTTCATAGACTCCGGCGTGGCGGAAGACGCCTACACCGTGTACTACTCCTGGCTGGAGATGTTCATGGGCGAGTACTGCAAGAGCCAGAAAATGGTGGAACTGTTAAGCGAGTTCGAGTCTAATGCCAGTTCCCTGCTCATGAAGCACCGGGACCATTACTCCCACTCCGTATACGTGTTCGCCCTGGGTCTTGCGATATACGAGACCAACCGGGTATTCCGGGACACCTTCAATGCCTATTACGGCTTTGACAGCCAGAAAGAGGAACACAGGGCCGCGGCTTTCTTCCTGGAGTACTGGGGCGTCACCAGCCTGTTCCACGACATCGGCTATCCCTTCGAGATACCCTTCGAGCAGATACTGGCGTATTTTGAGGTGGACCGCAAACAGCGGGGACCGGGCAGTCTGTACATCGCCTACCGGGATCTGGAGTGCCTGACCGACATAGACCCGGACACTAAAGCGGCGCTTAAGGCGCTGTTCGGGCGCGAATTCGATTCCGTGCCCGCGCTCCTGGCCTGGGGCATACAGAGGACCCTGGGAGAAGCCTACGGCATAGACGAAGCGAAAATAGCGGAGACGATCAGGACCAAGCCCACCGACCCTGACAAGTTCGGCTATTTCATGGACCATGGTTTTTTCAGCGCCGCGCGGCTGTTCCAGGAGCTGGCAGGCGTGCTGGGCGGCAAGCGCCTCTCCTCCGCGCACCTGGACGCCCTGACCGCCATAATGCTGCACAACAGCCTGTACAAGTTCGCCATCGCCTTCTACAAGTCCCCCGAGCGCAAGCCTTCCCTCAAAGCCTCGCTGCATCCCCTGGCGTTCCTGCTGATGCTGTGCGACGAGCTCCAGTGCTGGGACCGCACCGCCTACGGGCGCTCCTCACGTACGGAACTGCATCCCATGGCCGCCGCGTTCGATTTCGGGGACGGGCGGATAAACGCCACATACATCTACGACAAGGAAGAGAAGCCCAAGATAGCCGCTTTCCGCCGGGCTTACGAGGCCTGGGAACAGGGCGGCCGCCAGGGCAAGCCTCCCCGCCTCAAGGCCTTCAGCGACATGGCCGAAAAGGAGCAGCGCTTCAAGACCGACATCGAGAAGATCGTGGACCTGTCGGACATCCCGTTTACGGTAAACACCGCCCTCAAAAAGGCGAACCGCGCCGCAAAGCACACCTTCCTGTCCGTGAGCAGCTTTCTGCACATGTACGACTTCGCCGTGGCGCTCAACGCCCGCTACAGCTACCAGGGCAAAGAAGACCAGGTCACCGTGGAGACCCTGGAAGCGGAGTTCGACCGCATGTCCCTGGAGTACAAGTTAAGCAATATCAACCAAGTAAAGAGCTTTGCGAAGTACCTTAACGCACTGGACTGCTTCTACACCGACCGGCCCGTGGATTACGAGCTGCTGGAAAAGTTCAGCCAGGCACAGATAGACGTGTTCGCGCCTATGGAACACGCCAGGTGGGTCAAACAGCACAAGGCCATGGGCTGGACCAAAGGCAACGAATACCTGACCGCTCCCTGCGTAAAAAACGACCCCGCAGCCCAGAAAGCGCTAAGAGAGCAGCTGCGCCGCCACACGCTGTGCCTTGACAGCTGGAAAGACGACGAGGAGATATACAGCCATTACAACGGCCTCTCCCCGGATGAGCAGGACAAGGACTGGAAGCCTTTCAACAGCATGCTCAAACTCCTCAAAAAGTTTGAAGGCGTCAGGATCTACAAACTGTGACGTCGTCATTTTCGCCCCCTTCCTTCAGGAAGGGGGTTTATTCTTGACCCCTATGGCGATCTTTGGTATAATATACTCTGAGGGAGGTGAAAATTCGTGCCCGAAATCGTACTTATCATTGCCTGCCTGGTGGTAGGCGCCGGGCTCATAACCCTGGAAGCGATCACTCCCGGCCTGGGGCTGCCCGGCGTAACGGGAGCGACGCTCCTGGCCGTAGGCACCTGGCTCGTATGGAGAAATTACGGCGAGACCTGGGGGCTGGTGACCCTGCTGGCGTCTCTGGTCATCACTTCAGGCGCAGTGGTGCTGTCCCTTAAAAGCGCCGCCAACGGACGCCTGTCCAAGTCCCGCATCATTCTTGGCGACTCTACTCCTGTCCCGGATATCAAAAAAGAAGAATCCCTGGTGGGCCAGGAAGGCGAAGCGCTCACGCCCCTCAACCCCGTAGGCGAGGCGCTGATAGGCGGCAAACGCCTGGAGGTGCTCTCCGAGGGCGGCTACATCCCCAAGGGCGCCCGCATCACCGTGCTCAGGACCGAGGGCAAAAAGCTCACAGTAAAACCGGCCGAGGCCGAAAAATAACGGAGGTATCAAATGCCTGAACTTATCATCGTACTCATCGTTGTCGTATTCGTATTCATACTGCTGTTCCTGCGCTACGTGCCCCTGGGGCTGTGGATCACCGCCCGGGCGTCCGGCGCGCCGGTCAAGATCAGCTCCCTGGTGGGCATGCGCTTCCGCCGCATCTCTCCCCAGAAGATCGTGAACGCCTACATCAAGGCCTGCAAAGCCGGCCTGGACGTGACCACCGACATGCTGGAGACCCATTACCTGGCGGGCGGTAACGTGGAAAGGGTCATAAACGCCCTGATCTCCGCCAAGCAGGCCTCCATCGACCTGTCCTTCACCACCGCCTGCGCCATCGACCTGGCGGGCCGCGACGTACTGCAGGCCGTGCAGATGAGCGTGCTTCCCAAGGTCATCGAGACGCCTCCCGTAGCCGCCATCGCCAAGGACGGCATCGAGCTGCGCGCCAAAGCCCGGGTCACCGTGCGCACCAACATCGAGCGCCTGGTGGGCGGCGCCGGCGAGGAGACCATCATCGCCCGTGTCGGCGAAGGCATCGTCACCACCATCGGTTCTTCCGCCACCCACAAGGCCGTGCTGGAGAACCCCGACCTGATCAGCCAGACCGTGCTGGACAAGGGCCTTGACAAGGGCACCGCCTACGAGATCCTCTCCATCGACATCGCGGACGTGGACGTGGGCCGCAACGTGGGCGCCCAGCTGCAGATGGACCAGGCCGAAGCCGACCGCCGCATCGCCCAGGCGAAGGCGGAAGAGCGCCGCGCCATGGCTGTCGCCAAGGAGCAGGAAATGAAGGCCGCCACTCAGGAGATGCGCGCCAAGGTCGTGGAAGCCGAGGCTCAGGTGCCCCTGGCCATGGCCGACGCCCTGCGCACCGGCAAACTGGGCGTGATGGACTACTACAACATGCAGAACACCATCGCGGACACCGAGATGCGCACCGGCATCGCCAAGGCCGCCGCGCCCGGAACGGAAGCTCCCAAGCCCGCGCAGCCGCCCAAAAAATAAGGAGTAAGCATGGAACGGCTCATACCGATGATGATGTTCCTCATGATCCTGGCCATCGGCGCCATAATCAGGGGAGCGTCTCAAAAGGGGAGTGCCCGCAGCGCCTCCTCTGCCGCCCGTCAGCGGATGGAAGAGGATAAGCAGCGCGTCAGGGAATCCCTGATGAACAGAGCAAATCAGGAAATGAGGGCCCGTTCTGCCGCCTCTTCCCGTCCTTCCCGCTTCGAACCGGAAGACGAAGACAAAGGGTTATACTACGACCCCAAAAACTTCGCGCAGCCGTATAAGCCTTCCGCTTTCAGCGACAGCGAAGGCTGGGACAGCGCCCAGAGTTTCCACGAGGGCGAAGACCCCTGCCACGACGATCCGGATTCGTTCATGACCAGTATTGGCGGCTGGGACAGCGCCCAGTCCTACCATGAGGGAGAGGACCCCTGCCACGACGGCATGTCCCCCCTCTCCTCCGCCGAACCCGACTCCCCCGCCGCCATTGACTACGGGCGTGCTCGGGAGCTCATGCGGGGCATAGTGATCAGCGAGGTCCTCACCCGCAGAAGACGGCGCACACGCTGATACAAGGCCCCACGGAGAGTGCTTCCCCGTGGGGCCATTCCTTTATACTGTATACGGAGGTCGTTTTATGATCCGCCACATCGTACTGTTCAGGATCAAGCCGGAATACAAGGCCCTGATCCCCGAACTCGTCCAAAATTTCTACACCATGAAGGGCCGCGTGGAGGGGCTCGCGGACCTGGAAGCCGGCAGCGACATACTCAATAGCGAGCGCTCCTGCGACATCGCCCTCATCTGCACCTTCACGGACCGCGCCGCCTTCGACGCCTACCAGACCCACCCGCTGCACATGCCCATCCGCAAGCGCATGCACGAGGTGCGCGAAAGCTCCTTCGCCTGCGATTTCGAGGTATAAAGCACCGGAACATTTTCGTTCATTCCATAAATATAGCCTGCTTTCAGACTTGTCCGAAGGCAGGCCATTTCTTTTTATGATAGTATCTTTGCGCGCAGGATATCGTACGCCTGTTTCGCGCTCATGCCGCATTTGAGATCGGGATCGTAGAGCATGTTCAGCATCAGCCAGTCGACTTCGGACAGTTCGCCCACGGTCGTCCATTCCTGATAGACGATGCTGTCGGAGTACGCGTAATGGTCGTTCGTCAGGCCGAATGTGCCCACCAGCTCTTCCATCAGCAGGTGCCGCTTGCTCTCTGTCCAGTTGACGTCCGTGGCGATCGCCACCTTGGCTGATACCATCCGTCCCCCGGAATAAGTATAACTGAAGGCGCCCCAGTTGCCTTCCCTGTAAACGTCCAGGTGTTTGCCCAGCTCCTTGAGCGGGCCGTAGTAGACCGTGATGTTGGCGTCCCTTTCGCTGTTCACCACGCGGATATTGGGCATGTTGGGACAGTGTGTGGCGATGTCCATGATGAACTTGTCCAGCTGCCTCAAGTCGTCGTTTGAGGGCGAACCCGTGACGCAGATCTTAATGGTGTTCTCCCAGCGCGTCAGCGTTTTTGATACGTTGTTCTTGTCGCCGCTGTATTCTACGGAGAACGCGCAGGTCATAAAGCAGTCCAGCGCCTTGAGCCGGGCGTCTTCCGCGCTTGAATAGCTGAAGCGGCCGGCAGCGAAAGCGCTGGTGAAACACCCGCCGAAAAGCAGCATAACAGCCAGAATGGCGGCACACAGCCGCTTAAAAATGATATGGTCTCGGCACATACATGTACTCCTTCCCGAAATACCTGTCCGGCAGGCCCTTGAAGGCCTTGCCGTGCCTGGCTTCGTTGGGATCTCCGTTATCCGTAAGTTTTTATAAATTTCTTCTGGGTAAAGGTCCCGTAATCCCATGTATCCGTCATCGTCCCGTCGTCATTGAATGTCAGGAAAATGACCAATGGACAGTCGGACGCTATCTCGGACAATACAAATCTGTTTTCGTTGTCAGGGTCTTTCGTTACGGAAAAAGTGCCCACCTCATTTCGGCCCGCATAGTTTTCGGAGAAATGATACAGTTTGCATTCTCCTCTGTAAAAGGAGTAGATCGTCAATGAATCATCGCTTTCGGAAATCCAGATCACTCCATATTTATCATCTATCTCAAATGCATGTGCCGGTATAAACAGCACCGCAAGCAGAGCTGCCGCAAGCAGTATCACGATCGCTCTTCTCATCGTTATGCCTCCTTATAAAACGGAGCAGTTTCTGAGTAAACTGCTCCGTCAATGGTTCGGATTAGTTAGATTACTTCCCGAAGTACCTGTCCAACAGCCCCTTGAAGGCTTTGCCGTGCCTGGCTTCATCCCTTGCCATTTCGTGCACGGTGTCGTGGATGGCGTCCAGGTTCAGCGCCTTGGCTTTCTTGGCCAGCTCGGTCTTGCCTGCGGTGGCGCCGTTCTCGGCGGCTACGCGCACGGTCAGGTTCTCCTTGGTGCTGGGGGACACGCACTCGCCCAGCAGCTCGGCGAACTTGGCGGCGTGCTCGGCTTCCTCAAAGGCGGCGGTCTTCCAGTACTCGGCGATCTCGGGATAGCCTTCCCTGGCGGCGGCGCGGCTCATGGCCAGATACATGCCCACTTCGGAGCACTCGCCCTCAAAGTTGGCCCTCAGGCCTTCCTTGATCTCTTCGGGCACGTCCTTGGCGCTGCCGCTCCCGTGCTCGGCGGCCCCGTCCAGCT
>JAEEGF010195440.1_pt1 | contig 10015 bp, 6 predicted proteins | sample 9134171 | NCBI WGS metagenome assembly JAEEGF01 (sample SAMN16246542, study PRJNA631951) | gut metagenome | biome: gut microbiome; feature: rumen; material: AP-attached | host: Bos | place: Iran: Karaj | collected 2018-10 | reverse complement strand
TGCGGGGATGTTGTTTTGTGTGAGCCATTGTGCGTTGTGTTGTGTTTTTTCGCGGCTGTGTGTGTAGACGATGGCGCTTCCGGGGTTGTGCTGCAGTGTTTTGAGCAGTTCCTGGGGTTTGTTTTCGGTGTGCCGGACGATGTATGCGAGGTTTGGGCGCTGGAAGCTCATGCGGTGTATGTGTGGGTGGCGCATGTGTAGGTTTGTGGCGATGTCGCGTACGGTGTCGGGTGTGGCTGTGGCTGTGAGTGCGAGTATGGGTGTGTCGGGTCGCTGCCGGCGGAGCTGTGCTATCTGGAGGTATGCGGGTCGGAAGTCGTGTCCCCATTGTGAGATGCAGTGTGCTTCGTCGACGGTGATGAAGTTGAGTTGCATGTAGGGTAGTTTTTTGAGGAAGAGTTCGGACTGGAGGCGTTCGGGTGAGAGGTAGAGGAATTTGTATTGTCCGTAGATGGCGTTGTCGAGTGTGTGGAGTATTTGTTGGCGGTCGAGTCCGGAGTGTAGTGTGAGTGCTTTGATGCCGAGGTTGCGCAGGCGTTGTGCCTGGTCTTTCATGAGTGCTATGAGCGGTGTGATGACGAGGCAGAGTCCTGGCATGGCGATGGCGGGTACTTGGAATGTGACGGATTTGCCTTCTCCTGTGGGCATGAGTCCGATGGTGTCGTTGCCGCTGCCTATGCTTTCGATGATTTGGCGCTGTATGCCGCGGAAGTTGTCGTGTCCCCAGTATTGGCGGAGTATTGCGAGGTAGTCGGCCATGGGCGGTGGTGGGTTGTGCGGTGGGTTACGGTTCTTCGGCCCGCGAGGGTTTGATGTCTTCAATTTGGAGCTGTACGTCGCCGTGTTTGTAGATGTTTTCTTCGATGTGGTAGCAGATGTCGAAGGCTTGTTTTGTTTTGATGAAGCGTGCGTGTGAGCTGAGTCCGAAGGCGATGCCGCTCATGATGTTGTTTGATTTGTTGTCGACGAGTTCGAGCTTGATGTGTTCTTGTCCTCTTCCGACGACTTTGCTTGTTCCGTAGTCGTAGACGTTGTGTGTGCAGAAGTATGGTTTGGGGTTTTCGGGTCCGAAGGGGGCGAATCGCTTGAGTTCGTTGTAGAATTTTTTTGTGATGTCGCGGAAGTCTACTTCGGCGTCGATGCGGATGGTTGCCACGGTTTGTTCTTCCGTGATATGTTCTTCGACGTATGCCTCGAAGCGGCGTGTGAACTCGCGGATGTTTTCCTGTGGTAATGAGAGCCCTACGGCGTAGGTGTGGCCTCCGAAGTTGTTGAGGAGGTCGCGGCAGCTTTCGACGGCGGAGTAGATGTCGAAGCCTCCTACGGAGCGTGCGGAGCCTGTTACCTTGCCTTCGTCGATGGCGAATACTACGGTGGGGCGGTAGTATAGTTCGGTGAGGCGGGATGCCACGATGCCGATGACGCCTTTGTGCCACGTTTCGTTGTATACGACAATGGAGCGCCGTTCGTCGAGATGTTTCATGCTGTCGACAATGCGGTTGGCTTCCTCGGTCATCTGCTTGTCAATGTCTTTGCGGGCTTCGTTGTACGTGTTTATGGTGTTTGCTTTCTCTACGGCTACGTCCAGATTGCGTTCCGTGAGCAGTTCTATCGTTTCCCTTCCGTCGCGTATGCGGCCTGATGCGTTGATGCGGGGGCCTATGCGGAACATGATGTCGTTCATGGTGATTTCCTTGTCTTCGAGACCGCATACGCGCAAAATGGCTTGCATTCCCACGCTCGGCGTGATGTTCAGGCGGCGGAGCCCGTGATAGGCCAGAATCCGGTTCTCGCCCATGATGGGAACGATGTCTGCTGCTATGCTGATGGCGCATAACTCTAACAGGGGTACCAGTTTGCTGAACTCAATGCCGTTGTTCTGTGCAAATGCTTGCATCAGTTTGAAGCCGATGCCGCATCCTGACAGGTCGTGGTATGGATATGTCTCGTCGTGCCGTTTCGGGTCGAGCACGGCATATGCCGGGGGGAGGGTATTGTCGGGCACGTGGTGGTCGCATATGATGAAATCGATGCCGAGGCTCTTGGCGTAGGCTATTTCGTCGATGGCTTTGATGCCACAGTCGAGGATGATAATCAATTTCACTCCGGTCTCTGCTGCCCGGTCAATGCTGCGTCGTGACACTCCGTAGCCGTCCTCGTAACGGTCGGGGATGAAATAGTCGATGTTGGAGTAGAAGCGGTGCAGGAATTTATACACTAGTGTTACGGCTGTACATCCGTCGACGTCGTAGTCACCGTATACCAGTATCTTTTCCTTCATGCCCATGGCTTCGTTTAGACGGTCTACGGCGCGGTCCATATCCTTCATCAGGAACGGATCGTGTAAGTCTGTCAGTTGGGGATGAAAAAATTTTTTTGCCTCACGTACTTCCGTTACCCCCCGCCGCAGTAGCAGTTGCCCTAGCAGCGGGTGAATACCTACATCTGCGGCCAGTGTTATGGCCGCCTCCTGTGCTGACGGGGAGAGAGGTTGATAAATCCATGTGCGATTCATTATCTTATTTTCTTTTTATAATCAAGAACAAACAGGCTTGTGACTCCCTTTTATTATGGATGGGAAACACACAGAGGTGCGGGGTCTCGTGCCTTTGAATTTGTAAAATTACGATTTTTTCGTCATACAACCCCCTCTTGTTACTCATTTTTTTATTTTTGTGTGTCTTTTTTCATCACAAATCCTCTTGGCGTTGGTATAGCAATCCTGACATGAAAACATAACTGCAGGAAGGGAAGCCATGGGATTATAAAAAACGTCCGGTAAACCCGGACGTTTTTATTGTATTCTGTAACGTTTAAATACCCAACTTTTTCGCGATTTTCTTGGGAATGGCATTCTTGTTAATCAAGATGTTGATGGTCTTGTAGGCGATATAGGCCTTGGAAACATAGGCTTTGCCATGATATTTGTTGTAGTCGCCCCAGGAGTTCTTCATCATGAAGTATTCTTTCCCGTCCTGGTCTTTTGCCAGACCGTATATGACCATGCCGTGGTCGTCGGTGGTCGTCCAGTTGTCAAATCCTTCCTGACGCAATTCTGGCGTGATTACCTTTTCACCTTTGACATCTTTTTCGGCCTGCTCCTTGTTGTTGCCTAAAGTGCCAATCCAGCGCACTTGGTCTGAGCCAGTGACGTCTTTGTCTTTTTCCGATGCTGGAATGGTTGCTACTCCTTCGTTCTTTCCGCTGCGTCCGAAACTGGTTTCACTGACATCGGCGCCCCATGCAAAGGTATAGCCAGCTTTAACTGCGGCTTCCATCACTTCCATAAACTCATCGAGAGGCAGATTGTAGCTTAATGCCCAGCGCCAGTTATCTTGAATCTCAATAACAAACTGGCTGTAGTACGGATGGTGCGTGAAAGAGGTGAGGCTAACGTAGTCATCCATGTTCAAACCAAGGCTTTGGGCAAATGTCTGTGGGGTATATGTTTTGCCTTCATAGGTAAATGTTTCGGGAACTTGGCCAATGTAAGCGTCAAGTATGCCTCGCAAACCGTTTTGCCAAACTGGTGAAAGTTTTTTCGAACTTCCCTTCGCCACGGCTTCAACATATGCTGTACTTATACTGAACAATTCAGAATGATTAAACAGCGTATCGCCATAGAGAGTGCCGGGGAGTGGCATGGCGTTTTCAGGACAGATGCCGTAATTGCGGAGACAGTAGATGGCATCGTAGAAGCTGCCGCCTTGACTGTAGGACACGTCGCCGTGCAAACGGACGGCTGCTTTGGCGCGGTCCATGTATGTCTTGTGTAATACAAAGGCTTCACATAGGTCATAGGTCTTGCCACTTTTTTTCAGAATTTCTGCTTCAAAGAAGCCCAAACTGGAAAAAGCCCAGCAGGTTCCGGAGCGATGCTGGTTCTTTACCGACGTAATGGGGTTCTCGATAATGGTTGTGAATACCGTGGAGTCTTTCTTTTCCTCGGCGTTGAGGAAGCCCGGTGCAATGATAAGGGCTGTGAGAATAAAAACTTTTACTTTTGTCATTGTTTTATTGTTTAATATGTTAAAGATTCAAGAATGTAAGTCAATAGCGATTTTGTGCTAGAAAATCTTCTACATCTTCAAGGTGGTAGGGGATTATGTCGTGTCCCAGTAGGCGTGCCCCATCGTTCGTGATGAGCACGTCATCTTCTATGCGTATACCGCCGAAATCACGGTATTTTGAAATTGCATCGAAATTGAGGAATTCGGCGTTTGTTCCTTCTCGTTGCCACTGGTCGATAAGGGCAGGAATAAAGTAGATTCCAGGTTCGTCAGTGACAACAAAGCCTTCTTGGAGCCGGCGTCCCATGCGCAGGCTGGCTAGTCCAAACTGAGTGGAAGGGCGAACCTCGTCGTCATAGCCCACATATTGTTGGCCGAGTCCTTCCATGTCGTGTACATCCATCCCCATCATATGCCCGAGGCCGTGAGGTAGGAACAGGGCGTGGGCTCCTGCTGCCAAAGCTTCATCAGTGTCGCCTTTCATTAAGCCGAGCGCTTTCATTCCTTCAATGATATGTCGGCAGACAGCCAAATGTACGTCCAGATATTTTACTTAAGGTGCAGCCATGGACAAAGCTAAATCGTGGCATTCTTCGACCAATGTATAGATTTCTCGTTGACGATTGGTAAATTTTCCACTTATTGGTGTTGTGCGTGTGTGGTCTGAGCAGTAGTGATTTACGGTTTCTGCACCTGCGTCACAAAGAAGCAAGCGTCCTGCTTCAAGCGGGCAGTCGCTCGGATTGCCATGCATGACTTCTCCGTGCATTGTCACAATGCTTGCAAAACTTACTCCAGCGCCGAAGGCCCGGGCTATTCCGTCTATCATTCCGCCAATGAAACGTTCTGTGACTCCTGCTTGTGCCAGTTTCATGGCTGTCAGGTGCATCTTGCGCCCTATGGAACAGGCCCGTTCTATTTCTTTTATCTCTTCTGGAGTTTTTGTGCTGCGTAGAGATACTACAGCATCAATTAACTCTCGTGAAGCCATTGCTGGCGTTTCTGCTTCGTTTACACCTAACCATTTTGCCAAAATCAGGCGATGCTCATCGCGATAAGGTGGCAGAAAGTGTACTCGACGCCCTTTTTGTTGCGCTTCAGATACCACTGAAGCTGCTTCTGTGAGTGTACCCCAATGTGTTACGTCTACTTGCTCCGCCATCTCTGCGACGGTTGTCGTTGCGCCGTACCATACAATGTCTTCGACACTGATATCATCACCGAACAACCACTCGGTATCATTATCAATGTCAATGACTCCCACTAATTCTTCGCGCAATTGTCCGAAGAAATAGAGAAAACTGCTGTCTTGACGATGCGTATAGGTATTCGCAGTATAATTTGCCGGGCTTGGGTTGTTGCCCAATATCACTACCAGTCCATTGCCTATGGCTGATTTCAATGCCCCGCGCCGCAGGGCGTACGTCTCTTTACTGAACATAATATTAAAGTTTATGGGAGCAAAGTTACGAAAAAACGAGAGCAGAGCAATGAATTTGAAACAAAGATTCATTTTTTTTTGCTTTGCCGAATACAGAGTGCAGTAAAATACGAGTTGTTTATGGTGATAGAGACTATGAAAAGGTTTCACACATTGTTGACGGCCGGTGTGTGGTGGTTGCTGGACATTAAAAGTGATAATAGCCGTATTCGACCGTCATTAACATTTCAGCGAAATGACACGCCAGCTTAGGTTGCAAAGGCGGTGTTTCAAAATTATGAGAAGGCGTTTCGGCGTGACAAAACGCCGCCTTGTTTTCCATGTCCTAAACCCCGCTTGTAGATAGTCGTTTGCAAAGTGTTAATTTCAAATTGTCTCTCCGCCGTTATAGTTGTGATTTTCGTTAAGAATGGTGTTTTTTATTTGTTTTTTACGTTCGCTATCTGCAACCCATGTCTTGTCTGTAAAGAGTCGGTATTATTATGAAAGAATCCCATTCGCCTAATTTGAATTTAACAATTAGAATGAATAATTAATGATATAGGCTCGGCTATCTTGTTTTATATTTGTGAAAAAAGTGATAATTTTGCATGGTGTTATATTTGTATGAGAAAATGAATGCTATAAAAACTGAAGTCTTCAAGAATAAGTGGTTAGAAGTGACAGTATCACCTCGCGGAGCAGAATTAATGAGTATCCGTGGTCTTTACACAGGAATCGAATATCTATGGCAGGGAGATAAGGCTTATTGGGAACGTCGCAGTCCATTGCTGTTCCCGACGGTAGGACGATTGTGGAATGGTACTACACGTGTGGGCGGCCATCGCTATTCAATTCCAATGCATGGTTTGGTAAAGGATGCATTATTCACAGTGACCCGACGTGGCAAAGACTGGCTTACCTTAAGGTTGGAGAGTTCTCCACGGATGCATTCTGCGTATCCTTTCCCATTTAGGTTAGATGTAACATATCGGCTGCGGGGAAACCGCTTGGATGTGGCGTGGTTGGTAACGAATATCGGGCTTCGGGAAATGCCATTCCATATTGGTGGACATCCGGGAATTAATTTCAAAGATTTTAATTCAGAGGCTGAGGTACACGGATACGTGGATTTCGGAAATCAGTCAAGGCAAATAGAAAGCGCAACGGTAGGATCTGATAATTGTGTAGCCACACGACGCTATGCGTTGCCTCTCGACGATAATGGATTGTTGCCGATGAAGGCTATGTTATTTGATTGTGATGCTGTAATCATCGATGGGGGACAAGTGGAACGTGTGGCATTGCTTGATGTGAAAAAACGGCCATATGTGACGCTGACATCGGCTGCTCCTGTGACATTACTGTGGTCGCCAGAAGGAAAGAATGCTCCTTTTGTATGTTTAGAACCATGGTATGGGCTGTGTGATTCGGAGGGGTATGTAGGTGAATTTGAGAATCGCCCTTATATGAATTTCGTAGCACCGCGGAGAAAGGCACTCCTAGGTTATGAATTGCGCATGGATGCAGAAGCATTGCCTGAAGCTCTGTCACGGCATCGTAAGGGGCTCTGATGGCTGAACTGACATTATGGCGCGCGGAAACGGCGGAGGAGCTAAGGCTACCATATGCCGATGATGGCGTGAGAGCAGGATTTCCGTCTCCTGCTCAGGACTTTTTGGGGCGAAGTATTGATTTGAACCGCGAATTGGTGTCGCATCCAGAGAGTACTTTTTATGCTCGTGTTGTCGGAGACTCACTCAAAGATGCCGGTGTGGTTGAGGGAGATTTATTGGTAGTTGATAAATCACTGGAAGCAAACGATGGAGATATGGCTATATGCTGGGTAAACGGAGAGTTTACGCTGAAATTTGTAGAGTTTCATGAAGATTGCGTAATCTTGCGTCCTGCTAATGGAATGTATGAGCCACTTCGACTGGCAGAGGGGGATACTTTTACCGTGTGGGGAGTAGTTACGTACATAATTCACAAAACACAGCGCCGGCGATGATTGGCGTAGTCGACTGCAATAATTTTTATGTGAGCTGCGAACGCGTGTTTCAACCCCAGTTGAGGGGAAAGGCTGTTGCGGTGCTCTCCAATAATGATGGTTGCGTGATAACGCGTTCAAATGAAGCAAAGGCTTTAGGCGTTAAGATGGGTGTACCGTATTATCAGATAAGTGATTTGAAGGATGCGGGCCAGTTGGAAGTTCTTTCCTCGAATTATACTCTGTATGGGGACATGTCAGCACGTGTGATGTCGATATTACGTCAAGAAGTGCCAAGAATCGAGGTATATTCTATTGATGAAGCTTTTATTGACTTAGAGGGAATAAGTGATGTCGGCGCTTTTGGAAGGCAGTTGTCTGCTAAGGTGGAAAAGTGGACTGGCATACCTGTAAGTGTCGGCATTTCAACCACGAAAACATTAGCAAAAGCTGCTAGTAAGTTTGCTAAACAATACCGAGGGTATCTTGGTTGTTGTGTTATTGATGATGAAAAGAAGCGGTTGAAGGCATTACGTCTGCTCGATATAGGTGATGTGTGGGGCATAGGCCGTCATATCGTAAAAGATTTGAGATTAGCGCACGTAGAAAACGCGTATGATTTCACATTATGGAAACGTGAACGTATTCAGCGTAAATATGGAGCGGTTTTAACGCGTACATGGCTTGAACTAAAGGGAAAGCCATGCATCGCTATAGAGTCTTCCGTTGCTAAGAAGAGCATCACAACTTCACGTAGTTTCAAAGATGCCATTACAGAATATGAAGTTTTAGAAGGGTTAGTAGCAGACTTCGCTGCCCACTGTGCACGTAAATTGCGCGAACAAAAGGGTAATTGTTCGGAAGTATTGGTATATATCCAGACTAATCGTTTTGAAGAAAAATCAAAGCAGTACAAAAATGCGATAAAAGTTGAATTAAGTATTCCCACAAGCGATGTTCGTGAAATAATAAAAGCTTCTGTAGTAGGATTAAAGAATATATATCGCAATGGGTGTGCTTATAAACAGGCTGGAGTGACGATTTCGAGAATTTTCAATGGAGTTAAGCCCATGGATTTGTTTGATACAATGAATCGTGAAAAACAAGAACGCTTATTGCAATCAGTTGATGAGATCAAACATAAGTATGGGCATGGGGCTGTAGGAGTTGCCGTGCAGACAGATTGTAGTGGAGCCATGAATCGCAAATATGTTTCACGGTGTTACACAACTAATCTTTCTGAAATAATAACTGTAAAGCTCTAAGGCATGGCTCGAAATAAGCAAAAGGCAGTGCCAAAGGACTTAATTCTGGATAGCGTATTCCACGCTGAAGCTAAAGATTATTATGCTGAATTGTTGCGTTTGGCAAAGGGATATGCTACGGCCGATTCCTATACTTCTTTATACCAACTACTATTACGCCTGTGTGAGGATCTGACTCCTCAGATGCATTTCTCTAATTTGTTTTCTCGCCTCAGTTATATTTGTCATAAGTATGGAATATCGAACGTTGATATTCAAATATTGCAAGGCGTACGTCGCAGATGCTTTCATATAGATGAAGCAGAAATCACAACGGAAGTATTTCAAGGGGATTTGAGAGCGGTCGCCAATCTTATTAAATGCGTTTTTTGTCGTGAATGGCCCAAGGTGTTGACAAAAAACCTTCCCATGAATCATTCTGTACCCAATGTCGTTGCTACTGAAGCCAGTTATTCTTGTATTCGAGTTATAGTTAGAACTTGGGACGAAAAGTATATTTATGCGTACTCTGAATATGCGTGTAATGAAGTCCTATGTATTGATTATGTGAACGGGGGATACGATGGCGATATGCTTTATATCGTGGATCTATTGTTTGAAGGTCTTTCACTCAACTTAGTTCATGTTTCGGTAAATGCTGAAGGTATTTATACCCCACGTCTCATCATCGTGATGCCAGATTATTTGTTGGATATTTCAACTTTGGCAAGCGCTTTCAAGGATTATGGTCACGATGCTCGGAATGTGTTGTTGTCACGCTTGGAGCCGCGTCGTGATACGCCATATACAGTGTTGGGTAACCTGGCGGGGTTATTCCTCGACCAAATAGTGAAGTCCGTTCGTGAACATCGCCGTATGAGTTATGCGGAGTGTGCGAAAGTGGCTTTTGAATCAGATCCGTTGGCATTTACATTAATACCGCTTAATGACAAGTTTGACTTCCATGAAGAAGCGCACAAGCAATTTGACAATATCCTCTATGTGGTAACATCGGAATACCGGAAATTTCAGTTTGACTTGGACAAAGGCTTGATTGAGCCGTCGTTTGTTTGTGAGACATTGGGCTTAGCCGGTCGTATGGACTATTTGCAGAGCGATTATTCCAGATTAGTGGAGCAAAAGAGTGGGAAATGGGATGAATTTCGCCACGCTCACAAAGAAGCACACTATATTCAGATGATGTTATACCAAGCATTGTTGGAATATGGATTGGGCATTCCAAGTCGCAACACCCAGGCTTTTCTTTTGTATTCCAAATATGCCGACGGCTTAATGCCGGAACAGACCTACCAACGTCTGTTGCGTGAGGCGTTGGCGTTGAGAAACCGCG
>JAEEGF012206784.1_pt1 | contig 10016 bp, 4 predicted proteins | sample 9134171 | NCBI WGS metagenome assembly JAEEGF01 (sample SAMN16246542, study PRJNA631951) | gut metagenome | biome: gut microbiome; feature: rumen; material: AP-attached | host: Bos | place: Iran: Karaj | collected 2018-10 | reverse complement strand
GTAGAGACACCTCGTGGACTTTATTTGCAGGAGCAGTTTAACAGAGCTATACAGGTGCATCCTCAGGTGTTAATGATTACCCAATGGAATGAATGGATGGCACAGCGCTTCCTGATAGAGAACTCCGACCAGTACGGATTTGTGCGTCCTGGCGGAACGGCTAAGGTGGGAGAGACCTACTTTGTCGATGTGTATAATCAGGAGTTCAGTCGTGACATAGAACCCTCTGCCGACTCACTTATCCGTGACAACTACTACCTTCTGATGACCTCAAATATCCGTAAGTATCGTGGCGTAACACGTATCCCTGTGCCAGTTGTAAGCAAGTCTATTGATTTGCAGGGCGACTATTCGCAATGGGACGATGTGACGCCTGAATTCCGTGATGAGCCTGGCGATACTTATTACATATCTTCTACGGCGCAGAACGTTGAAACACGGCGCCGCAAGGCTGTAGACATTGTTAAGGCCAAAGTTACAAAGGATGAGGAATACCTTTATTTCTATGTGGAGGCTGCGGCTGACATTCCGCAGTTGAATACCACTTCCAATAAAGTACGCTGGATGACGCTTTTGCTAAATTCCGATCTGAACTACCATGCTAACGGTTGGTATGGCTATGATTATATGGTATCAAACGACGAGGGAGCGATGAAACTCTATGCTTACGATTTGGAAGTGCGTGAATGGAAAGTGATTCAGGAAGAGGTGTCATACACATTGAGTGGGAATATGATGATGATGCGGCTCAAACGTTCAGACGTAGCTTTGCAGGGGGAAACAGACTTCGACTTCAAGTGGATAGACAATGTGGCAAAGTCCACCACAGATGTTTTGGACTTTATCTCAACCGGTGAATGTGCTCCCGATTTCCGGTTTAACTATCGATATAAAGGCAGTCAGCTTGACTCCAATCCAGTATCACTTGGGGCTTTGCCGACGGATGACTTGGATCTTTCGGTAGATTTCTGTATGACGGGTGCCACTTTAAGTTTTAATGCGGCTTCAGGAGGAACTGTCTGTTTGGATTTTTTCGATATTATGGGACATAGCCTAAACTCAGTCCGAAAGCAGGTTCCGGCTGGGCGCACACAATTAGTGGCCTCGTTACCTCGTGGCGCTTGTATCGTGTGCTATGATATTGCAGGAAAACGAGGCTCAAAGAAATTCTTGGTAATATAGCTTTAGAACGTTAAGCGGCCTGGGTGCCCCCTTCTCTGCTAATTGGTCTTAGCAGGTTGAGGAAGTGCGCCAAGTTCTGTTGGAATCCAAACCGACATACGTCCCTTGCCGCGATGAGCCCAGGCGTAATATGGAATGAGGGTAAGCTTCTCGTCTTTTGTCTGTAGGCGTCCGCTTTTGTCGAATTGCAGCGTCTGGGCCTGTGTGGTCAGGGTCAGGATGTCCGTCTCAGCAATCGTCTTGTGTCCCTGGGTGAACTTGGGTTTCTGGTTCAGTAGGACGCCCAAGACATCGCATTCATTGTCTGCCCACTCTGCACAATAGACAAGCGGGCCTCGTTCAATGGCGACACGACCCCTGTCGGCTTCCACTTTCTCGTTGGCACGAATGATACGGGGTTCCATATCGAAGTGGATCTTTATCACGTCGCCTTTCTTCCACTTACCACCGATCGCTATATATCCGTTTGCAGATTCTATATTAGAGGGGAAAAATTGATGTTGAAAGTCATTTACGCTGACGTTGAATTTGGGCTTTTTGCCATCTGCGTAGGTGTAGAGGTCTGAGGGGACGACTTGGTTATAGACCCAGCCAGGGAGGCGGATATTGAGCCAGAATTTGCCTGCCTTGTTCTCCTCGATTTTCAGCGTGATATCGCCACTCCAGGGATAATCTGTTTTCTGGCTTAATACAACCTTCTTACCATTGAGTTTGAGTGTGGCTGTGTTTGATAGGAACAAGTTGACGTATATGCTCCCCTCGCCATTTGGAGAGGGGGTGGGGGTGAGGCTATAGACATAGCCCGGCAGCGACGGGATGAAGCGGCAGATATTGCTGGGGCAGCAGGCACAGCCGAACCAAGGCTGGCGCTCGTGCTGACCCTCAGACTCCAGCGGGTTGGGGTAGAAGAAGCCGTTACCCTCTAATGAAACACCGCTGAGAAGTCCGTTGTAGAGCGTGCGCTCCAATACATCGTAATATTTAGACTCGCCGTGCAACAGGAACAGGCGGTGGTTGACATATACATTGCCGATAGCGGCACAAGTCTCGCAGTAGGCTGTCATGTTGGGCAGCTCGTAGTTCTTGCCAAAGGCCTCACCGTTGCCCGTAGCACCGATACCACCGGTGATGTACAGCTTCTTGGTGACGATATTGTCCCAAATGGCATCTATGGCACGGATGTAATCCTTGTCTCCTGCCAGGGCTGCCACATCGGCCATGCCTGCATACATATAAGCGGCGCGAACGGCATGACCTACCGCTTCATCCTGTTCCACAACGGGCTTGTGGCTTTGGGAATACTCTTGCTTTACTTTTGTCTTTCCGCGATAGTCAAGCAGGAACTTGGCTTCATCCAGATATTTCTTGTCACCCGTTGCCAGATAGAGTCTTGCCAAGGCCATCTCGGCAATCTGATGACCAGGTACTACACACGCCTGTCCTGGATTAGGTCCCACCTCCTTGCAGACCAAGTCGGCAAATCTGATGGCAATATCCAGGAATTTACGGCTCCCTGTAGCCTGATAATGCGCAACGGCACCCTCGACCATGTGGCCAAGATTGTATAACTCGTGGCTTCCCTGTTCCTCGCTGCTCCAGCGTGTCATTCCCGACCAGTCGTGCGGATGCTGAGGGTTCTGTGTCCGGGCTGTATACAGGTATCCGTCGGGTTCCTGGGCAGAGGCTATGACGTTCAGAACAGAGTCGATATAAGCGGCCAACTTCTTATCAGGATATGTCTGAAGAATATAGCTGGCACCCTCGATGGTCTTGTAGGGATCTGTATCATCGAAAGGGAAAGTCCCTTTCTTTATTTCAAAGACCTTGGAAGGGTCTTTAAGATGAATCGCAGCATTAGAGAAATTGGCATAACGCTTTGATTCTTCACACTTTGAGAATGCCAGAGGAATGGTTACATTTCTGCTGGCCTCCAGTCTCTGCCCCCAGAATGTGTTAGGAGTTACCTTCACCGAAGTAAAGGCTACAGGGTTGATGGGATAACCTTGGTTTAGTTTAGAGTTTAGAGTTGAGGGTTTAGAGTTAAGGGGTAGCTGTAAGAAAGACAGGGCTACAAATAAAAATAAGGTGATAATTGTCTTCATGTTCATAGTTTTGAGTAAAAATTTGTCAATAATTATATAATTTTCTGCAAAGATAGTAATAATTATCGATTTTTCTGTATTTTTGCAAATAAAAACTAACTAACCGATGAAAAGAAGAAAGATTTTAGCTTTTCTTTTTACTCTTACAGTTTCTTGTTCTGTACAATCAAAGACCCTCACCATTATGGTGAATGATACTCGTTATCAGCGGGTTACGGGTTTTGGAGCAGCCTGCTGTGACGGTGCTATGTGTCCGTACGGTACTGACACCCAACCCGTGAGATTGCTTTATGGTCCGAAATCCAAGATCGGGCTGAACATTATGCGAATGGAGATTTCTCCCAATTTCGAGGGCGATATCATTGTTCCGGAGTGGGGCAATTATGATTCTCCATACGACTGGCAAGGTTCTGTCCCTTCGGCCAAATATGTAAAGCAACAAGGTGGAATTGTTTTCGGCACGCCTTGGTCGCCTCCAGGCGAATACAAGACCAACGGTTCTGCTTCCGGCGGTAAGACTGATAATGTTTCAACAAGACAAGAAGGCCGCCTTCGTGAAGACTGCTACGATAAATTCTTCCCTTGGATTAATCAGTTTCTGACGTATATGAAGTCTAAGGGAGTGCTTGTTGATGCTGTGTCCATTCAGAACGAGCCCGACTGGTGGGTCAACTATTCAGGTTGTCTATATACACCCGAGCAACAGTTGAAACTGGTTAAGAATTATGCACACATGCTTGACAGGAAAAAATTCCCTAATGTCCGTCTTATCAGTGCCGAGCCTCTGGGTTTCGACCCCAAGTACTCCAATATGCTTCTGAATGATGCGACAGCACGTGAACAGATTGACATAATTGCCGGTCATCTTTACGGACATCCGCCCTTGGGAAACATGAAGTCTTCTTCTGCCCTGGCAGCCAAATATAATAAGGAAGTGTGGATGACAGAACATTCCTCGACAGACCATATTGATCATTTGCCTACCTGGCACGAGCAGTTGCTTTTTGCAGAGGAACTTAACGAGTGTATGCTGTCCGGATGTACAGGCTATATATATTGGTATATGCGCGCACATTGGGCTTTCGTGGGCACAGGCGAGGCGGTAGAGCTTGACGGAAAGAAATTTACCATTCCCGGTAATGTCAAGAACAAGTTGTTACCGCGTGCTTTCGTTATGTCCCATTTCTCGAAACATGTTACCGGTTCTACCCGTGTGGGGGTTAAGTCCACAGCCGGCGAAAGCACAGAAGCACCTATTGAGTATTCTGCCTATACCAAAGGTGATTCGATTATTGTTATGGCTATCGATACTACTACAACAGCCTACGATCTGAAAATCAAACTGCCTTTCAAGGTGCAGAGCGGAACGCATTTGCTGTCAACAGGTAATGAGACGGCCAACCTCTGTCAGAATAATCCTATCACTATCAATGAACCTACACAGGAACTTATCGTCAGCATGCCTGCCCGCAGCCTGAACACTTACATCTTTATGATGGCACCAACAGCGATAAGAAACCTAACCCCAACCCTCCCCAAAAGCGATGGAGCCATATATAACCTCTCTGGGCGTAAAATGGTAAATGGTAAATTACCCAAAGGTATTTACATCGAGAATGGCAAAAAAATATATATGAACAGATAAACATCATACACATGAAAAAGATTATTTCCTGTCTTACGCTCATGGCTTTGAGCACGAGCCTTGCTATGGCTCAGGATCCCATAGTTTCTACCAAGTACACAGCCGACCCTGCGCCGTATGTGCATGGCGATACCATCTATCTGTACACCACACATGACGAGGACGATGCAGAAGGCTTTAAGATGTTCGACTGGCTGCTTTATACTTCTACCGATATGGTCAACTGGACTGATCACGGTGCTGTGGCATCGCTGGATGACTTCAAGTGGTACGAGGGCAAGAACGGAGCATGGGCAGAAGAGGTCATCGAGCGTAACGGGAAATGGTATATGTATTGTCCCATTCACGGTCATGGCATAGGTGTGCTGGTCAGCGACAGTCCCTACGGACCCTTCCGCGACCCCATCGGTCATCCGCTGGTTTGGCAGCGTGAGCATTGGGAGGACATAGATCCCACCATCCTAATAGATGATGACGGTCAGGCTTATATGTTCTGGGGTAATCCACATCTGTATGTGGCTTTGCTTAATGATGACATGATCTCGCTGAAGAGCGATGCCATGCGGATGCACGGAACACCTGAGCACTATCAGGAAGGACCTTGGGCATGGAAGAAGGACGGCAAGTATTACTTGGGCTTTGCTTCGACATGTTGCCCAGAAGGTCTGGGTTATGCCATGAGCGAGAATCCATTGGGGCCTTATACATTCAGAGGTTATCTGATGGCACCGACAGACCGTACGCGCGGTAACCATCCTGGTATTATTCAGTATAAAGGTAAATGGTATGGTTTCGGTTTGAATTACGACCTGAAGAATATCACCATAAAAGAGCATAAGGAGCGTCGTAGTGTAGGAGCATTCAACATAACCTATCGTACAGACGGCACCATTCAGGAATCGCCTTATTTCAAGGATGTAAAGGTGGAACAAATCGAGAACTTCAATCCTTACCGTCCCCGTATCGAAGCCGAAACAATGGCTTGGGGTTTTGGGTTGAAGACTGTAAAGCGTGGTATAAAGGATATTTATGTTACTGATGTGGACAACGGAGAGTACATTCTCTTGCGTGGCGTGGATTTCGGAACACGTAAAATCAACAGATTTTCAGCTAATTGCGCTTCTACTGTTGGTGGTAAAATTGAGCTTCACACAGATAGTCCCGAAGGTAAGCTGATAGGTACAGTTAAAGTCTCGCCTACAGGTAACGAAGAGACCTTCCGTGATTTCTCAGGCAACATCAGCAATCCTCAAGGGATACACGATCTTTACCTCGTATTCAAAGGTGCTCCTGGCAAAAAACTGCTGAATTTTGACTACTGGAATATCCAAACAAAATAATAAGGATAATTATCTTCATGAAGAATAGCCTGATATATGTAGCTCTGTTCTTATTTGGTGTACAGACTTGGGCACAAACCAGTTTCAAAGAAGCTGCAACGCTATATCTGATGCATAGCAGTGGGAACCATCTGGAGAAAGGCAGTGACAATGCCGGTTGGATAGAGTCTCCAACAAAAGGCAATCCACAGCAGATTACAATTAAACCTGTTGGACAGGGATACTACACTATTCAGTCTGACAATCTGTATCTTAGTCTTGCCGATCAGTGGAATTCTAAGTTTATTACCTCTTTTTCAGGCGACGAGGCCAAATGGGCCATAGAACAAGGGCAAGGGGCGTTTATCAAGTTGCGTTGTAAGGCCAACAACAAGTATTTGGGTACCGACAGTAACAGCACCCACCAGAAGGTCTATACGGATAAAAGCGGTAGCGACATGAAGCACCAATGGTACTTCAGCGATAATGTCAGGCAGACTCCGCCTTCCGACACTGCCCGATATATTGTCAGTCCTCAAGTGGTACGTCAGCATTTCGACGGCTGGGGTGTATCACTCTGTTGGTGGGCCGGTCAGTGCGGCAAGTGGTCGGACAAGAAGATTGACGAGATAGTGACTTGGCTTACCAGTCCTACAGGCCTCAACTATAGCCATTTCCGTTATAATATAGGTGGGGGAGACGATCCTGAGAACCGTCATTGCGACCAGCATCACATGGGCAAGGGTAAAGGCCTTCGTGCAGAGATGGAAGGCTTTAAGGATTTCAGTGGCGATGAATATCACTGGGATCGAGATGCTGCCCAACGTAAAATTATGCTCAAGATTAAGGAGAAGCGTCCCGATGCTATTTTCGAGGCATTCAGCAATTCCTGTCCCTTTTACATGACCTATAGCGGCTGTGTTGGCGGAAATGCTGATGGAAGTAAGGATAACCTGAGGCCAGAGTATTACGAGGAGTTTGCCCACTATCTGGTGGATGTATGTAAATATTATAAGGAAGAGTACGGCATTGAATTCAAGACACTGGAGCCATTCAACGAGTCTGTCACTAATTATTGGTATGCAAACGGATCGCAGGAGGGGTGTCATTTCGATTACGAATCTCAAATTAAGTTTGTACGCATTCTGGAACCCATCCTACGTGAATCTGGACTAAATACAGTTATTTCTGCTGCCGATGAGACAAATGTCGGGATGGCCGTCGAAGGCTTCAAGCGTTTCATTTCTGCCAATGCAGACGGGCTGGTGGGACAATGGAACACACATACCTATTCCGGTAGTAACGTTGACCGTGCCCGTTTCTGTCAGTTAGCACACCAGACGGGCAAAGATCTTTGGATGAGCGAAACAGGTGCAGGGGGCAATGGCATAGGTGGGAATTTAAGCATGGCGCAACGGCTCATAGATGATATGCGTTATATCCAACCCGAAGCATGGATTGACTGGCAGTATATGGAGGAAGCCAACGACCAATGGTGTACCATCCGTGGAAGTTTTGCCAACCAGACCTATCAGAAGGTGAAGAATTTTTATGTGCGCCAACAGTGTTCACGTTTTATCAAGCAAGGCTTTGACATCATTACATCCCTCTCTCCTCAATCCCTGGCTGCTGTTAATGAGGCTCGTGATACCTTGGTGTTAATTGCACTTAACGAGGGAGCTGCCGGAGCTCACGTTATTGACCTCTCGCTTTTCTCAGAACAGCCTGTTCGCAGCAAAATCCGTGCTTATCGAACGTCCGAAACAGAAAATCTCGTCAATGCCTTGAGTAGTGTTAAGGTCGATAATTCGACAATCACCCTCTCTATGCCCGCACAGAGTATTACGACGTTAGTCATTCCGATTCGTTCAGAAACTGTTGGCATGAACGACCTACTGGTTGACGGATGCGAATATCTGATTATCCCACGTCAGGAAACCTCAATGGCTGTATCTTCCAAAAGCTCAAAAGTAACGCTCGAAAATGTTGACTACAGCGATGCGCAACGTTGGCGGCTTTCAGTACAGGATGATGGAACCTATTGTTTCCGGAATGCTCTCGGCCTTTCCCTGACAGCTCACCGTTCCGCCAATAGTTCCGCCCTTACCGCGTCCAGGAATTATTCCAAAGAGCAGAATTTCTATATTGATGAGGTGGATTATCCTTATTTCAAGATTCTGGCAAGTCGTGGACGCAGCCACGGCCTTGATTTGGTGAATGCATCATCGAATGCTGGTGCCACAATAGACATTTACCAGTATTCCGACGGTAATACAACCCCTACGCATCGTCAGTGGATGTTGGTACCATTGACATCTCCTTCCGATACTGATGATATAAGAATCGTCCACACCGAAGACCAGTCAGATTACAGTTATGATATTAACGGTTACCAAGTATCAAATCCTAAACGAGGCCTATATTTCAGGAATGGCAAGAAGATACTGGTAAAGTAAATATAAGCCTAATGATAAAATGAGACTATTGTGTTTTTTGTTTATTACAGTACTAAGTATATTCTCTGCAAATGCAAGTGATAATTTTGTACGTGTTTCCGGTACAAAACTAATGGCACGTGATGGTCAAAGACTCATGATACGTGGCACAAATTGTGGCAATTGGATGGTTCGTGAACCGTACATGATGAATACCTCTGGTAATCTGGACCGGCAGTTCAAGTTCGACAAGATGATTGCTGATGTTTGTGGGGAAGAAAAGGTTGAGGAGTTTGACCGCCTTTGGATGGACAATAACTTTTGCGAGGAAGATATGATATTCCTTTCGGAACAGGGATTCAATACCTTGCGTGTACCCATGCATTACAAATACTTCACCTTACCTGTTGAGAAAGAACCCGTAGCTGGCGAACAGACTTGGCTACAGGAAGGCTTTGATCGTATCGATTCTATGTGTGAATGGGCAGAACGCCATAACATATTACTCATCCTGGATATGCATGCATGTCCAGGCGGGCAATCCTCAGGTGATATCTGCGACTATGACTCCAGCAAGCCTTCGTTGTGGGAGAGTGAAGCAAATCGTACAAAACTGGCTGCTTTATGGAGAAAAATAGCAGAAAGGTATAAGGACCAGAAGTGTGTGGCGGCTTACGATCTTATCAATGAAACCAACTGGACACTGGCAAACAGCAACAAACTGCTTTGGGATACTTTCAAGTCCATCATCAAGGCAATACGCGAAGTTGATACCAATCATATTGTTATCCTTGAAGGCAACTCCTATAGTAACGACTACAATGGCTTCCCATCCACAAAGATGGATGCCAAGATGGTATTGCAGTTCCATCGTTATGGCGTTTATAATACTAAGTCACAGGTTCAATATATGGCCGACATGGCCAATAAGTATAACTGTCCGGTATATATAGGGGAGTTTGGAGAAAACAGCAATTCATGGACAGCAGATTGTGTATGTCTTTATGAGGAAGCTATGCAGTTTGCCGGATGGACTTGCTGGCCAATGAAGAAGAGTAACATTAATACAATATTGCAGGTGAAACGGGTATCCGGCTACGACAATATCATCAGTCAGTGGCAGAAAGGCAACCGTCCCACAGCTACATCATTGTGGAATGCCTGTAAAGCATGGGCCGAAGCACAGCATATCAGCAGGTGCACTGTTCGTACTGACTATATCGATGCGCTTCTGCGTCGGCCTTTCAACAACGTATGCATACCTTTTACAGTCGGCCAGACGGGAGACTATGTGTATGCAGCACACTATGATATGGGTTCCCAAGGTATAGCT
>JAEEGF011997902.1_pt1 | contig 10016 bp, 6 predicted proteins | sample 9134171 | NCBI WGS metagenome assembly JAEEGF01 (sample SAMN16246542, study PRJNA631951) | gut metagenome | biome: gut microbiome; feature: rumen; material: AP-attached | host: Bos | place: Iran: Karaj | collected 2018-10 | reverse complement strand
TGGAAATGATCTCCGTGCTGGCCATATCCCACGGCCCGGCCCCGGAGCTGGTTTTCTTTTTCCCGAATGCCCACTGGTAGGTAACGGGAAGGGCGCTTTGGACCTCGAGCCTCTCATATATGAGGACCTGCCCCAGGGACACGTTGATGACATCGGGAACCTCGGAGAAAGTGATGGGGGAGAGTTCCTTGAAGCGGGTCTCGTCTATTTTATGGCAGGAGACCGCAACAAGTGCCGAGGCGATGGCTGCGCCCAGGGTGAATAGTATGGTTCTTGTTCTCATCGCAGCAGTCTCATTGGATTGCCCCATGTCCTTGTGGTCAGGTCGCCGGTCTCGGCAAAAGTTTCGGCCTGCTCGGGATGGGAGGCGTAATAGTCAACGTAATAATCGTGCAGGGGAATCAGGACGTACGTGGCCCAGACGGACTGGTCCTGCTTGCTCATGAAGTTCCGTTCCAGTCCGGGGGCATCTATGTTGAGGCCGTATTTTACCAGAAGTTCCTCATACAGGGGAGCGTTCTTTCCGGCGATGGCGTGGTAATACTCAAGCATCTTGCGGTATTTGGCCGGGGCGAATGTCCCGTAATAAGCCCCCCACTGGTAATCCACGCTGCCGTATTCGGTTTTCCACCATTCCGGACAGGAAGGTTCCCCGTCGGTGACGTACAATATGAACTCCGGGGTTATTATGGCTTTCATGCTGGAACTGTCCGGAACCATGGGCAGGAATTCGTCGTCGGGGACGATCCGGATGTCGATTTTCTTGTAAATACCCTTCATGGATCCGTTCCTGAAAAGTTTCAGCGAGAGCGTTCCCTTGACTGAGCCGGCCGGAACCACCAGTTTCCCGGCGGTATAGTCCTTCCCGGAAACGGCCGTCATCACCGGGAAGGTGTCGCCGCCGGATTCGATTTCCTTCTCCGTGGCTTCCACTATCTGCACCGGACATACCCTGTCATAGTCCTTGGGCGTTCCAAGAATGGTGACAGGGGCCTGGTATTCGGCCTCGTCGGTGTTCAGGAGGGCGAAGGAGAAGACATTCACGGCGCCGTCAACCGTGAAATACAGGTGATCCCGCTGGGATGTGTCGTACATCAGCCAGGTCCCTTTGCAGGAAGCGGCCAGCAGGACGGTGAGTATCAGGATTGCAAGTCGTTTCATCTTTCTTCGCGGTTAGATTCTTCCGATGTGGGAAGGGGAATCCTGTAAGTGTTGATGTCGGTTCCCGGCAGGATGGTGGTGGCATCGGCCTTGATATCCTTCCCGAGTCGTTTGCAGTCATGCCAGTGGAGCCCCTCGCCGTAGAATTCCTTCCTTCTTTCGGCAAAGAGGATGTCGGCGTTGAGGGTCTTGTCAAGGGAGGCAAGCTTGTCCAGGCCCCTGGAGGCGATTGCCTGGTCGTAAACCCCTGTGGCCTTGTCGGGGTCGGACGAGAGCAATTGCTCGGCAAGGATGTAGTACATTTCCGATATCCTCAGGATATTGATTCCCAGGATGTTGGGACCGGAATAGCTGTTGGTTCCCTCGATGAAGGAATTGTTTACGAGGACTCTCAGGCGGGAGCCGTCGAACCAGGCGCTTTCCCGGTAGTCCGAGCCGGTCAGGGCGGAGCCGTCGTTGTACAGGGCCTTCCAGTCTGAGGCGAGGATGAAACTGCTTCCGGAACTGCTCAGGCCGTATTTCTTGGCGTTCTTCTCGTTGGACGAAGTGGAATAGACCCCGAAGATCGTCTCCTTCAGGTCCAGGGTACCGTTGTCGTACTGGACGAATGCACTCTTGTCACGGAAGGTGAATTTTCCGCTTTCGATGACTTTGGACGCATATCCGGCAGCAGTGTCCAGGTCCCCGCGCGACCACCAGACCCTTGCCAGGAGGGCCTGCACGGCGTAAAGGTTCATGTGGAGTATCCGGCAGGAGGTGAAGCCCCCTCCGGAAGCGTTGTTCCTTTCAGCCTGAAGCAGCTGTTCGTCCTCCTCCAGGCAGAGTTCCGCTTGTTCCAGGTCCTTGATTATCTTGTCATAAGCCTCGTCCACGGAGCTGAAGGCGGTGATTGAGAACGAGTATCGGTCCACGTAGGGGATAGCCCTGGCCTTGTCGGCGGAAGATGCCCACACCGGCGCCCCGAAGAGCCTCAGCATCTCAAAGTGGATCAGTGCCCTGAGTGCGAGGGCCTCGCCCTTGTAGAGCCGGCTGTGGGGGAACTGGTTTTCGCCCCCCTTTTCAAGGTGCCCTATGATGTTGTTGACATGGTTGATGGTGGAGTAGGCCGATTTCCAGACCGTGGTCCGGATGGAAGAGGCATTGAAAGCCGACCACTGGCCCATCGCCATGTACTGGAGTCCGTTGTCGGAGATGCTGACGTTTGCGGAAAGCGCCTCGGGAATCCAGTAGAGGTAGTCGCTGTACAGGCCGTTGACAGTGCCCAGTTCCGCGTAGATGCCGTAGAGGGCGTCCTCGTAGCCTTCTGCCGAGGTAAACATGTCATTGTCAAATACTTCGCCTTTGGGATTCACATCCAGGAAGGAGCATCCTCCCAGCATGATGGCCGCTATAAATATGGTAATTGTCTTTTTCATGGCATTGGTCATCAGAAGGTTGGACGTACGATAAGGTTGACGCTGCGGCAGTAGGGATAGGATGTACCCCTTTCGTAGCGGACGGAGGAAAGGTAACCAAGGTCGGAAGTGCCTATCCCGAGGCAGAGCTTCTTCAGCCCCAGTTTCTTGAGCCAGGCTCCGGAGAAGTCATAGGATACCTGGATGTTGGAGAAGTACAGCTCGTTCTTCTTTTCCACGAACCTCTGGGAGTTGACGGTCTCGTTCCTGGAGGAAATGGCCAGGTACCTGACCAGGTCGCCGGGGTTCTTCCAGCGGTCGGTATAGGCCCTGGCGTCGATATTCCTCCTTGGGTTCACGTCTTCCACCTTTCCCTGCAGGGTGGAGTTGTAGAAGTCGGAGCCGAAGGTGTAGGTTGTGGTGAGGGTGAAGGTGAAGCCCTTGATTCTCACGGTGTTCATTATGGAACCACGAAGGATAGGATTGGTGTTGCCTACCGCCACCCTGTCTTTTGGATCATAGGTGAAAGTATAGCTCCCGTCCTTCTTTATGAAGATTTCCTGTCCGGTGGCGGGGTCGATTCCGGCGGAGCGTACCGCGTAGATGTCGAACTGCGACCCGCCCTCCGTGAACAGCAGCTTGGGGGTGATGGTGTCCTCGGCAGATACGCCCACGGCATTGGTGCTGGTGCCGTTGAGCACTGAGGAAATGTTGTTGATCCGGTCCATCACGTGGCCGCCGGTGACGGAGATGTTCCAGAAGAAATCCTTCTTCTTGATTATCTGTGCCGATGCCGCAAAGTCGAAGCCCCGGTTATTGATCTGTCCGAAGTTGACGTACATGCTGGTCACGCCCACTGAAGGGGGAAGGTTGATGGGCATCAGAAGGTCGTAGGTGGTGTTGTTGTAGAAGTCGAACGACAGGTTGAAGCGGCTGTCCATGAAAGCGGCGGTGATTCCCACGTTGTTGTTGAACTTCTTCTGCCATTTGAGGTCGGGGTTGCCCATGCTCTTGGGGATGGCTCCGATCCCGGTATAGTACTGATTGTCAGCCGTATATCCGTAGATTGTCTTGGCCTGGTAATAGTCGAACGAGACGCTTCCCGTATAACCGGTGGAGTAGCGGAGGGTGAGGGTTTCAAGCCACTCCAGTTTCTTGAGCCACTTCTCGTTGTGCATATGCCAGCCGATGCCCAGTGCCCAGAACGGGGCGAAGCTGTTGTCGGACCCGAACCGGGAGGACCCAGAGGACCGGTACGATCCGTCGGCGAAATACCGGTTCCGGAAACTGAAATTGGCGTTGGCGAAGAAGCCCATCTCCGTTGCTATCCTGTCGGTACCGGTGGGCCTTCCGCTGGGAGGGTAGCCCATGGCGAAGGAAATGTCGCTGAGGTTGTCCTTCAGGAAGCCCGTCCCCACGCCGCGGGATGTCTGGCTATGGCTGTACTTGATGTTGGCGCCCCCGCTTATCCGGAACATGGATCCCTTGACTCCCAGGGACTTGCCATAGTTCATGACGACCTTTCCGTCGTAGGACCGGCCCTTCCTGGACGAGAATGTGTACTGCCCGCGCCGGGCAAGATCGGTGTTGCCCTCGTACTGGGCGGCGTCGGGGGAAATGTAATCGTCGTTGGATCCCCAGTTGAACGACATGTTGCCCTGGGCGGTCATGTACAGGGCCTTGGTGATGTTCCATCGTCCTTGCAGGGAGTTCGTCATGGACTGATTGGACGCCTTGGAGAAACTTGAAAGTGTGGCGTCGTAGAGGGGATTGGACATCTTGTCCGACGATGTGTTGAACGGGTCGAAGTAGTAGTTCCGTATATATTCGCCGTTTTCGTCATATACCGTTTCATAGGGATTCAGGGCCACGTAGTCCGAGAATACCCCGTAAGGGGAGGATTTGGACGAGTTTAGGCTGATGTTGGTGTGGAAAGTTACCGTCAGCTTGTCCCTGAGGTGGTATCCCACCTGGAATCCGACGCCGTATTTCCGGCGGTTGTCGCCCCTCATCACGCCATAGGAGTCGGTAAGGCTCATGGTGGCACGGTAGTCGGTGTTGGTGCTGCGGGCGCTGAACGAGAGCGAGTGGCTGTGGCTCAGGGGGAGGCGCAGGGGGGCGTGGATCCAGTCTGTGTTCACGCCCCGGCGTACATTCTTGAGTTTGTGGTCATAGGCCCGGTCCATGGACCCGTCGGTTGTGTCGTACAGGCCTGCAAGCCGTTCGAATTCAAGCTTTTGGGCTGCATTGGCAAGGTTGTAGGAACTGAGGTCGGGAATGCTGAAGTTTGGGACGAAGTTGTAGCTCAGCCTTACCTTCGCATCCTCCACGGCCTTGCGTTCCACGACGATGACGCCGTTCGCGCCCTTTTCACCGTACAGGATGGTGGCCGAGGCGTCCTTGAGGACATCGATGCGCTCGATGTCGAAGATGTCCAGGTCGTAGAGTTCCTCCATGGTTATTTCCACGCCGTCCAGCACTATCAGGGGATTGTTGACCCCCTCCTCGCTCTCGTTGGTGACCAGCGAGTTGGCTCCCCTTATGAGGATGGACGGGATTGCGTTGGGGTTGGAACCCTGGGCGTTGTTCTCCACGATGACCATGCCCGGGGTCATGGCCGCTATTCCGGATATGAGGTTGGTGGGAGAGGCCGCAACCAGCTGCTCGCCGCTGATCACGGTGGCGACGCCGGTGAAAGACTCCTTTGGCTGGGAGTAGAAGCCGTTCACGATGACTTCGTCCAGGGTGGAATCCGATCTCAGGGAGACGTCCCTGGTGCATGAACCGGTGACGGTGACTTCCTTGCTTTACATGCTTACGAAGCCATAGACCAGAACCCACTTCTTCTCACCCGCCTTGGGCTTGAATTCAAACTTGTAGACGCCGTCCGCATCGGACATCACGCCGGTTCCCGATCCTTTCAGCACCACGCTCGCCCCCGGGAGGGGTTCCCCCGAGGTGTCGGTGATTGTCCCGGAAACGGTTATCCTTCCGGGCGGCTGGGCATGGAGGACCATGCCATGCAGCAGCAGAAATGCCGCCAGGACTATCAGTTTATTTTTCATTCAGGGCTGTTTGGATGTTGAAAAGGAGTGATTGGTAATGGACCTTGTCCGCACCTGAGGCGGCACCTTTGAGGAGCGACCTGATCCGGAGCAGTTCCCCGTAGAATACCTCCTTGGAATTGTCCACGGTACGCAGGTTGAGCTTATACTGCATGTTGTATCCGGCAGGACCGAAGGAGTCCAGCATCATGGATGCGGTGTATCCCTGCCCGTTATCGGAGTCGGCCTGGCGGAGGATGTCGGCATATCGCCCGACGAGCCCCGTCCTGTCAAGGCCGAGGCAGATCATCTCGTCCACGGACGGCAGGAAGGCCGACGTGAGCGAAGCGCTGCCAACCTTCACAAGTTGTGATTTCTTTGTTATGACGCCTGTAAGGTACTGGACATAAAGGCTTTGCAGTATCCTGTCGGCATCGGTTACCTTCTTGTGGCGGATGGCGCTCTCAAAGATGAGGCGGTACATGTCGTCGCACCAGTCCTGAAGGGTGTAGGCTTCCGAGGGTTTGTCCGCAATACGGGATGAAAGCAGTACTTTCTGGGAGGTTTCAAAGAGCTCCAGCGCTGTGTAGTACTGGAAAATCGTATGCAGTTCGAGCCTCAGCGTGAACTTGTCCGTAAGTGTCCTGTCCTCGATCCACCCGCAGTCCTTCAGCTGGCCCACAACCCATTCCAGGGCGGCTTTCTGGCGGGCCTTGTCCACTGCGGCGGCATTCCTGCCGGGCGTTCCGGGTTTCACGGAGTTGAGATAGACTCCTCCGATGTTTGCCATCACGTGGGAGAGATAGCGGTTGTATTGTTTGGAAAGCGCCTCGTAACGGGCAGTGCGGAGGGAAGCGTCGGGGTCGGTGGCATCGTCCATCCACTCGTCAAAGTGAGAAAGGATGTATTTCAGGTTCTCAACGCCGTAGGTTGCGGATTTGACCGGATCGTCGCCGAGGTCCTCCTCTATTGCGCTGGGATCGTACCGGACGGTGGTCTGCTGGCGTCCGTACCGGTATACGGGATCCCCTGCCTTTTCATCAACCCATGAACAGATGATCCCGGCCTCCTCCTTCATGGACTTTGCCTCCGGGACGGGGCAGTAGGCGTATCTCACCAGCCATTCATCGTATGGTCCGAGGAAAGGAGGGGTAAGTCCCGCCGCGGTGTCACCGGCCTTGGCGATATAGTTGAAACGGGCATAATCCATAATGGATGCCGTGGTCCCGTGCTCGCGGGAGAAGGCGGCGCTGCGGAGCGACTCGGTGGAATATGCCGCCGATGCGGCCATGTTGTGCATGAAACCGAGGGTGTGGCCGGCTTCATGGGCAATGACATACTCCAGGGATTCGTCCAGGACGTCCTGGGGCATCCTGCGGCTGCGTACCCTCGGGTCCACGTGCGCGGTCTGTACGAACCTCCAGTTGTTGATTACCTTGAGGATGTCGTTGTAAACGATAATGGATGCGTTGTAGATCTCGCCGGAGGCGGGGTCGCACCAGGAAGGCCCCATCGCGTTGGAAATCTGGGCAGGGACGTAGCGGATGCAGGAATACCGGAGGTTGTCGGGATCGAAGTCAGGGTCGTCCGCCGGGAAGTCCTTCACCCGGATGACGTCCTTGAATCCTATCTTCTCAAAGGCCTTGTTCCAGCGGAGCACGCCCCTGCGGATGGGCTCCCTCCAGTTCTCGGGGAAAGCGTCGTCCAGGTAGTACACTATTGGTTTGACAGGTTCCACCAGTTCTCCCCTCAGCCATGCGGCAGTATCGGAAGGTTGTATGTCCCAGCGCTTTACGATTGAATATCGGGAAATCTTGTCATCGGAATCAATGTCGGTCCGGGTAGAGAGGAAGGTGCCCACACGGGTGTCGGCCATCCTCGGACGCATCTTCTTTTCAGGCAGTAGAAGTATGGTCCTGGTCACGTCCACGGAGAAGGGTTCCTTGTCCTTGATGGCAACCAGCTGCATCATGTTGGCCGAGACGTTGTATGAGAATGTGGCCTTGATGGTCACGTTGTCTTTGAATGCCTTGATGTCGCCCACCGACATCCCCGCAGAGTTGTAAGTCGCGGTGATGTTTATACCTCCGGATGAGCCGGTCTTTACAGGTGCGAGCCTTTCATAGTTTGCCGCAAACATGCTGGAAACGTCAAAGACCACGGCGGAGGAGTCCTTGTTGTAGCTGAAAACCTTGAATGAGGAGAGGATGGCGTCGCGGGAATTCATTTTGATCGCCCGGGCCATCGCGGCATTGGTGGTATCATAATCCGGCGCGAGGCCTATGTCGCAAAGGAATACGGTGCTGTCGGCAAGGGTGAACTTGACGTGCATGGGCGATGTGGGCTTGTAACCGATAGACGCTATGTCTGCGGCGCTGGAGCCGGTTATGGTGGACGCTATCAGGACTTCCCGTCCGAAGAATTCCTTGCGGAGCTCGGCGTAAACCTTTCCTTTGGATTTGTGCAGGGCCATGAAACCGTCCTCAGCCCGTGCTGTCACGCATTTCTTGTCCTTGACAAAGGTCTTCTCGTATTTGGAAACACGCTTTGATGTACTGTCCTTTTTGACAGTGGTGACCGGGGCTTTTTTTGATTTCTTTTTCGCATATGCGGTTTCACAGGTGGCGCCGCTGCAACATAGGGCGATGGCAATTACCGCAACCGCCGTCAATCTCATTCTTCTCATTCGTTCTCTCTATAAAATCAATTGATTTGCAATATAATGATTATTTGTCAAAAGAAAAAAATACGTACCCGTTAGGGCCGCGGCGGAGGCAAAGGTTCCGGTCGCTGGTCCTCGGCTCTCGGCGAGATTCCCGGATAGGCCGGGAATTCCACTTCGGCCTGCGGAGGCTCCCTCCGCCTTCGCCGCGCCACAGGGTTTGTGATACTGATACTCCGTATCCTTGGATGGTGAGCGTCACAAAACAGGATTAGGTGCATGCTGCCTCTTCGGGGCTTTGCTATTTATACAAATATAGCTACCTTTGAATGGTTTTCGATTTGTTATGAAGAAATGGATGTTTCTTGTGCTGCTGCCCCTGGTGGCATGCTGCACCCGTCCCGGGGTCGCCCAGGAAGAGTTCGGGACACTCTCCACCGGAGAAAAAGTCACGATGTTCACCGTTACCGCCCCTTCCGGAGCAGTGCTGAAACTGCTGGATTACGGAGCCAGGATCTACGGGATAGAGGTGCCGGACAGGAACGGGAAACTTGGCGACGTGATACAGGGCTTCTGCTCCCTTGACGACTTTGAGCATAAGGACAGGTTCATAGGCCCCGTCATCGGCCGGTACGGTAACCGCATCGACGGCTCGTCTTTCGTCATAGACGGCATCAGGTACGATGTTGAGCCAAACGAGGAATTCGACGGCTGCCCGGTCCAGTGCCATGGGGGCCCCATGGGATTCGACCGCTTTGTGTGGGAAGGTGAGGCCGTGACGGAGGAAGGCCGTAGGGGAGTACGCTTCCACAGGCTCAGCCCCGACGGGGAACAGGGCTATCCCGGCAATATGGACTGCTATATAACCTATTGGCTTACAGATGACAACACCGTCCGCATAGAGTATTCGGCAACCACCGACAAGCCCACCGTGGTGAACCTTTCCAACCATGCCTATTTCAACCTCAAGGGCGGCGCCGGCGGGTATGTGATGGACCACCTGCTTCAGGTGGAGGCCGATACCTGCGTGCAGAACAACACCCATTTCTGCCCCGACCTCCTGCTTCCCGTGGAAGGTACCCCGTTTGATTTCAGGGAGCCCCACAGGGTGGACTATCGCCTTGACATGCCAAACCGTCATCTTGAGATAATGCACGGGATGTCGGCCTGCTGGGCTGTACGTGGATATGACGGGACGCTCCGCAAGGCCGCCCGTCTATACGACAGGAGTTCCGGAAGGGTGGTGGAGACCTGGACAACGGAACCGGCCCTCCTTACCTTTACCGGCAGGACACTGAATGAATCCTATAAGGGAAAATACGGTCCCATCGAGAAATACGGAGCCATGCTGCTGGAAACCATACACTATCCCGACAGCCCCAACCAGCCCCGCTTCCCAACAACAATACTCCGCCCCGGTGAGATTTACTCATCCGTGACGGAGTACCGCTTCAGTGTTGAGCGCTGAGTGCGCCCGCCGGCGTTTAATTCCGCTTGATTTCCACCACCTGGAACGCCTCGATGACGTCACCGGGGTGGATGTCGCCGAACTTCTCGAGGGCGCAGCCGCATTCCATGCCTGCAATGACTTCCTTGGCGTCGTCCTTGCCCCTCTGGAGGGAGGCAAGGGAGCCGGTGTAGACCACGATGCCGTCCCTGATGAGGCGGACCTGGGCCTTGGCGGTGAGTTTCCCTTCCTTGACGAGGCAGCCGGCAACGGTTCCCACCTTGGAAATCTTGAAGGTCTGCTTGACC
>JAEEGF011194085.1_pt1 | contig 10016 bp, 7 predicted proteins | sample 9134171 | NCBI WGS metagenome assembly JAEEGF01 (sample SAMN16246542, study PRJNA631951) | gut metagenome | biome: gut microbiome; feature: rumen; material: AP-attached | host: Bos | place: Iran: Karaj | collected 2018-10 | reverse complement strand
TTTGTGCATTTCTTCTAAGACTTCTATTCTGCGTTTTGTTGTGCATACATTAGGCTCAATTATTTTACATAATTCATCATCAAAGGTTGTTAGCGTCATTTGTACAACGCATTTTGTATTGTTGTTTATTTTTTCGATTAAATCTATATCTTGAAGGATTCTATCTGATTTCGTTTGAATAGTAGCACCGAATCCATATCTCAATATAACTTTCAAGCATTTTCTTGTAAGCCGTAATTCTTCCTCGCAGTGCATATAAGGGTCAGACATGGCACCAGTGCCAATCATGCATTTTTTCCTCTTAGACATTAAGGTCTTTTCTAGAATAATAGGGGCATTCTGCTTAACTTCTACGTCTTCAAAGGCATGAGTAAACTGATAGCAGGTGCTTCTGCTGTCGCAATAAATACAACCGTGAGTGCACCCGCGGTATATATTCATACCGCAAAAACCTTTGTTATTTGTTAATAATTGTCTTACTTCAACTAAGTGCACTATTCTTCAATCCATAATCACTTCTTAATATATTATAGCTAAATTATGACAAAATAACATTTTTTACCTTTAAAAGCTTTTTGTTTTTATTAAGAAAAATAATAAAAATTTAAACAAGTTAAATAATAATTATTTTTTTTGATTTTTGTTATAATAAATCGTAATAAAACTTATTTTTAGAGGAAATAATAACTGTGAAAATTAGTAAAATTATATATTTAAGTCTATTTATGCTATTAACAAGCTTGCCTATAAGCGTTTGCGCCGAAGATTCTGCTGACAATAGCGAAACAATACAAACATCAGCAATTCATCCATTGAAGATAATACGCAAAATGAATTTTCCTCAAGAAGTTGATGGAGTTAAGCCTTTTGGTTATTATTGGTATACTAAGAAAAACTATATCAATGCAGATTTATCAAAAAGAACAGGCTTTATATATTCTCTAACCATTGGAGATAATACTATATTTACCCCACCGCTTCCAAATGGTTATGATCAAAATTTATTGATTGAATGGGGCAAATATCCAGGATTAAATATTGATATTTTGCGTAAGCATGGTTTTACTGGTAAGGGCGCAGTAATAGCCTATGTAGATGCACCTATTGGAAAAAGTAATCCTGATTTTAAAAAAGAATATGCTGGCAGCTTGATTCATTATGTGAATAATACTGATGTTGATAGCAAAATGCATGGTCTTGCAGTATTGTCACTTCTTTTAGGTAAAGGAATCGGTTCAGCTCCAGAAGTTGAACTCTATTATTATGCAATAGCTACTTGGGAATTAGATCAAACAAGACATTCTGAAGCCTTATATCAGATTATCGAAAAAAATAAGATGCTTGAAGATAATAAAAAAATACGTATGGTTGGTTTCTCAGACTGTATTGATGAATCAGAAAAAAATGCGTCAGCATTTAAAAAAGCTGTTAAAGCTTGTGAAAAAGCAGGTATTATGGTTTGGTTCTGTGATGAATATGGCTCTGTTTCATTTATCCCATACTCTAATAAAAATTGTTTTGAAAGCCTGGTTCCAGAATATTGGTGGGGTAGCAAAAAACCTGGACTCGTTTGTGTTCCCTGTGCTGGTAGAACAACTTCATCTGCATTAGATGAACTCCATTATATTTACTGGGCCAAAGGTGGCCTAAGCTGGGCAATGCCATATGTTATAGGACTTTATGCTATCGCAATAGAAATAGATCCATCGCTTACTCAAGAAAATTTACGAAAATTAATTGTCGATACCGCTTATGTAAACGATGAGGGATTGCCTATTGTTAATCCTGTTGGTTTCGTAGCTGAAGTTCTTAAGAAAGTCGGACGAGATTCTGAAGCGCAAGTTATGCTAGACGAAGTTAAAGCTCGAACTAAGTATATTTATGCTGTTATAGATAAAGGGAATTTGCAAAAAGGTGATTTAACCGCTATTGGAGACCATCTGTCTTGGATAACAGATGGTAGAGTATTAGTTGTCGATGCTTCTAAATTTACTGATTCACAAAGCTTATTAAATGCGATTCAAAGTGATTCAAAGAATCGCGGGGGAGTTGTTGCGGGTGTTGAGCTTTATGGTGTGAAGAATTTCCCTTCCAGTTCTAAAATAAAAGACTTGGGTTTTCATTGGCCTGTTAAATGTGTAAATGTTCTAAAAAGTCCGCTTTCTCTTTATTATTTCACGAGAGATAAAAATTACTCGGATGATATAATCGAAATCGGACAAAATTCAGTAATAAAATATATATGTGATTCGAAAGGTTACCTAAACATATCTGATAAGGCATTAAATAAAAAACATAAGAAAATTAAAACCAAACAATAATTTATTTAATAAATCATTGTTTTACCAAATTAAAACTTAACAAATTTATCGCTCTGAACCAAGGCAATACGAAAACCGCAAAAAGCTTGTTTGGCAAAAGAGCTGGTTTTATACCTATAAGCCGAACGGCAGTAACGAGGTTCATCTTCGTAGCTTCCACCATGACAGACTCTACCCCCTGAATTTTTTACATTTGGTTCGCAATCATTATCTGGGTCGGCATTCTCTGGCAAATAGTTTTCCCAGTAATTATCACGGCACCATTCAAATACGTTTCCGTGCATATCATATATACCCCAATTATTGGGCTTTTTTTGTCCTACAGGATGAGTTGTCTTGTTGGAATTAAACTCATACCAGCCTACTTCATCAAGATAAGGGCAGCTGGGTTTATAACTATAATATAAATTGCTATTTACACCTTTTCTTATACTTTCGCTAATAAACTTACTTATGTTATTCCCGTTGTTTAAGGAAGTGTTTGTATTGGCACGGCAAGCATATTCCCACTGGGCTTCTGTTGGTAAATCGAAAAGAAAACCAGCAGGTCTGATATTTTTCGTAGCTTCATTAAGCTTATAGCAGAATTCTTTTGCATGGTGCCAGTTTACTGAGACAACAGGTTTATTCGGACCTTTAGACTCGGAAGGATTATAAGTAATTACTGCTTCGTATTGGGCTTGAGTTATAGGAAATTTACCTATATAAAATTCTTTTTTTATAATAACTTCGTGCTGGGGTTCGTTTTTAAATCGACCTATCTCATCAGTTGGGCTTCCCATTAAAAATTTACCGGCAGGGCATTTTACAAGTTCAAAATTAATTCCATAAATATTAAAGGTCAGCAAATTATCTGTAGTAAGAGGTGAATCAGATGAATTGTTCACAATATAAGCTAAGGGAGTTTTTTTTGCTTCTTCTTTTTTCTCGCCGTTTATCTCTAATCCGCAATATGGGCAATAATTAAATCCTTTTAAAAACATAAAAGGAGTTAAATCTTGATTACAGTTTTTACAGTTCATATCTTAGTATTTCCATTTTTCGTAAAATATTTGTGCTGAACGAATTAATCATCATCTCTACGCAACCAGTGAGAAGGTTCATTAGGAGCTTCACCCTTTTTAAAGAAAACAGTTAATTTATTACTTTTAACTAAAGCTAAACGAAAAGTGTTTTCTGTTCCTTGTGAATAAGAATTGTGATAAAACCTATAAGCTGAACGACACAATGATGGCGACATGCGGAAAGAAGCGTTACGTGTCACTCTTTGAGCATGCCTGTCTTCTCCGTCTGGGTCAGCATTTGGGGGTAAATAGTTTTCTAGATAATAGTCTCTGCACCATTCTGAAAGGTTACCGTGCATATCGTATATGCCCCAGCTATTTGGCTTCTTTTGTCCTACTGGGTGAGTTTTATAAAATGCATTATATTCATACCAGCCTAGTTCATCAAGATTAGGACAGCTAGTAACTCTATAGCAGATATTTTTCCCGGAGTTCAAAGATGTTGTGGTGTTGGCACGGCAAGCATATTCCCACTGAGCTTCTGTTGGTAAATCGAAAAGATAACCAGCCGGTCTGCTATTAACAGTAGCTTCATTGAGTCTTAAACAAAAATCTTTTGCCTGATGCCAGTTTATACAATCAACTGGATTATTAGGACCTTTATAACAAGAAGGATTCTTTTTTGTCACTGCTTCAAATTGAGCTTGAGTAACAGGAAATCTTCCAATATAAAAATCATCGGCAATAGTAACTTCGTGTTGGGTTTCGTTTTCGCATCTACCTAGTTCATCCTCAGGGCTTCCCATTAAAAATTTACCAGCTGGGCATTTTATAAGTTCAAAATTAGTATTAAAGGCATTAATGGTTAAAAGATTAGCAGGCGGAACTGCTGAATTGATAATATTGCTGACACTTTTATCTGCTGTAGTTCTTCTTTCACCATTTAATCCTGTTCCACAAAATGGACAGAATTTAAAACCATCCAAAAACATAAAAGGAGTTAAATCTTCATTGCAATACTTACAGATCATTCTATTTTCCTGCAGAAATAATTTTATAAGAAATTATAATCATAACTTGGCAATTCAGCAACAAAAACAATAATAACCAACAGGACAAAAACGAAAAATTTTTATTTTGTTAATAGGGTTTTCATTATTATTTTAGTAATTATTGTAATTAAAGATATAAGATATAAGATATAAGAATTCTTCTGTCTCTATCTTTGGTCTTAAATCTAACAATAAAAACAACAAAAACCAACTACAATAATTACTAAAAAATGTATTTACTCATAATAAACGCATCTATAAGTAAAGTTTTGGGGCATTTCCAACGTCAGAGACATAAGCTCTTTATTAGTAGAAAAGTCATATACAGACATACAAACAGCATCGTTTTCCGTCTTTCCCCAGCCAATAACGTAAGTTTCACCAGTAATACGCTGGGCTGAACCACAGGCTGACGAAAACTTGCCAGGAACCGTTAAAGTCTTAACTTGTGCTGTCTTATTCCCAGTATTAAGCTTATAAGAACGTATATGAGATTGACCAAGTTTGTTTCCATTGTCAAATACGCTTATAGAATCATTATCAATCACAGCATAATGCTGACAGGATGTCTTTTCATTTTCTGCTAAATGGAATTCATCAGCATTTCCAGAAAGCTTCCACAAAATCTGATTAGTGCTTTTATGACGGTCTAAACAAATTATAGAATTGAGGTGACGGAAAGAGCAAACCAGGTTTCCATCATCATTTATACGCATTGAATTAAAATGAACATAATCAGGTGAATCTGTAAAAGTATTTGCAAAATCATTTGCGTTAGCATCGGCATCGGTTACTGACAAACCATATAATTCAGGGTAATCTATGCTTTTCCAGTCCCAAATAACTGCACCGTTTTGAACTTCCTGCAAATAGGAATAAACAACGGAACTTTGTGCTATATTTGGAACATTAGTAACTGTCTTTTTGATATAGCCAGATAAAATATAATGATTCAAGTCAATCATAATAAAATCGTGACCATCTAGTGGGTGCCCTTTTTCTGTTGCTTCAGACTGTTCGAAAGTTATACGCTTGATTTCGTTGAATTTTGAATCTAAGATTACACGTTCACCGGGCCCAAAGCCTGGCAAGCCGAAATTGTCGAATTCAGCCTTTCTGTCGTGATAGCTATAATAAGTCTGCCCACCGATTATATGTTTTTTGAAATCCCATAAATCGCTAATAGCAAGAGTGGAAGGGACTGGTTCATGCTTAGATCAGATTATATTGCCTTTGCCGTCCATCATAATAAGGTTTTTTGTGAATGGGAAAGAAATAAAGAAGTGACCTGGCAGATTGGTTTCGCCTTTGACTGTAATTTTAGGCAAACCTTCAACAATAACTGGGGTAAAGTCCGGTTCTCTATTTGCGTAAGGCGCTTCGCCGCCTGCATGACAACCATAGAGAGCGACGAGAATAGTCGCTGAAATAAAGAAAAATAAAATCCTATTTAACATAAAAACTCCTACATATATTACAAAAACAATTTACTCAATCAGATGAAATAAAGATTTATTTTTCTTTATTTCGGTTTTTGGTAGTTGGTTTTGAGAAGCTACGCTTCTTTGGTTTTTATTGTTTAGACAAAGTTTAGAGAGCAACGGTTATTTAAAATATTTGTTAGTCTGCAAGCAAGCTAATAACAATAACTACAATAACTACCAATTACAATGAAAACCTAATAGAATTCTCTGCTCATATATAACCTTTCTGCTTTAGAGATAAGAGATTAGAGAAGAGAGATAAGGGATTTGTTGTGAATTCTGCTATAACAATCTTTCAAGTATTCTCTATATTTTTTAATATAACATAGTTTCTATATTTAAACTATTTTTTAGATAAATAGACCTTTTGTATAATCTCTGTGCTCTAAAAAGAAAACAATAATTGTTTAAGAAAAAAATCACAAACGGCAAAATTTCCTTGTTGTGTACACAGCTTGCTTGAAAATTATAATTGAAAATGTAATGAACAATAAAAATATTGGCTATTGACTGTAAAGACAGATTTTAGACCCTTTACACTTTTTTTCTTGACTAATTAAGCTTTTAATGAGAATTTTTTTAGAACAATCTACCTTTAAGGGAATAAAAATGAATAAAAATAATCTTTTAGCTTCCGCATTTATTATTGCAGCAGCTTCTGGGGCGTTAATTGATCAGCCGGTACATTCTCAGATTTTAACAAAGGGAGTACAAATATCAAGAACTGAAGATTTTGTAACCAAAATAGTATCGTTAAAAAATAGAACCGCTGATGATGTTTATAAGCTGGTTCAGAATTTGAAAAAAAGAATAGATATAGACTATGATTCATCAACTAATTCTATTGTTCTTATGGGCGACAGAAAATTAGTTGATCAGGCTGAAATCCTTTGTAAGAATCTAGATTCTATGCCTGTAGATGAACATTCCAACAATAAGACAAAGTTAATAAAAGACAAAGGTTTTGTTACAAAAACTTACGGATTAGAACTCAATGATTATGATGATTTGGAAAAAGAATTAGAAGCAATCATAGACCGTAAAGGTAATGATTCTGATATGTCTGAAGCTAACTCAAAAGATAATCTAAATAAAGAATATTTCTTGATAAACAAAGAAAAGAAAGTCGTTATTGTACACACTAAACCTGAAAAATTCGCAGTAATTGATGAATATTTCAAGGAAATTAATAAACCTTCTCCACAAGTTCTTATTGAAGCTAGTATAGTTGCCGTTGACGATGGCTTAGAAAAACAGCTTGGAATAAAGTGGAATGGTTTTGAAGGTACCTCTGGTTATTTCGGACCACAAGAAAAAGAAGAAGAAGAAACTAATCCTTTAGCAGCCTTGATGGGCGGTGGTGGAAATGAAGAAGATGATGATGGTCATAATGGCAAAGGTTGGACAAGCAAAAGCCTTAGAGATTATATAAAATATGGTGGAACTTGGAACTTCTCAAGTGTACAGGCTTTATTAAGAGCTGTTGAACAGGATGGAAAAAGTCAGGTTCTCTCTAAACCAAGATTAATGACCATTGCTGGTGAAACTTCTAGTATTCATGTTGGCGATGAAATACCTTATACTTCAGGTAAAACAGTTACCGATGGCGGAAATGTTACTTCAAGTATCGAATTTAAAAAAGTAGGTATAAAACTTGATGTTACTCCATCTGTTAATAAAAATGATGATAAAACTGTAAATATGAAGGTAGCTCCAGAAGTTTCTCAATATATTCGAGACGTCGTAATGGGTGACAATAAGGTACCACAAGTTTCTACAAGAAGAGCAGAATCAACAATTAAAGTCAAAGACGGAGAAACAGTAGTAATTGGTGGCTTAATTGAAACTAAATTACTTAGACGCATTTACAAACTTCCAATATTAGGAAGCCTTCCTGTAATTGGTAAAGCATTTAGAAGCAAAACAAATTCAAATGAAAAAACAAATTTAATGATTTTGCTAACTGTACATATATTAGATGAAAATAGCAAACAAAATACAGTTTCAAAGAATGCTCTTAAAGAAATAAATAATATTGAAAATATAAAAGATTCAGTAGCTCTTAAAGAATTATCTATGCCAGTAATAGAAAAACCCGGTATTTATGGTAAAGATATAAAATCTGAAGATGATCTGCAAAATGAAAATACTTCAATAGATATAAATGAAAATATTAATTACGAAAATACAGAAGAAGTATTAAATCATCTGAATAAAAGATTAGAAAAAATGAAAAAGAATCATAAATAACTGATTATATCGTTTTTGTTATATAGTTACCCTCTGCCATTTTATGACAGAGGGTAATTTTTTTGTGAACATTTGTGTTAATTAACCAATAGCTTTATATCACCTACAACCAGTATATTTTTAACTTAAATTAGTTATTGTAAAAATCTATATCTAGTTATTAAAAATAACAATTTGGGATAACAACTAATTGTCCTTAAAATATAAAGAAATTATTTTTGTAGGAGGAATAAAATGAAAAAATCTGGAATTGTAATATCTGCAATAAGCATTGTTGCTGCACTGCTTATATCTTCAGTTTGTAAATTAAATGCCGAACCCGTTAAAGAAAATACAACAATAAATTTAACTGCTGAATGGGATAAGACTTTTCCAAAAAGCGAAAAAATAGATCCTGAACGAATAGGAGTTTTAGGGATCTGCGGTTGGGGCGGAATGGCTATCAATGCTGCAGCATTAGATACAAGAATTAATGATTATTCCTGGTTTGGTTCACACTGACCTTTACGATGGTGTTGGCAAAAACCTTATTCCATTCGATAAATTGGCTGTATTTTATAATAAGTATTTGAAGTAATTGGTTTTTAATGTAGCTGGTAGTTGTTATACCAACTACAAAAACTACAGAAAAGAACCCTCATTGCTAGCCGAACGCATGGCAATGAGGGTTCTTTTAAAAAGTAATTATAATTATTTTCTAATAATTTCTATAACTTCCCCTATGTACATTCTATGTGGGTATTGTTCTCTGCCTTCATTTCTTTCTTTGTCGTAAAATTTTTGAGCGTCAGAAGGAAAACGTTCCATAATCATATCATCATAATATATTTTTTTACATAGAATGGTTACATCAGCTTGTTCAAAAGTTGTAGACTTTTCAAGGAACTTAGGTGTTAATCCTGCTTCTTTTACTTTATCACAATCTCTTCCTGATTTTGAACCCATTACAGCAAGAGCCTTTCTATATTCTTCAGAATAAAAACTAACAGTAAAATATTCGTTATCATTTAGAAATTTATAGGTGTATCTTGATGGTTTAACGTAAACCGTAACAACGGGTTTTCCCCATAAAGTTCCCATTCCTCCCCAACCAATAGTCATTGAATTATAAGCATCTTTGGTTCCAGCAGTTAATAAAGCCCATTTTTGAGAAAACTGAGAGAAAACTTCAGTCTGATATTGAATTTTATCTGTTTTATTTTCTGCTGCATTTATAGAAGAAAATAAGCCACTAAAAGAGATTATGGTTACCAGCACAACTAGTAACTTTGAAAATTTCATAATTAACTCCTTATGTACAAATTAAGTTTTATTAAACTCATAAAATAAAACTTATCTTTTACTATAAATGTAAAAACATAAAAATGACATCAAAATCATTTATCTTTACATTTCTCTTTGCTATTGAGCTAATAATTCTTTTTACTTATAACAAAAGTTTCCATATACATAAAAGAATTATGCTCTTTCTTTTCTTCGTAGTAACCCATTTTTCCACTTTCCCTTTTCTCTAATATCAAAAATGATATACCCATATACTATATTGATTATTCCCAAATCCAAAATACTTTGTTAAAATTTTCACAAACAGAAGTAAAAAAACTACTAAATTTAAAATAGGATGGTTTTGTAATGAATAATGAAAACAAGGAAATAATTGACAGTGTTGAAAAGCTTGAAAAAGCTATAGCAAATGTCAGAAAAGCTCAGAAAAAGTTTGCAACTTTTACTCAGGAACAGGTAGATAAGATTTTTCTAGCTGCTTCTATTGCTGCAAATCAGCAGAGAGTTCCTCTGGCAGAACTGGCCGTTGAAGAAACTGGTATGGGTGTAGTTGAAGACAAAGTAATCAAAAATCATTTTGCTTCAGAATATATCTATAATGCTTATAGGAACACCAAAACC
>JAEEGF010703653.1_pt1 | contig 10016 bp, 10 predicted proteins | sample 9134171 | NCBI WGS metagenome assembly JAEEGF01 (sample SAMN16246542, study PRJNA631951) | gut metagenome | biome: gut microbiome; feature: rumen; material: AP-attached | host: Bos | place: Iran: Karaj | collected 2018-10 | reverse complement strand
CAATGCTCCTTTCAGTGGGCTTTGTTTGTTTATGATGGGACGCGGCTTACTTTCTGTCCGCGTCAAGTTCCGTGATGGTGTCGGTGAGGTTATGTCCGTTCAGCCTCTCGCCGACCGCGCCGCCCGGATGGACGACCGCGAACTCCTCCGCGCGGTACTCGGTCTCCTCGATGATGGCCGCCTGAAGCGCGTGGAAAATGATGCAGGCGGCGGTCGTACTGGTCGTGCCCTGCATGTTGTACTTGTCCGTCTCCCGGTTGATCTTCATCCGAAGCACCACGTCGGCCGCCTTCGCGAGCGGGGATTCGACGTTCTCCGTGATGGAAATGATGGAGACTTTCTTCTTCTTGCAGATGTCGACGATGGGGAAAAGTTCCTTGGTCGCGCCGCCGCGGGACAGAAAGACCATGACGTCTCCTTCCTGCAGAAAACCGGTCGCGCCGTGCACCGCCTCCGCCGGGGAAATGAAACGGGCGGGCTGCTCGATACAGCAGAGAAGATGGGCGTAATGCTGGCAGACGATGCCGGAGTGTCCGCAGCCGCAGGTGCCGATCCTGGGCGCGTGGATCAGAAGCTCCACGGCTTTTCCGTAGGCTTCTTCATCGAAAACTTCCTGCATTTCCCTGAGACATTCGATTTCGATATCGTAAGCATTCTTTGCCGCCGAAACCGCGTTCTGGTTCATGAGTATTCTCCTTTATGAACGTCCGGCCGCGCCGGAACGCTGAATCTGCGTATATTATATTGCTTCAAAGGGGGTCTGTCAATTCAAGAGCCCCGGAAAACGGGCGGACGGAAACTTTTTCTCTATTTTTATGATTTTTTTTTCGAAATCCCATTTGACGAAAAAGAAAGTTAAGATTATAATATCAGTAACATCGATAGCACCATGGTCGAAATATCATTTTCGGAAGACGGAGGGTCCAAAGGACTTATTCCGCCCTCCGGGGAACGAGGTACAATGGCGAATCTGAAGATCAAGGCTCCTTTCTTTGAGATCGGGCCGAAGTCATATCTGTACGGGGACGACGTGCTGAAGCTTGCGATCGCGGCGGATGAAGCCTCCGAAAAGTTCGGCGTCGACATCATTTTCACGACCCCGGTCGTGGATATCCGGCGGGTAAAAGAAGCCACGAAGCATATTCATGTCTTCGCGCCCCATATGGATCCGCTCTATCCCGGACGCGGACTTGCGGACACGCTGCCGGAGTCGCTTGTGGCGGCAGGTGCGGAAGGCGTCATGCTGAACCACTGCGAGAAGCCGCTGGACCGGGAGACCCTGGAGAAAACGATGCGCCGCGCCGATGAGGTCGGACTGACCACGATCGTCTGCGCGGATTCCTGCAAGGATGCCCGTGAGATCGCGGCGTTCCACGCGGACATCATCGTTGCGGAGCCCTCAGAGCTCATCGGCACCGGCGTTTCCGTCGGGCCGGAGTACGTGGAAGCCGCCACGCGCGCTGTGAAGGACGTGGCGCCGGAGACGCTGGTCCTGACGGCGGCCGGCATCCATGACGGGCAGGATGTGTACAACACGATCATTGCGGGCGCGGACGCGACCGGATCTTCTTCCGGAATCGCGGGCATCAAGACCGAGGAGGGCCGGAACGCCATGATCGAAGAAATGCTTTCTGCCCTGAGGAAGGCCTGGAACGAGAGGCATCCAGAGAAATAAGGCCGGACCTTTGCGGTCCGCCTTTTTCATACACAAATACGCAGCGAAGAGCTGCAGGGAAGAGGAGAGAAACATGGAATTCAAAGTATATCAGAAAGAGATCGAACTGCAGTCCCGTGGCTGGATCCCGACCTTCCATGACGTTTCGAAGGAGATCATGGAGATCGTGGAGGCGTCCGGCGTGAAGAACGGCACCTGCTGCATCGCATCCCATCACACCACCTGCTCCGTCATGGTCCAGGAATGCTCGCACGACATCGACTCCTTCGATCTGGAGTTCCTGCAGCACGACCTTCTGGACATCATGCGCAAACTGGTCCCGGACTTCAGGGAAGAGCACCAGTACCGCCATCCCGGCCCGATCCACGCACAGTTCGGCCGTTATGTCAATGAGCCCGGCGACTTCACTTCCATGAATACAGACGGTCATCTCCGCTCGGTCTTCTTCGGCCGCTCCGAGACGATGACCATCAAGGACGGCAAGCTGGACGGCGGCGAGTTCGCCCACATCTACTTCATCGACTGGGACCAGGTCCGCGCGCGTCACCGCCAGCTGAACGTGACGGTCATGGGCACGACCGAGGAACTGCCGGAAGGCTCCAGAAAGTTCAACAACGGCGAAGTCATCAACACGCTGCATAAGTTCCTGCCTGAAGAAAAGGCCTACGACGTCCATTATACCCTGCAGCAGCAGAGATAATCACGGATCATAACGAAGGGGCTCCCTGCGGGGAGCCCCTGTTCGCAACCGAAGGAAATGGATCCGGACCGGCGGAGAGATGCTCTTCCGGCCGGTTAGTGATACGTACCGACAGGAGGAGCGTATGGCCAAAGACCCCGCCGGCATGCAGGAAAGAAGAAAACGTATCCTTGAAATCATGAAAACGGAAGGATTTGTCATGGTCTCAGGCCTGGCAAAGACTTTCGGCACCACGGAAGTGACGATCCGGTCAGATCTTCATGCGCTGGAACGCGAGGGCCGTCTCCGTCGTATGGCCGGCGGTGCGGTACCGATGGTGACAGAGCAGACGGATTCTCCGGAAGTGCCTCGCGTGACGCGCTGTCTTGCCGAAAAGAAAAGGATCGCTGCCTATGCGGCGCGTATGATCCATAACGGCGAGCGCCTTTTCATCAACTCCGGCAGCACGACGTATCTCTTCGCGGAAGCCCTGATGGAACACACAGGCCTCAGCATCGTGACCAATTCTGTTCAGATCGCACGCCTTCTGGGCAACGTTCCCACCTTGCACGTGATCCTGGTGGGAGGCGAGATCAATGCTTATGACGGCTTCACATTCGGCGTGGACGCAACGGACATGCTTCAGCGCTACCGTGCAGGCTATGCCGTACTCGCGCTGGACGGGATCAGTCCGGAAAGCGGCATTTCCACGCTTCACGCAGCAGAGATCCCGGTCAACCGCATGATGATGGAACACGCAAGCCAGGTGCTGCTTCTTGCTGACCACACCAAGCTTGGCCGCGGCGGCTTCTCCAACTTTGCGGAGACCCACAGCGGCGGCATCCTGGTCACAGACGACGGCGCGGAACGTGCCGCCGTACAGGCGCTTGAGGCCAGTGGCATGACTGTTCTCGTCGCCGAAAAATAAGTCCCTCCCCGCGCGTGTATCAAAAGCGCCTGCTTCCGGCAGGCGCTTTTTTATGTCCTCGTCCGGCATATCCGGCACATTTTTGCGAAATCGATTCAGAAAGCGCTTGACAACATTGATACATCGTGATATGAAGTATTGCATGGAAGGAGGTATGACATGAGAGGAGGTATAAAATGGACATTCAACTGAAGCGTGGCCTTTTAGACGTCTGCGTGCTGGCGGCCATCAAGAATGAAGACTCCTACGGCTATAAGATCATTAAAGACATGAAGCCTTATATCGATCTGTCGGAATCGACCTTGTATACCATTCTGAAACGTCTCGAGGCAGCCCGGATGCTGACCGTCTGGACGGCAGAGCATGAAGGAAGGCTGCGAAAGTATTACCGTATCACCGAAGCCGGTGTGAAACGCATTGAAGATTTCAAGGTCGAATGGAGAGAGGTGGATGCGATCTACCGCTTCGTGACGAGGGAGGATCAACATGTATAAAGAAGCATTTCTGGAAGAACTGAGGAAGAGGCTGACAGGCCTCCCTGAAGAAGATATTGAGGAGAGGATCGCGTTCTACAGCGAACTGATCGACGACCGGATGGAAGAGGGACTGACGGAAGAGCAGGCCATCGCCGAGACCGGACCGATCGACCAGATCGTTTCACAGATCATCGCTGAGACGCCGCTCCACAAGCTGGTCAAGGCAAGCGCAAATTCCAGGAAACGGATGAGCGGAGGGCAGATCGCGCTGATTGCGGCAGGGTCGCCGCTGTGGGCCGCGCTGGGCGTAGCCGTACTGGCCGTGCTCTTCGCGCTGTATCTCGTCCTCTGGGGACTGGTATTCGCGCTGTGGGTGGTGTTCGGCTCATTTGTCGTTTCCGCACTGGGAAGCATCGCGGGATGTGTCTACCAGTTCATTCAGGGGCAGCCGCTCCAGGCGCTCATGTGCCTCGGGGCAGGACTCTTCCTTGCAGGCCTTTCGATCTTCCTGTTTTTCGGATGCCTTTCCGTCACGAAGGGCATGGCAAAATTGAGCAGGCGGATCCTGGTCGGGATCAAATCTCTGTTTATCCGGAAGGAGAATAAGTCATGAAAAAAGCAGCATTGATCATTGCCATCATACTGACAGCCGCCGGCGCCGCGATCTTTACAGGAGCGCTCGCCGCTTCCAACTTTGATTTTTCGGCACTTGTCAGGGGAAAGGGGAACGTCATGGAAGAGCATACATACAATATCACGGAGAGTTTCCGGAACATCAAGGTCGACGTTCAGGTCACGGACGTTACTTTGAAGCATTCCGAAGACGGCAGCACCAAGGTGGCCGTTCTGGAGTCTGAGAAGATCCGTCACAATGTTGAGGTGGAAAATGATGCGCTGAAGATCACAAGTGTGACAGAGCAGCGGAAATGGTTCGACCTAAGCTGGTTATCCGTAAAGACACCTTCTGTCGTCATTTACCTTCCGGAGAAAGCATACGAAGAACTGCGTATTTCCTCCGCCACCGGCGACATCCGCATTCCGGACGGATTTTTCTTTTCCGAGGCGGATGTGGAAGCGTCCACCGGCGACGTGGAGCTGAGCGGCGCGATCAAGACGACACTCCGCGTCAAGACCTCGACCGGAGACATCGGTATCAGAGATTTCTATGGCTGGAATATGGACCTTGAGACTGCTACCGGAAAGATCACGCTTGATTCAGGATCTTCGGGGTATTATTCTTACGCGAGTGTCCCGTCCGCCGTCCAGTACGGAAAAGTGTCCGTCCGTATGAAGACCGGCGCGCTCGTGATGAAAGATTTTACCTGCGGCACACTGGAAACGAAGGGCAGCACCGGAAGCATCCGGATGACAAATGTTGTCACGCGGAACGCAATGTCACTTGAAAGAAGCACAGGCTCGATCCATCTGGAGAGCTGTGACGCGGAAAATGAAATGATCACGATCGAGACCTCGACCGGTTCCGTCCGGGGGAGCCTGAAGACCGGCAAGATCTTTGCCGCGAAAAGCTCCACCGGCAGCGTGAACGTTCCGGCCTCCGCTGAAGGCATCCCCTGCAGGATCACCACCTCCACCGGCTCCATCGACATTACCATCGAATAAGCCCCTCGCCCCCCGCTATCGCCTAGCGCCCGCCCCTTCCCGGGGCGGGCTTTTTGTCGCGGCCCGTCTGGCCACCCGGACGCGGCTCTCCCGGCAGGAAAAACCTCTCCGCTCAACTAAACGCTTCGTCCCGCTCGCTTAATCGTTCGCGTCGATGTTTTCCTGCCGGAGAGCCGCTGTGAGTCGCGAGAACTGCCCCCGGGCAGTACAGCGGGCCGGCGCTGCCCTCTGCGATACAGTGGGCTGGGGGTAAGCGCGCGGCGGCGACAACTAGTTTTTCAGTTTTCTATCGATTTACTGTGCTTTCAGGAAGGATTTTGGCCGGTTTTGTGGGCGGGAATGGATAGTTTGAAAGATTTACGCCCTCGGCTTAAAAAAGCGTGGGCGAATTTGATTGAATCAGACTTTTTACGCCCTCAAAAGAGCGGATTTTGGTAGGCGGAAAACAATAATTCTCTTGTTTTCCGCCCCTTTTTGAACAGATTTTGGGCAGGAATTGACAATTGCCCGGAAAACCGCCCATCAAAAAGAGGCCTTTTGAGGGCGTCTTTGGACAAGAATTCTGAATTACGCCCACGCCCAAAAAAGGCGTGGGCGTAACTGACAAGAATTCCCAAATCCCGCCCACGATTTTAGCCTCTCAGAGTCGTTTTCAGCCACGGCCCGCCACCAATTCGCGGCCACTGCGAGTGAAAATCATTTTTGGCGCTTCACAGCGGCTCTCTCGGGCTGTTCTCGCGACTCTCAGCGGCTCTCCGGCCTAAGCTGAATCTCTTCGCGCCTTCCTTGCGCTAAACACTAGGCCGGCGCTGCCCTCTGCGACGGACCCCTCGGTCAGTAAACGATCGGTGCCACAGAAGAGCGACTCCCTCAGAGGGGAGCACATACCGCGAGAGCCCCGTCGAGCGGAGCCTAGGTGTCCCCGAGAGGGAGAGCGTAGCCCGAGGGTATACTAGGAGGAGCAGGGGGCAGCGCCAGCCGGGTGTATCGTGGGTGGGGGTGTTCAGTGGAGTTCGGATTCAAGGATGGACCAGCAGACGGCGTCGGAAAGACCCTGGGTGGTGACGCAGGCTTTCCGGAGGGGGCCTTCGCAGGTCATGCCGCATTTTTCCATGACGCGGCCGGAAGCTGGATTCCGGGGATCATGGCGGGCGCCGACGCGGGCAAAGCCGCCGTCACGGATAAGAAAGCGGATGATCTCGGAAAGCGCCTCGGTGGCGTAGCCCTGGTTCCACCAGGCGCGGCCGAGGGCATAGCCGACTTCGCAGCAGGGTGCGACGCGGCTCAGCTCCACGACGGAGATCGTCCCGATGGGGCGGTCCAGGTCGGAACGGAGCGTGATGGCCCACATGTAGACGTCTTTCTTTTTATAATCGTCCACCCATTGCCGGAGCAGCTTCTTCGTCACGGCAATGTCTTCGTGCGGCTTCCAGGTCAGGTACTTTGTGACCTCAGGGTCATGCGTCCAGTTCTGAAACATGGCTTCCGCGTCCAACAATCTCACGCGCCGGAGCACCAGCCTTTTTGTCGATAGATTTCTAGTGCCGAGATGTTTCAAAACGTCCTCCAAAAAGAGAAACTTTTCCGTTATTTTAACGCATCTGCGGCACTGAAGCAACACGGGAGAAGGATTTTCCGCTTGCAGTAAAGGAGAAAGGTCATCTATAATAAAAGTGGCTATGTGTGGCTGTTCCGGCATGCTGCCGGAAGATGGCCGGTTCGGCTTGATCCTGAAAGTGAGGAGCAGACATGAAAAAACTGGGCTTTGGACTGATGCGGCTGCCGCTTCTTCCTGGCGGCTCGGACGCGGAGATCGACATTGAACTCGTGAAGAAGATGGTGGATCTCTTCATGGAACGCGGGTTCACCTACTATGATACGGCTTACATGTATCACAGAGGAATGAGCGAGCGCGCATTTAAGGAAGCCGTCGTGGAGCGTTTTCCGCGTGAGGCGTTCACCATCACGGACAAAATGCCGATGATGATGGTCAGGGAAGAAGAGGATCTTGAGCGCATTTTCAACGAGCAGCTGGAGCGCACGGGCGCGGGATATTTTGACTACTACTGGCTGCACAGCCTGAACCGGAACAGTTATGAAACCGCGCTTCGGACAAATGCCTTCGAGTTCGTCCTGAGGAAGAAGGAAGAGGGCCTGGTAAAGCATTTTGGCTTCTCTTTCCATGATTCGCCGGATGTGCTGGAGCAGATCCTTTCCGAACACGACGAGCCGGAGATCGTTCAGCTTCAGATCAACTATCTGGACTGGAACGATCCTATCGTACAGTCAAAGAAGTGCTACGAGATCGCGGTCAGCCACGGCAGGCAGGTGGTGATCATGGAGCCGGTGAAGGGCGGAAAGCTGGCGAAGCTTCCGGAGGAAGCAGAAGAAAAGCTCCGCGTTCTGGATCCGGAAGCCTCTCCGGCAAGTTTCGCGGTCCGCTTTGCGGCGAGCCTGCCGAATGTCTTCATGGTCCTGAGCGGCATGTCGGACTACAGGCAGATGGAGGACAATTCCTCCTACATGCAGGAGCTCCGGCCGGTCACGGAAGAAGAAAAGGTAGTGCTCTTTGAATGCGCAGATATCATCCGCCGTTCGAAAGCGGTCCCCTGCACGGCCTGCAGATACTGTACAGAAGGCTGCCCGATACAGATCCCCATTCCCGACTACTTCGCCCTTTACAACAACGTGCTGGAAGCCGGAGGCAGCGACTGGACCATCCAGGGCAGCAGAAGGAATTACGCGCGCAAGGTGGATGCGGGCGCCGGGAAGGCGTCTGAGTGTCTGGGCTGCGGCCTGTGCCGGGAAGTCTGCCCGCAGCATATCGAAATACCGGAACTGATGCCGAAGATCGCTGAAGCTCTGGAGTACTGAAGAGGCATCTGAATGCTGGTAGTTGCTGAGCAGGTGGCGATCCTGCTTGTGTTTGCTCTGGCGGGCTACGCGCTTGCCAAGGGGAAGATCGCGGACCCGGGACACGGGAAGATCCTTTCGGTCCTGGTGCTCTATGTATTTGCGCCATGTTTCTTCATGAACGCATTTATCGGCCAATGCACGATAGCGTATCTGTCGACACGCTGGCCGATGATCCTCGTCTGTCTGGGACTCGTTGTGATCCTGAACCCCCTGGGCTATTTTCTGGGGAAGCTTCTTTCCAAAGATCATTATGAGCGGCTTCTTCTCGCCTACTGCTTCATCACGACGAACTACGGCTATTTCGGCTATCCGCTTGTGAAAAATGCCTTCGGACCGGAGGTGCTGCTGGACATGATGATCTTCGCCATGCCGCTCTCCATCTGGGTGCAGGCAGTGGCTTTCCCGATGCTGACGTCGAGAGACCATGTGTCGCCGAAGAACTTCCTGAATCCGTCCATCCTGTCGATAGTTGCGGGCATCATACTGGGTATTTCGGGGCTCAAAGTCCCGGAATTCATTACAGGTCTATTAAGTTCCGCAGGCAGCTGCATCGGTCCCTGCTCCATGCTTTTAATGGGCATCAGCCTGTCGGAGTACAAGCTGGGCGACGTGCTGAAGAATCCGAAGATCTACATTGCTTCCGTGCTCCGGCTGATCGTGATTCCTGCGGTGATCGTGCTGGTTTCAAGTTTCTTCCTGCCGAAGCAGTGGCTCCTCATCGAGGCGATGGTTTTTGCGATGCCCTGCGGCATGAATACAGTCGTGTATCCTAAACTCATCGGGCGGGACGCGCATCTCGGCGCCGGTCTGACGATCGTGTCGAGCGTGTCGACGCTCATCACACTGCCCTTATGGGTGCATTTTCTGGGCGGCTGAGCGCCCGGGCGGAGGTTTGAATGGCAGACGATAAGAAACGGATGGTTTTTTTTACCGACATCGATGACACGCTCGTGGACCGCAAAAAGCAGCTGAGCGAAGAGAACCGCGAGGCGATCGAGGCCTTTCTCGCAGCGGGAAATGTCTTCGCAATCTCGACGGGCAGGACGCTGATGGCGGCTTCACGCGTCGTCCGGGAGCTGGGCATCTACGGCCGGAAAAACGTATACATTTCCTGCTATGACGGCGGTATGATCGTCGACACGGAGAGCGGGAAAGTGCTTTCCAGAAGGGCGATCCCGCTGGACGTGGTGTTCCGGTTCTTCGACCTGGCCCGCGAGTTCGGTGTCTATGTGCAGACCTATCAGGACGACGACGTGGTGGCAGAGACTGAAAGCGAGAATCTGGATATGTACTGCTCGGTCCTGAAACTGCCGAAACTGGTCGTCCCGGATATCCGGACGGGTCTCGTGAAGGCGCCCGGCAAGGCTGTCGCGCTGGAATTCAAGGATCCGGAGAAGATCGCCTGCTTCCGCGAGTGGATCACGCCCAAGGTCGAGGGCGTGCTGGACGTGTTCGGTTCCTCCCGCTTCATGCTGGAGGTCGTCCCGCACGGCGTGAACAAGGGCTCAGGGCTTCAGACACTCTGCAGCCTTCTGGATATCCCGGTCGAGAATTCCGTTTCCGCGGGCGATGCGGAAAATGACGAGTCCATGATCCGGGCCGCAGGCACCGGCTGCGCGATGGCCAACGCGGATGAACGGCTCAAGGCGCTTGCGGATTACGTGACCGAGCGGGACTGCGACCATTCCGGCGTCGCCGAGATCCTTTATAAATTCTGTCTCT
>JAEEGF011426689.1_pt1 | contig 10018 bp, 10 predicted proteins | sample 9134171 | NCBI WGS metagenome assembly JAEEGF01 (sample SAMN16246542, study PRJNA631951) | gut metagenome | biome: gut microbiome; feature: rumen; material: AP-attached | host: Bos | place: Iran: Karaj | collected 2018-10 | reverse complement strand
GTAGCCGATGCCGTTCAGGAATCTTCTCTCCATACCTTTCACGGTAATCAGCGGCAGATTTTTTAAAAACGGGCGCAGGTCGATCCTTCCGTTTTTCGCATATTTTTCATTGTCTCGGTAGAAGTCGTTGCCGCTGCCGCATTTGACATAATAGAGCGGATTCTTGAATTCATAGCCATAGATGTCATTAGCGAAATGATTGAGCGTGCCATCCCCGCCGGAGAGGATCACTTCATCTTCTTCTTTCAAGCCATCAAAGAATCCTTTCAGGTCCTTGATTTCCAGAAGACTTTTCAATTGACAATCGACATTGTTTTCCATTGCCCATTTTCTGGCATCTTCTTCGACTTTGGAATTGTTTGCCAGGGGATTCATTAGGAGATAGATCATATCAGTTTTCCTTTCTTTGAAATAATTATTATTATCTGCTTCTTTCTTTTATTTAATAGTATCACATAATAAAAATGTCCTGTGAAAGGACATTGATACGATCATATGGTCCGGGATAAGGGACTCGAACCCCCACGGTCGCCCGCCAGATTCTAAGTCTGGTGCGTCTACCAGTTCCGCCAATCCCGGAATGCTTAATCATATTATAATAAATCACTAGAAATTGCAATGATTATCCTATATAATGAATAGGCATGTTATTAACGGTAGACTTAGGAAACACTTCAACCAAGCTCGGTCTGTTCAAAGACAACAAACAGATCTCTTTTGTCTGCATCGATAATCCGATCCAGAACTATCGCAGCGCGATCCTGTCTTTCATTTTCAAAGCCAATCTGAGAGAAGATGAGATCGACAAGGCGATCCTGTCCTGCGTCGTTCCTCATGCCTACAATGAAGTATTCGATGCTTTGGCAAGCATCGTTACCGAGCCGAATATCATCGACATCAATCCAGGCAAGAACTACGGCATCAAACTGGTGATGCCGAAGCCGGAAGAGACCGGGGACGACCTGATCGTCATGTGCTCGTATGCGTACAATCTGTATCGCAGGGAACTGCTGATCGTATCCATGGGCACGGCGACTGTTCTGTGCCATGTGACGAATACCGGCGAGTTCAAGCATTGCATCATCGCGCCTGGTTTCGGCAAGATCGCGGAAACGTTGTGGAAGAATGCGGCACAGCTGCCGGAATTCGAACTGAAACCGACCAATACCTTCCTGGCAAACAATACCGTGGATGCCATGAATGTAGGAATCTACAACGGATACATCAGCATGCTGACGGGTCTGATCAAAGGCATGAAATGGGAACTCAACGAGGATCTCTATGTGGTCGGCTGCGGCGGTCAGGGAAAGATGATCGCTCCGTATATCAATGTGATCAATGTCTATGACCCCGATTTCGTGACGAAGGGTCTGAACTATATCTATGAGAGATATGAAAAATATTAGGATCGTACTTGCTTCGAAATCGCCGAGAAGGAAAGAACTCATGGAGCAGCTTCGTCTGCCTTTCGAGATCATCGTTTCCGATATCGATGAACAGATCGACCATGAGAACGATCTGGTCAAAGAGATCGAGAAACTGTCCTATCAGAAAGCGGAGGCTGTTTTCAAGCGGGAAAGCGATGCCCTGGTCATCGGTTCCGATACGATCGTCAAGATCGGCAACGAAGCCTTAGGCAAGCCTCATACGATAGAAGAGGCCAGAGAGATGCTGCAAAAACTGTCCGGCAGGACCCATGAAGTCGTGACTGCCGTGACCATTCTGTATCAGGATCGGACTGAGACCTTCTCCAGCATCGCAGAAGTGACGTTCTACCCCTTAAGTGAAGAAGAGATCGATGGATATATCTCGACCAACGAACCCTTCGACAAAGCAGGCGCATACGCGATCCAGGGCGATGCGGCAAAGTTCATCCGCTGCATCAACGGGGATTACTATACGATCGTCGGACTGCCGATCGGGGAACTGTACCAGCGTCTGAAGAAATATTTTGAAGATTAGTCTACAAAATTATGAAAAAATAGTATATTATAGTTTTACAGGCCGATATAGTATAACGGTTATTATAGGCCCTTGGTAAGGGTCAGATCCAAGTCCGACTCTCGGTATCGGCACCACTGTGAACAAAGCCCTGCGAAGGGCTTTTTCTTTTGTTCATAAGAAAAGCTGCATTTCTGCAGCTTTCGGTTGTTTAGATCTTGTTGTCGGAACCAAGAACATCGATGATCTTGTGCTTGACCAGCTCCTTGATATTGGCACGGGCCGGTTTCAGATATTCTCTCGGGTCGAACTTTTCAGGATGTTCGTTGAAGAACTGACGGATCGTACCGGTCATAGCCAGACGCAGGTCAGAGTCGATGTTGATCTTGCAGACGGCCAGTTTGGCAGCTTCTCTGAGCTGTTCCTCCGGAACGCCTACGGCATCAGGCATGTTGCCGCCGTTGTCGTTGATCATCTTGACATATTCCTGCGGAACGGAAGAAGAACCATGGAGAACGATCGGGAAGCCCGGGAGTCTTCTGGAAACTTCTTCGAGGATGTCGAATCTGAGTGGTGGCGGTACCAGGATGCCTTTTTCGTTTCTGGTGCACTGTTCCGGTTTGAACTTGTATGCGCCATGGGAAGTACCGATGGCGATCGCCAGAGAATCGCAGCCTGTTCTGGTAACGAATTCTTCGACGTCTTCCGGTCTGGTGTAGGATGAATCCTCGGCGGAAACCGATACTTCATCTTCGACGCCGGCCAGCGTACCCAGTTCAGCCTCGACGACGACGCCGTGCGCATGCGCGTATTCGACGACTTCCTTGGTAATGGCGATATTTTCCTCGAACGGCTTGCTGGAAGCATCGATCATGACGGAAGTGAAACCGTCATCGATGCAGGATTTGCAGGTCTCGAAACTGTCGCCGTGGTCCAGGTGAAGGACGATCGGCAGACCCGTCTCGATCAGCGCCGCTTCGACTAGCTTGACCAGATATGTCCTGTTGGCATAAGCTCTGGCGCCTTTGGAAACCTGAAGGATGATCGGCGAGTTGCATTCTTTTGCAGCCTCGGTGATACCCTGGATGATCTCCATGTTGTTGACATTGAAAGCACCGATCGCATAGCCGCCGTTATAGGCTTTTTCAAACATTTCTTTCGATGTTACTAATGGCATAGATTTACTCTCCTTTTTCTACTTAATATTATATAATTGTTTTATGGAATTGAAACAGCTTTTGCTTGAAAACAGTTACTCTCTGGTAGCTTCCAACGGCTACCATTCTTCTGATAGAGGCATCAAGCCGGTACTCTCGAAACTCAACGAGACAAAGGATTATTTCAAGGATCTCGAGGTCGCCGACAAGATCGTCGGCAAAGCCGTAGCGATGCTGCTGGTACTGTCAGGCGCAAGATCCGTCTATGCCCTGACGCTTTCCAAAGCCGGTCAGGAGGTCCTGGAGAAGTACCATATCGCCTACCGCTACGACCGGATGGTCGACTATATCGTCAACGATGCCGGGGATGGCATGTGCCCGATGGAACTGACGGTCAAAGACATCGACGATCCGGAAGAGGCATATCTCGCTTTGAAACGCAAAGTGCAGGAAATGATGAAGAAATAACACAGGGATTGTGTTGTATAATCTTAAAGTATGAGTCTGATCGAAGTTAAGAATGTTTATTATGCTTACAATGAAAACAGCGTCGCGATCGACGACGTGAGTTTTTCTTTGGAAGAGGGAACCTATACGACGGTCATCGGCCACAACGGCTCGGGAAAATCGACGCTGGCGAAAATGATCGCCGGTCTTCTGGAGATACAGAAAGGTTCCATAACGATCAACGGCCTTGCGGTGAACGCCGAGAATATCGCCAGGATCCGCCAGGATCTGGGGATCGTCTTCCAGAATCCGGACAACCAGTTCATCGGTTCGACCGTAAGGGATGATATCGCCTTCGGTCTGGAAAACAAGCTTGTGGCGACCGAAAACATGGAGAGTATCATCGAGGAATATGCGGCGAAAGTCGGTCTGAGCGATCATCTGGATTATGAACCCCAGAATCTTTCGGGCGGCCAGAAACAGCGTGTGGCGATCGCCGGGATCATGGCGATGAAACCGAAGATCATCATTTTCGATGAAGCGACCTCGATGCTGGATCCGAAGGGCAAGAAAGAGATCAAACAGTTGATGTATCAGCTGGCGGAAGAAGAGATCACGGTGATCTCGATCACTCATGATATCGAAGAAGTGATGCAATCCGATAACTGCATCGTCCTGAACAAGGGCAAGCTTTTCATGCAGGACAAGCCGGAAAAGGTGTTTGCGGATGCGGAGAAACTGCGGAAGATCAATCTGGATATCCCTTTCGTGATGCAGGTCAAGGAAGTGTTCCGCAACAAGAAAATCAAGCTGAAAGCGAACGATTTGAAAGGAATGGCTGAGGAATTATGGCGATTAAATTCAAAGCGTTAAGCTATATCTACAACAAGGACATGCCTTATGCCCATAAGGCGCTGGATCATATCGATCTGGAGATCACCGAAGGGGTTATCACGGCGATCATCGGCGAGACCGGTTCAGGCAAGTCTACTTTGGTCGAACATCTGAACGCGCTTCTGCTTCCGAGCGAAGGCAGTCTGGAGATCCTGGATTACGAACTGGCTGCGGATAAGAAAGTCCGTTTCTTGAAACCGCTGCGCAAAGATGTCGGTCTGGTCTTCCAGTTTTCGGAATACCAGCTTTTCGAAGAAACGATCCTGAAGGACGTGACTTTCGGTCCTTTGAATTTCGGCTACAGCCAGGAAGAAGCCGCGCAGCGGGCAAAGGATGCTTTGGCTCTGTTGAATATCCCTGAAGAGCTTTATGAAAAGTCTCCTTTGGAGATTTCCGGAGGTCAGAAGCGAAGGGTGGCGATCGCGGGAATCATCGCCTGCGATCCCAAGATCATCGTCCTGGATGAACCGACGGCCGGGCTGGATCCGAAAGGCGCGAAACAGCTGATCGAACTGTTCATCGACATGAACAGGACTCTGCATAAGACGGTCATCCTGGTCACCCATGACAACGAGATGGTCTACAACTATGCGGATGAAACGGTACTGCTGCATCAGGGGAAAGTCGTCTATCACGGACCGACCCTGAAACTGTTCAACGACAAGAAAATGACTGAGGAATATCATCTTCTGGAACCGCAGATCGTAACGTTCCGGAATCTGCTGATAGAGAAAGGTTTCAAACTATCCGATGAGGCGCGGACATTGGATAAGCTTGCGGAAGAGATAAGGAAACAGTTGAAATGAACAATCTGGTTTTCGGTAAATACATTCCGATCGATTCCTTCATGCATCGTCTCGATCCCCGTGCCAAGCTGATCGGACTTTTCGTGATGATCTTTGCGATCTTCCTGCCTAAGAGCTGGTGGGCTTTTCTGGCGATCGGTGTGCTGGTGCTGCTTGCTTTGATTTCAGCCAAGATCGGTATCCGCATGATCGTCCAGTCGTTCAAGCCGATGATCATGATGATGATCTTCCTGCTGGTGATCAATGCACTGACGGTAAAGACCGGAGATGTACTGTTTGCCTATGGAACATTTACTTTATACAGCGATGCGCTGTACAATACGCTGTTCGTGATCGTGAGGCTGCTGCTGATGATCTCGCTGACGACACTGCTTACGGCGACGACGAAGCCTCTGGACCTTACACTGGCCATCGAGTGGCTTCTGAAACCGCTGGAAATCGTCAAATTCCCGACCTATGAAGTGGCTTTGATGGTCTCGATCGCCTTGCGTTTCATCCCGACCATCATCGAAGAAACCATGCGTATCATGAATGCCCAGAAATCAAGAGGCGTCGATTTCGAGAACGGCAATCTGTCTTCGAAGATCTCTTCGATCCTCTCGCTGATCGTTCCATTGTTCTCGGTCGCGTTCGAACGGGCTTATGAACTTGCCGACGCCATGGAAGCCAGAGGCTATGTCCCGGGAGCGGAACGTACCCGCTACCACATCCTGCGTTTCCATCTGCGCGATTTCTTCTATATCTTCATCTGCATCGCCGCGCTGGCGTTCAGCATCTTCACGAGGATCTATCTATGAGATACAAAGTGACCGTCGCCTATGACGGCCGCAATTATGCCGGTTTCCAGTCCCAGATCAACGCTCTGGCGATCCAGGATGTCATAGAAAATGTGCTGGAACAGATCTTTTCCCAGAAGATCCGCATCGTCATGTCATCCAGGACCGATGCCGGAGTGCATGCCTATGGGCAGGTCTTTCATTTCGATGTTCAACAGAAACAGGACCTCTACCGTCTGAAGTATTCGTTCAATTCGCTGCTTCCCAAGGATATCCATGTCATGAAGATCGAAGAAGTTCCCGATACCTTTCATGCGCGTTACAGCGTGAAGAAAAAGACCTATGAGTATCTTATCAATCTGGGAGAATACGATGTCTTTCTCGACGGAAGAGCCTATCAGTGTTTCTACAAGCTTGACGTGGATCTGATGAAAGAAGGAGCCGCCCTGTTTGTGGGAAAACATGATTTCACTTCGTTCAATACTTCCAGTCTCAAAGAATATCCCGATCAGGTACGTAATATTACCTGTTTCCGAATCGATCGCAAGAAGGATCTTCTGAAGATCACAATTACTGCGTCCGGTTTCCTGCGCAACATGGTCCGGATCATGGTGGGTTCTCTGGTCGATCTGGGGAGGGGGCAGAAAACGCTGGAGGATATCAGGGAAATGCTTGATCATCCCAGCAAATCGACCAGAAGATACAACGCCGATCCGCATGGATTGTATTTGAAGAAAATATACTATTAAACTATAATGAACTTATGAAATTAACCGCGATCAGTGCCGAAGATTTCAATCTGCAGGCTTACACCGAGCCGAATGCGAGCATCTATCAGAGTACCTATTATGCCGACTATATGATCAAAAACGATTATAAGCCGCTGTTTTTGAGTTACAACAACGACCTGAATGTGTCTACCGCACTGGCGATGCTGCTGGTCAAGAAGAAGTCGCTTTTCTTTTCGAAATATCTGGCTTATGCTCCAAAGGGCTATCTGATCAACTATTTCGATACCGACATCCTGAAACAGTTCAGCAACGATCTGGCGGACTATCTGAAAAACGAAAAGATCGATACTTTGGTCATCGAACCGGATCTGACCCTGAAGGATCACGAATATCTGATCTACAGTCTGGAGAATCTTGGCTATCAGAAGACCAAGAGCCTTTATACCTATGAAGTGAATGTCCAGGCTTACAAGTCGATCCGGGTCAACCGGAATATCATTCTCGATGTCAAGACGATCAATGAGCCGGAGATCGCCGAAACATACAAAGCCAAGGAAGAGGCCGAACTTTATGATGCGTTTCAGAAATATGTCGTCACTTATGAAGCAAGCCTGGATTCCTATCGTACGAAACTGAGCTTCCGAAGCAGCATCGAGGATCATGAAGATTTCATTCTTTCCCATCAGGGCGATTATAAATTCAGGGAGAAGATCGAGGAACGGAAGGCAGCGCTTGACAATGACAAGTATCTTCTGAAGTGCATCGACGGATACGAGAAGGCGTATGGTGTCAATCCGGTTCTGGGGATCTGCTGCATGGTGGAGTATTCAGACAGGGTCTCGCACCTGTTTACCTTGCTGAAAGACAGGGAGAATCCGTTGGAAATCGATAAATTGCTGCTGAATCATATAGTTAATGAACAAAAACGGAAAGAAGTTGATATAATATATTCACAGACGGAATTACCAAACAGCGAGAAAGTGGAACTGTTGGGTGAATTCACGCTGAATATCTAGCCAGCTTAGCTCATCAGGTAGAGCAACGCACTCGTAACGCGTAGGTGGTAGGTTCGAGTCCTATAGCTGGCACCAGTAACATCTCAAGAATCTATTTCAAGTGAATAGATTCTTTTTTTGTGATTAATTATGTTTAGTATAATAAATGGAAGAAGTACATTTCCATGAAGCAGCGTAACATCTATGCCGCATGTATCTTATTCTTATTGTTTCTGTGTTCGTGTTCATCTGATGACAGGAATGATTTCAGATCGGTTTTTCCTAACATTTCGTATTCAGATGGATATGCAGAAATGATAGGCCTTGCTCCTTCCATAAAGGATCATGAAGCGGAAATCATCGAAAAAAGCATCGAAGGCGGAATAGAGAACGCAAAGCTTCCGGACAATACGTATTCCGAAGACTATGAATATCATCAGAGAACATTTATCTGGAATCTTGATGATGGCAGCCAATGCCGAAGCACCTGCTGGTACATCAAGGAAAAGGGCGAACTGATCGCCGCCTGGATAGAATCTCTGGTATTGAAAGATGATATCACCCAGAATGATACTCTGACATTCTATTCCCCTGATAGCACAAAAGAGGAGATCGTCAGTGCTATGACCGAAGATGTAGGAAATCTTCTTTCCGACAGCGCCGTAGAACCTCTGACAGAGTTCATGAAAACACAGGCAGAAGGATACTACGAACTGATCGCTTCAGAGTATCCGGAAGCTCAGCAATATGATAGCGGATTCGATGCCTTGAAAATCACGGATGGCGTTCTATACGGATTCAGCTTTCACAGAGGAGAATGGACAGAGATCGGTCCGCTTCTGCATGTAACCGTCAGCGAAGAAAAGATGAATAGGATTTTTCAAAATGTAACTGTAAGCGAAGATTATATGGTAGACCTTCCCGGACTGTTCGATCGGATGGAATATCGCACAGTATACGGAAACCGCGAATACTATATGACCAAGATCGCGAATGATCTGCATATGGCCTGCATCAAAGACGGGAATCTCGAATGGATGAAACAGATCCTGAAGACAGATGAGATTCAGGACAGATATGCTTATGCCTGCACATTGGAAGAAGAAGCGCTTCCGCATACGCTGGACCTCAGCATCTTCGATCGCAGCTATTTGCTTGTGGTCCCTTCGACGAATTATGTTTCAGAAGGAACTTTCCGTTTCAATGAAGGTGAACTGATACTTTCGGATAATGAAACAAAAACAGAATTCACCTTTATAGAGGAAGAATACTGCTACATCCTTCAGGATAACGACAAGAACGGATTCGGACTGAAAAAAGGTGAGATTTTCCGCAACAGTAGCTGGAAGTATTTGAGAGATTTATACGGCTCCGCCTGTATCGATCTGGATGGAGACGGCAATTCAGAGATGGTATGGCTCGGAGATCTGGGTCTATCCGGTCCGTTTGCGCTGACGATCGCAGTAGACAGCAAGGGAACAGATGCATTCCGCTGGTACTATGCTGAACACGGAGAGGTTTCCCTGATAGAAGAGAACGGCCATCTATATGTGGAAATCCTCTACAGACCTTGGAATGGCGAGCCTTCCAAAGGACGTTTCGAGATCCGTTATGACGGCAAGACCGTATGGATCACCGATGAAAACGGCAATACAATAGAAAACAATATCGATTTACGCAAACCATAAAACAAGTAAGAAGTATAATTTCGTATATCTTTCCTACCTAAATAAATAATCGGAAATTCATTGATTATACAAGAATTTCCGATTATAATTTAGGTATGATAAGAAGAGACGGATACTTAAGAAAACTGATAGAATCCTTAAATATCAGGAAAATCAAGATCATCACCGGAATCAGAAGAAGCGGCAAATCCTATCTGCTTTTCAGGATCTTCAAGGAATATCTGCTGGAAACGGGGATAAGAGAAGATCAGATCATCAGCGTTGAATTTGACAAGAAGGAATACGAAGAACTGAGGGATGCCGACAGACTGACTGCATATATCGATTCCAGGCTGGACAGAAGAAGGAAGATGTTCCTGTTCCTGGATGAGATACAGCTCATCAGCGGTGTGAATAAGAATCCCGGTCTGCTGTATTCGATACTGAGGAACTACAGCGATATCGATAATCTGAATGTTTTTGTCACCGGTTCAAACTCAAAGTTCCTGTCGAAGGATGTCGAAACCGAATTCAGGGGAAGAGGGCATATCATCAGGGTTCATCCGCTTTCATATAGAGAGTACTACGACTATCTGCCCGAAAG
>JAEEGF010810551.1_pt1 | contig 10018 bp, 6 predicted proteins | sample 9134171 | NCBI WGS metagenome assembly JAEEGF01 (sample SAMN16246542, study PRJNA631951) | gut metagenome | biome: gut microbiome; feature: rumen; material: AP-attached | host: Bos | place: Iran: Karaj | collected 2018-10 | reverse complement strand
GCCACTATGAGTGAAGCTATTAACAATGTGAAGCAGGCGTTTGACGCAGAACTTGCGCAAACCGACCTTACGAACCAAGAAGCCGTCAACAACCTCCGCGTGAAGTACCTGGGCAAGAAGGGGGCCGTCACCGACCTCATGAAGCAGATGGGGAGCTTGAGCGCCGAGGAACGTCCGGCTTACGGCAAGCTCGTGAACGAACTTAAGGTCGCCGTCTCCGAAGCAATCGACAAGGCTATCGAGACCGCGAACCAGGCCGCCCTCCAGAAGAAACTGGAAAGCGGCTTTGTAGATACCACGCTCCCGGGTGCAGGCATTCCGGCGGGCTCGACGCACCCGCTTTACGACGTGCGCGAAGAAATCATTGACTTCTTCAGCCAGATGGGTTTCGAAGTGGACTTCGGTCGCGACATCGAAACGGACTGGTACAACTTTGAAGCTTTGAATACGCCGCCCGATCACCCGAGCCGCGACATGCAGGATACCTTCTACGTAGACGACAAGGTGATGCTGCGTACGCACACCTCCGGCACGCAGATCCACTACATGGAAACGCACAAGCCGCCGTTCCGCATGATTGCTCCGGGCCACGTGTTCCGCGTCGATAACGATGCGACCCACGCCCCCATGTTCCAGCAGTGCGAAGGCCTGGTGGTCGATGAAAACATCAGCTTTGCCGACCTCAAGGGCGTGCTCCAGGTGTTCATGAACAAACTGTTCGGTGAAGGCGTCAAGACGCGTTTCCGCCCCAGCTTCTTCCCGTTCACGGAACCTTCTGCAGAAATGGACGTGAGTTGCGTGTTCTGCGGTGGCAAGGGTTGCCGTCGTTGCAAGGGCACCGGCTGGATGGAAATCGGCGGTTGCGGTTCTGTGGACCCGAACGTGTTCAAGAACTGCGGCATCGATTCCGAAAAGTACACCGGTTTCGCTTTCGGCTTCGGCCTCGACCGTATCGCCATGCTCCGTCATGCGATTCCGGAAATCGGCCTCCTGACTGCAAACGACCAGCGCTTCTTGAGCCAGTTCTAAGCGCGGTGTGGTCGGCGAAGCTAGCCGAACCGAACGCAACTCAAATGCATTTAAAGAAAGCGGACCATTGCGGCCCGCTTTTCTGTATATAGACTATTCTAAGTTGGAATAATGTTGTGGATTTTTTTCTTTTGACTTTGTGATAAAAAACTATACATTTTAAACAAAACAAAGAAGGAGAAAATCATGAGCTTTGCAAAAAGTTATAAATTCACGATGATCGCACTTGCTTTGTGTGCGGTCGGTTTCATTGCCTGTTCGGATTCGGACAGTTCTAGTGACGCAAACGGTGAAGACAACGTGCTCTCTATCTGGGTTGGTGATATGCTAGCCAATGGCGATACGCTGATTCTTGGCATGGGTGAAGGTCTTTACGAAATGAGTGTGGAGTCCAGCGGAGAATGGCGTTTTGAAAATGGGACGACTTTCATTGATTCGATTTATCCCGAATCAGGCTCGGGTGATGCGGTTGTAAAAATCCATGTAAAAAAGAATGATTCCGATGAGCGACTTAAGGGAGAATTGCGGGTTGTATACCCTGAGGATACGGATCTGAATACATCAATGGATGTATGGCAGGTGTATAGCGGTGATTATGGAGATAATATGAATGTAGATGATAATACTGTAGTAATGGCATTTCTCGTTTGTGGCATGTTGGGGGGGGCTGGGATTGCTACAGATGATTGTGCGATAAATGCGCTTAATGGTCTTATAGGGGCTGATGAGATGAAAAATCGATTGCTGGATTACCGCGATTGGAGAATTTATAAAACGACGGTAATTAAGTCACAGGTTTGGATGGCTGAAAATCTCAGGTATGATTCGGAAGGAGGTCATACTTATTGTTTCAATGATGATAAAGCAAATTGTCGAAAATACGGCCGACTCTATAACTATTATGCGGCAAAAACAGCTTGTCCAGACGGCTGGCATTTGCCGAGCAAAGCTGAATGGCTTACTTTAATAAATGAACTTGGGGGTGAAGCCGCTGCTGGCAAGGCGCTCAAATCTACCTCTGGATGGAAGAGCGAAGGTAACGGGGATGATGACTACAAATTCTCTGCGTTACCCGTAGGTTACTCGATTAAAGATACTTATTATAGCATGGACGAAGAAACTCAGTTTTGGGCATCGACAAGTTATGGAGGCAATACCTTTTACTTAGTTTCCCTAAATTTCGATAATGATTCGGCTGCAGTGCGTCCTAGGGCTGCTCGCTATGGACTCAGTGTTCGTTGTCTAAAGGATTAGTTTTTCAGAACAACAAAAATATTCCCTCGTTTGAGGGAATTTTTTATAATTATCAGCAAGATGTTCCAATTTGGAATAATACAGGGTGCAGTGAAATTGCGGTATTTTTTTTCGCATGTTCTATTGACTTTGTTTTGAAAAGAAATATTTTATAGAGAAAAAAGTGGAATTACAAGAAGGAGATTCTGCCATGTCTATTAATACCCTCAAATTTCCCGTGGCAGCGGCTTTAGCCTATGCTGCAACCTTGGGCCTTACAGCCTGCTCCAATTCAGAAGATTCTAGTCCTAGTGGCTCCTCCGCTAAGGAAACGGCGATTTCGGTCGAAGTCTTGGGAAAGACTGTCGGCGACACGCTGGTGTTCGACATGATGGACAGCACCTACGATTTCAAGATCGAAGCCGACGGAAAATGGCGCATCGAAGACAGGACCAGGTTTGTCCAGTCCATCAGTCAGGATTCGGGCGAAGGCAATGCCACCATACAGATGCGTTTAGCGAGAAACTACTTGGATCGCAGACATGTCGGCAGATTGCGCATCGTGTTTCCCGAAGACACCAGCCAGAACAAGACGATGACCATCGTGCAGAAGTATAAGGGCGACTACGATGACAACGCCGATGTTGATGTGGCGAACGATATTTATGTGGTCGGTTTCGGTTACAATGCCATTACCGGAGGTTATGCAAATATAGAGTCAATAGAAGCTGAAATCTTTGATACTGAGGAATTGATTAAGAAAAAATCTATTACGTATGGATCGAATAAATTCAGCTACAATACAACGAGTATCACTGGCTCTACGATTTCAGATATCAGTTTTAATTTGGCGACTACCGCAAATGTTGAAGGTAGCGTTGCTGGTTTCTCTGCGGAAATGAAGAGTTCCTTTGATATGAGTAAAGCGAAAAAGAATAACTATGAATATGCTTTGACTTATATCAATTATGAAACTCAAACTGTAAAAACAACAAAAGCTCTGAAGGAATTGAGAAAAAAGAAAAATATGAATGTTTTTGCGTATTACGCAATCAATGGATTGGTGGATGAAGACTCGGATGAACCGGACTATCCGTCTACTAATGAGGGCTTTAGAGAATTGATTAGTGATTTTGGTTCTCATGTTGTAATGGAGGCCAGGCTTGGTGGGCGCATTCGTCAGGCGATGACGGCGGATGTGTCTAAGATTACCTCCTCTTATGATATGAACGCGTTTGCAAAAGCTGCTTATAAGGGTTTTGTTGATGCCGATGCTTCGGTAGATACAAAAATGAAGCAGAGCTTTGAAGAAAATCGTTCAAGTTTGGATATTCGTGTAGATATTCTTGGTGGCGATAAAAAGCTGGCTTCCAAATTAACTTCGAAGGATGTTGATCCTGAGTCTGTAGAAAAATGGAAAAAGTCTGTTACGGATGGTACAGATGCCGCCTTAATCGGTTTTTCTAATAAAGGTCTTAAGCCGCTATATGAATTGATTGATGAAAGTCTCGGTCCTGAAGCTAAAGAAAGAAAGCAAAAACTTAAAGCCTATATGGAAAGTAAGCAATTTGCTTCTGATTTTGAACTAGGCTATGATTGTGGCACCGTGACTGAAATTGATGTCCCGAAGATTGAAGATAACGATACGAACACCTTAATTAAGGATATTTTCTTGAATGGACAGCTGGTGGCGAAGGCTACCTTGGAATTCGTGCCGCTTCTGAATATCAAGGAAAAGGTAAGGGTCGTTTATCCTGTAATCAACAACAAGGTGCGCTTTAATTTGGGCTTCTATATTGGCGACAAGGACCATAAGCCGGCTCGCGTCAGTTGGGATGGCACCGATGTTTCCATTGTTGAATACGAAAATATGGACTTCGGTGCAGCAAAGAAACTCTATATCCGTGGTGCATCTGTGACGAGTGTGCCGCCTGAAGGTACTGAACCTCATGCGGGAACAGTTGAAGATTCGTATCTGAAATCAACGATTTTTGTTAAGACTAAAGAGTCTCAAAACGGCTTTAGACCCGAAACAGATGGAAAAGATGTAAATCACAATTATCCGTTGGTTAAAATTTTTAACCATATTTGGCTGCGTGAAAATTATGCGAGTACGCTTGGTCGTTCTGGAAAATCATATGTAGCAATTCCTGATTATTTGAGTTTTAAATGGGGGATGGCGTATGATTCAGATGTTGGTGCTGCCATTGGTGTTATTTATTCTGGTAAAAAACTCGATCCTTTTGTTCCCAGCGGATGGCAGCTCCCTTCTAAAGAAGATTTCCTGGAGATAGAAAAAGCCTTGACTACGAATGGCGTTACTAATGTGGGGGCTGCTATGATGAGCAAGGGACTCTGTGATTCCAACGAAGATGGCTGCGGCTTGGTTGGATTTGCACTTCGTGCTGAAGTAGATGCTTTCCTTGTAACAAATTCAAAGTCGTATGTAAGAATGCGCAAAAGTGGAACTGCCTTTGAATATGAAAGTGCTCCTGAAGCTTATGATGTTAGTGGACAAATCCGTTTCTACCAGGAATAAGATAACCTAGTGATAAATTTACCCGTATAACAAAAATTTCCCCCACTTGGGGGAATTTTTCTTATTTTGTATTAGTGATGATTAGATTTGTTTTTGGGTTGTTTTTACTGTTTGCCTTGCTCGCTTGTTCCAATAGCGAGTCTGTGGGTGCTTCTGAAAATAATTCAGGAATTGCAAATATCACCTTGATTGCAAGCATCAATGGCATTGGCGACAATAGCTACAACGACCAGATCTTGGCAGGGCTCTTTAGATTCTACGAAGATCGAGGAGTGCCGTTCCGCTTGGTGCAGCCGGAATCTATGAACGAGGCCGATTCACTTGTACAGGCGTGGCTCAAGGAAAATGTCGACACCGATTCATCGATGCTGATTTTGGCTTCTTCCGAATATGTGGGGCTAGCGCGAAAACTTGATATTCGCTTTACGGGTGACGGGAACAAGGTCCTGTTGTTTGAGGCCGATACGGCGGGACTTCCACAAGGCGTCAATGCATTCTCAATAGAGCGTTACGGAGCGAGTTACTTGTCGGGGGCGATTCTGGGCATAAATCCCTGCATGATTTTGGCGGCGGCACCTGGTTTTGCGAGCCTTGAAACATCGATTGATGGCTTTAGGAAGGGCTACGATGCGCACAAGACGATAGCAGATACTCTGGGAGTGGATTATCTTACCTATAATGAAAATGATGAAACTGCTTTTAACAACATTGAATTTGCCTACGTGGCCACTTTTTCGATAACGAATTATATTCTAGATGCGGATAGACCTTCGGCTATTTTTCCTTTGTTGGGAGGAGCTATCAAGGGCGTGCGTCGGGCCTTGATCGATTATCCGAATACGGGACACTTTATGATTGGGATGGATGTTGACCAGAGCGGCGTGTTGCCAAAGGTGCCGTTTACTCTGGTCATTGACATTAAGGGGGTTGTTATTCGCTACCTGGAAGAATGGGCTTTGGGTAAGGATTGGCCTCGGTTCCGCTCTTTTGGCTTGGGTGACGGTGCCGCATCGATTGTCTTTAATAAGAATTTTGACGATACGAAAGAGTTCGAAGCCCGCTATGAAAAGTATTATGACGAAGCGGTTCGCGAGGAGGCACGCCATGCGAAGAAATAGGCTCGGTTTGCTTCTGTTCTGGATGCTTGCGCTGGCACTTTGCCTATGCGCGTGTTCTGATAATTCTTCTTCGGCCAAAGCCGATGCCAAGACGCTTAAAATCAAGGTCGCCGTCATGGCGAAATCCTCTGAAATGGCCCGCTGGAAACGTAGCGCCGAATGGGCTTTGGAAAATATGGAAAAAGCCCAAGGCGGGCTCGACCAGAAGGTGGAACTGCAACTGGAATTTAAAAACCAGGATGACGCCGATATTGACGAGTATATGGAAAAGGTGGCTCACGATACGGACTATGTGGCTGTTGTGGGACCTACTCAATCGGACATGGCGTACCGCATGGCTGAGCTTTTGCGGAAAAGTACGAAGCCGATTCTTTCGCCCAAGGCGTCGAATGTGGAATACCAGCGTTTTTTTGCCAACATGCCGAACTTGTGGAACTTGGTTGAAAACGACTTTATGCTGATAGAATCAGCTTTCTCGCATTTGGCTAGTTCTTTTGCGGCTATTTTTAAGAATGAACTGGAACTTACTCTTTTGGCTCCGTCGAGTGAATTGAATGGCGGACTCGTAAGTTCTTATGTCGACTGGATAGGCTTTATGGCCGAAGAATTCGGGCTTAAAATTGACAGAATCTTTTTGTACAATGACGAAGCCGAACTGCGGATGCTTACGCAGACTTATTTGGAACGTAAGAAACCGTATAGTGTTTTGTTGTTTGAACCCTATGATGACAAAATGGCCTTAGCCTTTGATGATGAATTGTATCAACAGGATGTCGCTTCTCAAGGTGGCATCCGAGTGGTGTGTTCCAGTAATTTCGTTTCGGATTCTATCGTAAAAAATCTTCATTACGATTTTTACCGTGGCTTTGATTTGTATGCAAGACCCGAGTCCGGGTTTGCGCAAGCTTACCATGAACATTTTGGCGAAGACATTCTCAATGGCGAAGCGCATTTCGTAGATGCTCTGTATATTTTGGCGTATGCCGCGACTTATTCCGTTTCGTCGGGCTTGGGATTGAACGAATCGATTAGAGCTGTGCTCGGAGGAAGGGACGGTACCGGCGGCGATTGGATGGTTGCCGGTATGCAGGAAAACTTCAAGGCGTTGCAAAACGGACGCTTGCCTGATTTGACGGGTGTATCTAGCTCTTGGACGTTCCAGGATAGGGACAACAGTGTGAGCGGCTCGGTGTATCGCGGATGGAATATTGCTGACCATAAATATGTGACGAATGATTATACTAGCAACGATAATTCGAAACATTCGGTGAATCCGCAGGATAATTGGTTGGATTTTTTTAAGGCCGATGTAGATACGAGTTTTTTTGATAGCGCGGATACGAATATTTCTTATGCGGATGTTTCGAAACGCTGGGCTCTTTTGGTGGCTGCTTCTTCGGGGTGGGCGAATTACCGCTTCCAGGCGGACATCTTTGCCTTTTATCAGAAACTCAAGAAGATGGGTTACGACGATGACCATATCATCGTGATTGCCGAAGATGACCTTGCAAATCATAGTCGTAACTTGTATCCGGGAGAACTCTTTATCCGTTTGGATGGAGACAACGTCTATGAAAAGGGTGTGGTTGATTACAAATTAAGTTACGTAACGGCGTCTGACCTAGGAAATATATTAAGGGGAAATTCAAGTGATAAGTTGTCAAAGGTCCTCCGTGCAAAGTCGACCGACAATGTTTTTGTCTTTTGGAGTGGTCACGGAATGCCGGGATACCTGAATTTTGGAAATGACAAAATCAGTTACGAACAGATTATTTCGCTGGTGAAACAGATCCCGCACCGCAAGGTGCTGGTGGCCGTAGAAGCCTGCTATAGCGGAGGTCTTGGGGAAACGGCGGAAAAAGAGGATGTTTCCGGGATTGTCTTCTTGACGGCGGCCTCGCCTTACGAAACGAGCAAGGCGGCCGAACGCAACGAGGAAATGGGGGTGTACCTAACGAACAGTTTTACCCGTGGTTTTATGGAACTATTGGATGAAACTCCCGGCGCGACGCTTAGGGACATGTACATCGAAATCGCGAGTAAAATTTCGGGCTCACACGTACAGTTATACAATGTGAACCACTACGGGAATATCTACAAAGAAACGATGGGCGAGTTTTTTGTAGTGAAGTGATTATCTGTACCATTTCCATTTCGTCACAGTGTAAATATTTTCCCTTCTTGTGGTAAGAATATATACCAATCTGGTGGGAAAAATCGGCCTGTAATAAAAAACACCCCCTATGGGGGTGCATTTTATAGTCCAAGTTGGAATATTTTACTTGATTCTAAGGCGTGCGTATTCGTACAGGCCGAGCGAAAGCGCCACCGAGGCGTTGTAGGAATGCGCTTCGGGCATCATCGGAATGCGGAGCACGGCATCGCACTGTTTGCGAATGAAGGGCGGGAGGCCCACGTCTTCGCCTCCGACGGCGATTACGGCCTGGTCGCTGAATTCAAAGCCGGCGAGGTTCGTTTCGGTGTCGGCATCGAGGCCGAGAATCTGGTAGCCTGCGAGCTTCAGTTCGCCGACGGCTGCTTCCAAGTTGTTCGGACGGCAAATCTTCATCTTGTCGAGTGCGCCTGCGGCAGAGCGGGCGACAGCCGGCGTAATGCCGCACATGCCCTTGGCCGGGAGCATCAAGAGGTCTACGCCCAGGGCGAGCGCACTACGGATGCAAGCGCCCAGGTTGCGCGGGTCTTCGATGTTGGTGCCCACGGCAATCAGCTTGCGTTCGCCCTTTTGCTTGGCGGCAAAGTATTCTTCGCGGATATCTTCCCAAACCAGGAGCTCCTTTTCGTTCAGCAGGGCGACCACGCCGTGGTGCTGCGTTGTATAAGTATTTAGAACCTTGGAATCCACCTGCTGCACGTGCACATGGGCACGCTTCGCGAGCTTCTGCAGTTCGTAGAGCTTGGGGTTGCCCGACTGGTGCATAAAGAGCACGCGGTGCACTTGCATGGGGCTGCGTTCCAACAGATCGGTCACTTCGCGGATGCCGCCGATAGCGGTTTGCGGAGCGCCATCGGGGTCACCGAAACTCACGCGGCGGTCGCCATCGGTCTTGCGGCGGGTAAAGCCGTCGCGCGGTTTGAAGTTGTCGCGTTTTTCGCCGAAGTTATCCCGCGGTTTGTTGAAATCGCGGCGGCGGAAATCCTCGAATCCTTCGCGGTGTTCGCGGTCCTTGAAGTCGTGGCGGATAATGCCGAACTCAGTTTCTTTGTTCTTGTCGAAAGCCATGTTTTTTCCTTTTAAAATTTTTCTTTGGATTGCTTCGCACTGCGTGCTCGCAATGACGTTTTGTCTTAGGGTTTTTCCCTACAAATGATAATCTGGTTCATCTTGATGTCGGTCAGCTTTTGCACGAGCGGCTCCACGCTAATCTGCTTGGGGGTCGCGATGCCTGCCTTGTGGGCGTTCGGGTGCTTTGCCAAAAAGCGGTCGTAGTAACCCTTGCCGTGCCCGCAGCGTTCGCCGGTCAGGTTGAATTTGGTGCCGGGAACCAGGAACACGGTGAAGTCGCCTTCGTAGGCCGGAATGTCGCCGCGGGGTTCCATGATGCCGAACTTGCCCTTGATCAAATCTTTCTTGAGGCTTTGCACGTGGCAGAACTCCATGGTCGTGGGGCCCGTGCAGCGGGGAAGCAGCAGACGGTCTTCGTCGGCGAGCTGCTCGATAATCGGCATAATATTCGGTTCGCCCGTGAGCGGGTAGAACGCCGCCACCTTGCGCGATTCCTTGTAGCCCTTGATGGCGTGGATTTCTTCCCACGGATTTCCGATGAGTTCTTCGCCGTCGCGTTTTTTGCGCAACATCTCGAAAAGCGGCCTGGAGCCGAAAATCAAAAGGAGTAAAGCAGAAACGAGAAGTACAGATTCCATAATGATGCCTGCGGGGATTTGTCCAGTAGCGGGCGGTTGAGGTGAGTCGTAAAAAAAATTAGTCGGGGTCGCCTACGCGCTTTGCGTTGGGCAGGTTCTGTTGCAAAATTTCAGTCCACAGGGCGCGCTGCCAGTTCATGAGGTGAGCCTCTTCGTAGCGGGCCTCCCAGGGCATGTCACCCGGAGCGGCAAGCCAAATGAGCTGCGCCTTGTTGGC
>JAEEGF010091268.1_pt1 | contig 10018 bp, 4 predicted proteins | sample 9134171 | NCBI WGS metagenome assembly JAEEGF01 (sample SAMN16246542, study PRJNA631951) | gut metagenome | biome: gut microbiome; feature: rumen; material: AP-attached | host: Bos | place: Iran: Karaj | collected 2018-10 | reverse complement strand
TTATTGGCGTGAACATGAACGCACTTTATAATTTTATCCAACCCGGGCAGGAAATCCTGTTCAACCTAAAGGGAGTTTATATTGGCGGATACGGGCAAAACGCCCAATTGGGCTACCCCAACAAGAATGCCAAAGGCGTTGAACGCATAGGCCGTATGACCCAGCAGGATTTCTGGAGCCGCGTCAAATTCCTGGGCGCACCAGATGCTTCACGTGTTGACACACTCGACTATGATGCTGTTAAAAACCTCAATAAAGACCAATGGGCAGGCTGCATTGTCCGCGTGCGTGGCAGCATCACAACCGTAAATCCAGAACGTATGGTACTGGCAGCACCGGAGGATGCCGATGATGGCAACGGTGTTACGAACACTATTAACGTTCAAGGCGGCGGAAAACTGGATCTGCGCACCAGTACTTATGCCGATTTTGCCAGCTATCCCATAAAGGAGGGACATGTGTACACCCTATATGGTGTACTGTCCCGCCACATAGACAATTGGCAGTTTAGCATACGTACCCTAAGCGATATTGTGGAGTAAGTCAACGATAACGATAACGTCAACGATAACGATAACGTCAACGATAACGATAACGTCAACGATAACAAATAATAAAAAAAACTATACAACAATGAAAACAACTTTTAAAAGCATTCTCCTCGTCTTGTTAGGCGTATTTGCCTTCACATGCTGCGAGGACGTTCCGGCTCCGTATGAGATACCTGATAAGAAAGAGAAAAAGACAGATCAGGAAATCCTTCCTACAGGTGATGGAACATTAGAGAACCCATACAATGTGGCTGGTGTTCTGAAATTTATCAGCACGCTGCAGCCCGACGTGGAATCTGACAAGCCTGTTTACGTGAAGGGTAAAGTCCTTAACAACAGTACCGACGAAGCGACCATTACCCAGCATGGTAACATGAACTTTACTATGATTGACGAGGGTAACTCCTCCAATACCTTCCTTGCCTGGCAGGTTATGGCACCAGGCAACCAGAGGTTTACGTCTGTGAATGATATCAAGACGGGCGATGAGGTTATTGTTTACGGCAAGGTAATCAACTACAAGGGCAATACCCCCGAAACAGTTAACAGAGGTCAGGCATACGTTTACTCCATCAACGGCAAAGGCAGTGGAGGCGGTGAAGATACTCAGACATCCACCAAGGAGAAACCTTTCACCGTTGCTCAAGCCCAGAAGGCTAATGGCAAGAACTATGTCAAGGGCTACATTGTAGGATGGGTCGATGGCGCAAGCATTGCCAGTGGTTCCAGATTTGATGTACCCCCATCTCCCGAAACCGAAGTCCTGCTGGCTGACTCCCCCAATGAGACCGACCCAGCCAACACACTGCCCATTCAGCTACCTGTTGGCGATGTTAGTAATGCTGCAGAACTCCATGCACATCCCGAGCTTCTAAAGAAGGAGGTAACATTCTATGGCTCTCTGGAAAGGTACTTCGGAACCCAAGGCATGAAGGGTACTTCATGGGTGAAGATTGGCGACAAGGCCTACGGCATAGACCCCGAAACAGGAGAACAAGAAGGCGGCAATGAAGGCGGTAATGAAGGCGGTGAGACCACAGAAATTACCTGTGCTAAGGCTGTAGAACTGACCAATGCTTTGGCCGATGGTGCCACATCCACCGAGACTTATGCCATTACAGGCTACATAACCGAGGTGGTAGGCAAAGTTGATAAGAACCAGCAGAGCTTCTGGATAGCAGATACTCCGGACGGAGGTCAGGTATTCTACTCTTTCTGGGCTAACCTGCCAGAGGGCGTAGAGAATTTCACCAAAGGCTCTAAGGTAAAGATTACCGGACAGCTCATAAAATTCATGAAGAACGGTGCCGTTACACCCGAAATGAAGAATGCGATTGTTGAAATCCTTGACGCAGGCGACGGTGGAAACGAAGGCGGTGGAAACGAAGGTGGTGATACCTCAGAATACGCTATCAGTCTCTCTTATACTGGCGGCACCAACTTCTACGATAATGGCATTGCTACCATCAATGGCGTAGAAAACTGTCCCGTTCTGAAGATTGGAACCTCTAAGAATCCCGGCGACTTCACCCTGACAGTTCCTGCCGGTAAACACAGCTTCTATGCCGTAACATGGGCAGGAACCGGAACAGCCGATGTTGTGCTGAAGGACGGTGAAACCGTTATAAAGACCGTCACCGTAAAGGAAAACACAGGTGCAACACAGAACTCGCCTTACACCCTGACCGTAACCGATGCTGACAAGTACGAGTTCGAGGTCAGTGCAGCATGCACCCTGACCGTAACATCAGAAAAGCGTGTTATCTTCTTCGGAATCAAGTAGGCTTCAGGCACTATCAGCAAAATAAAAAAGGAGGCGATTGCCTCCTTTTTTTGTTTTGTCAAAAAAAAAGACCGGGGTTACTTAACAATCGTCATGTTTTCCCCGTCAATCTTCAAGTCAATCTTATAAACAACCGACCCTTTAGAATTATAAAGGATATAGGAAACGAAAAAGGGCACGTCCGAAGGCATGCCCTTATATAATCGATATTTTATTTAGCTTAGAATGTCCATCCGAATGTGGCGAAGTGGCACTTTGTCTTACCAGCGGTCTCATATTGCAGAGTGTAGCCAAGAGAGAACTTTTCCTTGAACTGAATACCAACGCCGAAAGACAGGCCAAAGCCATGGTGAGCCTTCATAGAATCATCTACAACTATAACCGCACCTGTTGTGGGATCATACCATGCACCAATGTTGCCCTCTCTCCATATACCACAGCTATAGCCAGGAGCCAAGTTGGTGTAAACACGGAAGTTGTCGTTCCAGAAAGTAGGAGTGAACAGACGCAAGCCGGTTCTTACAGCCAGCAGGTCGAAATCAGCAGGAGAGTTGAATGGAGCTGCATAGTCAACACTTACTACATCCCATGCCAGATTCCAGTTGTTGAACTCCTTTATGTTCTTCTGATAGCCAAAGCCAACGCCGAAACCGCCAGCACCAGCAACACCACCAAATTTAACATCAAGTGTAAAGTGACCATCTTCTGCACTTGCGTTCATAGCAAAAGTCATTGCCAATGCGGCGAAAAGTAATTTTACTGCCTTCATAATAAATAATGATTTTAGTTAGTAATGATTTTAAAAACACTCGTTTTATTTAATTTTCTGCAAATTTAGGAGTTTTTTCGATACAATCCAAATAAATCTTCTTTTTCCCACTCTTTTTTTTCATTTTATCATTTTAAAAGGTTTTTACTGACCAGTAGCCAGCGAGAAACATTTTAGAAAACATTTTGGACGTTAGTTTGTTAAGTTGTCAAATAAAAGTTGTATCTTTGTATCCAATATGAAATTAATAAACCATGAAATATCAGAAACTATTCATAATTCTGCTTTTCTGTGTGTCGATCACAAGTTATGCACAACGTAAGACCGATCTGTTGGACCGTGGCCTTGTAGCTGTTCCCTCATCTTCCGGCAATCTGGTCAGCTGGCGTATCTTCGCAGAAGAGTATTACGGTGTTACCTATAACCTATATGCCAACGGCACCCTATTGAAGGGAAACCTGTCGGCATCCGATTTCAACCATACCTCAGGCAATGGCACAACAAAATATAAGGTAGTGCCGGTAGTGCGAGGCGAAGAGAAGCCGGAACTGGCCAGTGAGGAAGTAACCCGTTGGAACCAAGGCTACCTGCAGTTCCCTGTTGCCCAGGTTCTGGACCGCAAGGGAAATGATGTCACCTCGCAGTATATCATCAATGATATCTCGCTGGGCGACGTAGATGGCGACGGCGTAGCAGAGTTTATCGTAAAACGCAATTACACGGGCAATATCCTGAACACAGCAAATACCACCTGTTTCCATCATTACGAGTGCTACAACCTGAAGGGTGAGCGTCTGTGGTGGATAGATCTTGGACCCAATATGATGGCGGGTCCCGATGAGCAATGGGATATGGTTTTCTTCGACTGGGACCAGGACGGCAAGGCAGAAGGCATCATGCGTGGTGCCGACAATATGATTATCCATACTTCTCAGGGCGAAACCATAAATGTTGGGAATATGAACTACGTAGCTCCTCGTGCCCAATACACCCATGAGGGAGCCGAGTATCTGCTATACATAAAGGGACAGACAGGTGAGCTCTATAACATCAGCGGGGATGCCTCGAAACCGTGGATAGCCTATCCGCTGCCTCGCTTTGAGAAAGGTGAGAGCGATTATGTTGCCACATGGGGACCAATGACTAACAATAAGGATGATGGAGGGCATCGTTCTTCGAAGCATTACTTCGGAGCTCCTTTCCTGGATGGCTTGCATCCCAGCATCTTCCTGGGGAGAGGTTGCTATACACGCCACAAGATGGTGGCCCTCGACGTTGATCCTGTTACCCATATACTGACCGAACGCTGGCGCTGGGCCAGCAATGGAGGGTGGAACGATCCATGGTATGGAAACGGTTACCACAACTTCGGCATTGCCGACGTGGATGAGGACGGGCGCGATGAGATAGTCTTCGGCTCCATGGTTATCGATGACAACGGCAAGGGACTTTCTACTACGGGACTCGGGCATGGTGATGCCGAGCATGTGGGCGACTTCGACCCTTATCGGAAGGGACTGGAGTTCTTTGCCTGCAACGAGGACGAACCCAACATGAACTACAGAAATGCCACAACATCCAAGATTTACTACCGCTCGAAGGGTACATCCGATGACGGTCGTGCCCTAATGGGTAACTTTTCTAACAACTTCCCCGGGTGTATGGGCAGAAGTGTCAATTCCGGTCTCATCAGCTCTGTTGCCGACAAAGAACTAACCGGCAATGGTGTACCTGCAACGAGCGGAACTAACGACGGGCTTTACTGGAGCCATCTGAACCAACGCATCTATTGGACAGGAGACTTGGTAGAGGGCATTTTGGACAGTCCGGGTACAGAGCGCGAGGCTGTGGTGTGGACAACAACGGGTGGTCGCGTGTTCCAGTCGAATGGCTGCAAGTTGAACAACGACTCGAAAAATAATCCCTGTGCATTGGGCGACATCATCGGTGACTGGCGCGAGGAGATTGTGGTGCGGACTACCGACAATGCCTATGTCCGCATCTATACCACACCCATCTACACGACCTATCGAATCCCGACGCTTTGGCACGATCACCAATATCGCAACGCTATGGTCTGGCAATGTGTAGGCTATAACCAGCCGCCGCATACCAGTTTCTTCTTGGGGCAGTTAGAGGACATTACCATAGCACCTCCACCTTACACCTTGACAGGAAGAACAGTAATTCCCGACGGAGGCACAATTTCGTCGGCTAACGAAGGGCAGCACATCATTGTATGCGAAACCAACGATACCCATATCACTGTGGCTGAAGGTGCCAATCCCTATGTAGCTACGTTCAATGTGCCTTCGTGGGTACAGGGAACCAACAGCAACAAGACCGACGGGACAGCCGTCATCAACTACGAATACTACACCTGCAATGTAGAAGGTAAAGCTTTCACTGGTAACATGACATTGGTTAAGCAGGGCGACGGCATTCTCTCCTTGCCGAAGGTAGATATGACCTACACCGGTCCGACAAACATTTGGGCCGGCACACTTTCCTTCGACGGCTCTCTGATGCAATCGCCTCTATGGCTCAACCGTCATACAACACTGAACAGCAACGGCGGTTCTTTCCGTAGCATAAAGGCAGATTACGGCTCAACAATCTGTCCCACAGGTTCAATCAACACGGATTCACTGATGATGGGTTTCGGATCGCGACTGAAACTGCATGCTTACAGTGACGGATTTAAGGCTGACCAACTGAAGACCAAATTACTGAGCATCGAATCGAAGAATACAACTGTCTGGCAACAATGGGGGCCCAAATACCTGAGTCCTGTATTAGAAATTGTAGTCCACAACGAGGATGATTCGTCCCAACTGGCTTCCGGTAACTATCTGATAGGTGAGATTGATGCTGTAGAAGGTAATCTCGGCGACATAAAGATAGAAGGTATATCCAGCCAGAAGGCCCAACTGCTGTTGGAGGACGGCAAACTATACCTGGTAATTGAAGGTGTTCGTGAACCAGGTACCGTCTATTGGACAGGAAACACAAGTTCGACCTGGAATTATGCCGATGCCGAGAATTTCCAGAATATCGATGGCAAGAGTGATGTTTTTGTATCAGGCGACAACGTTATCTTCGACGATGCCGCATCAAAGTATGCGGTGACACTTACAGGAAATCTCGACCCAGACACCGTTTTCGTCAATAACTCGAAAGCCTACACTTTCGGTGGAACAGGAATACTTACAGGTGGGACATCGCTTGTTAAGCGAGGAACAGGAACGCTTACCATCTCGAACGACAACAACTATACAGGAGCTACTATCATCAGCGGCGGTACGGTGAAGGTAAGCAGCCTGAGCAATGATACTAAGGCTTATGGTAATCTGGGAGCTGTGAACACATCGAATCAGAAGTTCATCATCGAGAACGGTGCCATCCTACAGACTACGGCAGCAGTAGAGACGGGGACTCCTATTCGTGTCCGTACACCAGAGGGTGGTGTTATCAATAACTCTGCTGATTTCAGTGCTGACAAGGCTATTGTGGGTACACGACTCGAAAAAAAAGGTACAGGCACTCTGCTATGTTTTGCTTCGAATACAGCACTTGACACCCTTGTTATCAGTGCCGGAGCTGTAGCCCAGCGCAACGGAAATGCTGCCAAGGCTGTTATTCTTCAAAACGGTACCCTTTGGGATGACACGCAGTCAACCACTCATGCCCTTGTGGTTCCCAAGGGCAAGTCGGGAACATGGCAACTGACCAATGCAGCCTACACAAATTACACGAATAAACTGACTGGTGAAGGTACGGTTACCATCGTTCCGCGAAACAGTGTGAACCGTGTGCGTATCTCTGGCGACTGGTCAAAGTTCCAGGGAACGGTCAAACATACGAATACTAAGATATGGTTGCCTTTCGACTGCACTTCGGGTATGCCTCACGGCACCCTCGATATTGCAGCCGGTTGTGGCGTAACCAACGTGGCCAAGGCAATGACTATCGGTGCCGTTACAGGTAGCGGGTCGCTTAACCAGCCTGTTTCAAACTTCCAGAATCAGACAGCTGTCAGCGGTAACAACACATGGAACATTGGTAATTCCGACGGCCACGATTTTATCTTTGCTGGCTCCTTTGCAGATGCCGGTGGGGCCAACAAGACCTTATTTAATAAGGTGGGTACGTGTAAAATGACTTTTTCCGGTACAGGCTCTTTCTCGGGTGCATGCAAAGTGAATGCCGGGGAACTGTGCCTGAACAGTGCAAAGTCTGACGTAATGCTGGGTACCAACACACTGAACATCGCCAATGACGCTACGTTAAGCGGACGCGGTACACTCGGTAATTCTGCCACTACCGTAGCTGCCGGTGCAACTATCCGAAGTGGCATAACGGAGGAGAATGCTGCGGGCAACCTAAAGTTCAGCGGCAAGAACCTTATTGTAAACGGTAATGCCCAATCATTCATCAGTTCAAAGAGCAGCTACAGCAAGTTTACGGGCATCGGTACCCTGAAACTTCTGGGCACACTGACACTTCGCGGTGCCGAGGGACTGGCTTTGACTCTGGGCGATGAAATTAAGCTCTTTGATGCCAAAACCATCGATCTTGGTCCGGACTTGGTGCTTGACCTCTGTTCGCCTAATGCTGCAGAGGGTCTTACCTGGGACACCAGCCGTCTCTCCGAAGGCGTACTCGTTGTTGCCGGTCCTTCACCCGACAGTGTCATCAATATCCAATCGGATAACTTGGACAAGGACGAGGTCTGCACCCTCGGTGGTGTTCGTCTCTCACATCGCCCCAAACAGACCGGTATTTATGTAGTAAATGGACAAAAAATGATGGTGAAATAGGCATTTCCTGGGTCATTCAATCTTTTTTTTAGAAAAACACCAAAAAATCCCCTTTTTGTTATCGGGAAAACAAAAAAGGTTGCTATATTTGCGCTCGTAAACTGTTAAATCTAAAACGAGAAACCAAACATTATTAGCATGAAACAAAGATTACTTTATGGTATTCTTGTGCTGTTCGCTTTGATGACGGGCAGTACGAGAGTGTGTGCGCTGGAGCAGGATGCTAACGGCGTTTATCAGATTGGTACAGAGCAGGAACTGATTGATTTTGCTGCAGTTATCAGTGGCGGGACATTTGACGCAAAAGCCGTCTTGACTTCCGACATCGCTCTTACCAGCGTTTGGGAGACTCCCATCGGAAGTGCTCAGGGCGGAGCTTTTACCGGCTTCTTTGATGGTCAGGGTCATAAGATTACTGGCTTCGAGGGAACGAGTCATGGTAAATTCGGTCTCTTTGGCCTCATCAAACAAGCTACCGTGCAGAATTTTACTCTTGCAGGTAAACTGACAGCTTCGAACGCAGATGGATCAGCAGCACATGGTGCAGGAGCTATTGGATGGTCAGAGAGCAGTCACATCTCAGGTGTTCACTCTGAACTGGAAATTACCATTGCCGAAGCCGAAGTTCACCATGTAGGTGGTGTTGTAGGATCTTCCCAAAGTGGTGGTAATGTAATCCGTTGCTGCTCATTCAGCGGATCTTTGACGGAGGAATTCGGCAATACTGACTGTTTTGGTGGTGTAGTGGGTTATATGGGTAGCGACAGTATCGTGAACTGTGCAAACTTCGGTAGCGTTTCGTATGCTGCACCTGGTGCATACGCAGGCGGTATTCTGGGTTATCTCAACAATGCCGACGGTACCATCATAGGTTGTTTGAACACAGGTAAGGTTACTTACACGGGAGAAGGCGATTCTAACTATGGTGGTGCTATCATCGGTCGTCTGAGGAGCAATACTCCCGCCAGACACCAAAACAGTGTATGGTTGGAAGGCAGTGCCCTTAACGGAACAGGCGAGAATAGCGTAGCAACAATGGTTTGTGCCACAGCCGGGCAACTGGCAAGCGGCGAGATGTGTTTCTACATGAATACCGACCAGTCGGAAATCGGTTGGTACCAGACAATCGGCACAGATGCATTACCCGTCTTTGATGCTACACACGGTCAGGTTTATCTGAACGGACACCAGCATTGTAACGGTGATGCATACGAGGGTGTTGTTTATTCAAACGAAAACACAGGTTTTGTTAAGGACGATCATAACATTGTTGATGGTTTCTGTACTTACTGCGGTCTCTTCGATGAGACTTACATGCAGCCCAATGCTGACGGCTATTACGAGATTGCAAATGCCAAACAGCTGGCCTGGTTCGAGCGCATGGTAAATTCCGGTAAGGACAGCCTGAATGCTGTGCTGACAGCCGATATCGATTTTGCTCCGTTGGTTGAAGATCCCAAGTTTGCGTGGACAGCCATTGGCGACTGGGGAGGCATCAGTGGAACTACCAGTGCTGCCTACAGAGGTCATTTCGATGGTCGGGGACATACCATTACGAACTTCAATGTCACCTCAACCCACAACTATTATGGTATCTTCGGTGTTGTATCAAATGGCAGCCTTGTTGAAAACTTCGACATCTACGGTACGATGAATCTCGGTCACAAGACTGGTGCTGTGGTTGCTTACACTCGTGATGCCACTTGTACCATCCGCAACATTCACAGTTACATGACCATTAATGTCACTGAAGCAACAGTATCTGCAGAAAGACCTGGCGGTATCGTGGGCAGTGCTAACAATGGTACAACCATTATCGAAAACTGTATTTATTCTGGCACACTCAACGTGGGAGAACACACAGGTAACATCGGTGGTATTGTAGGCTATATCAATAACAATTCAGCAGCAATCGTCAACATTACTAACTGCCTGTTCGATGGTGAAATCCAGAACGGGAACACAGCAGATGGTCAGTGCGGTGGTATTGTGGGTTACAACAACGGCGGAAAGGCTACGATTAAGAACTGCCTGTCCATTGGTACGATAGTATCCAGCGACGGGAACATCGGACAACTCATTGGCCGTCTCAATG
>JAEEGF011333077.1_pt1 | contig 10019 bp, 9 predicted proteins | sample 9134171 | NCBI WGS metagenome assembly JAEEGF01 (sample SAMN16246542, study PRJNA631951) | gut metagenome | biome: gut microbiome; feature: rumen; material: AP-attached | host: Bos | place: Iran: Karaj | collected 2018-10 | reverse complement strand
ATCTACCCCGGCGTGCACATTTTCCCGGGCATGGTGATAGGCGACAGGGTGATCCTGCACTCCGGGTGCATCATCGGCGACGACGGCTTCGGCAATTCCAAGCAGCCGGACGGCAGCTGGCAGAAGATCGAGCACGTCGGCAACGTGGTCATAGGCAACGACGTGGAGATCGGCTCCAACACCACGGTGGACCGCGCTCCTATGGAATCCACCATAATCGAAGACGGCGTGCGTATCGACAACCTTTGCCAGATTGCCCACAACGTGGTGGTGGGGAAGAACACCGCCATGGCCGCCCAGTGCGGCGTGGCAGGATCCACGAAGATAGGCGAGGGCTGTATTTTCGGCGGCCAGGTGGGCGTGGTAGGGCACATCAATATTGCCCCGTTCACGACCGTCTGCGCCAAGTCTTCAGTCATCGGAAACGTGCGCAAGAGCGGCCAGACACTCTATGGCAATCCCGGCATCGACCACCAGACTTATCTCAAGGCATACGCTAAATTCAAACAGGCTGCGGACGATTGATTTGATTCCCGTCTAAATAATCCTTATCTTTGCATACTTTATGAATCAGTACACACTGAAATCGACATACAGTTTCGAAGGTAAGGGACTCCACACCGGAAAGCCTGCCAGGGTCTGCCTGAAGCCCGCTCCGGTGGATACCGGCATAGTTTTTATCCGCACCGACCTGGGCGGCAGGGAGATTCCTGCTGTTGCCTCCAGCGTGGCCAGCACCCGCCGGAGCACGCTGCTGGAGAAGGACGGGGCGAAGGCCGGCACCGTGGAGCACGTGCTCTCGGCCCTGACCGGCCTGGGCGTAGACAACGCTTATATCGAGCTGGAAGGACCGGAAGTGCCCATCCTGGACGGCAGCGCCGCTCCTTATGTGCAAGCGATTGGACAGGATGGCCTGCTGGAGCAGAATGCGCCCCGCAAGTGGGTGGAAATCAAGGAGGAAATCATCGTGCGAAGCGAGCGCAACGGAGCCTGGGTGAAGATTACTCCCTCGGATGAACCTTCCTATGAAGTGACGATAGATTTTGCGGCGAAGGCAGTCGGACGGCAGACCGTGGCATTCGGCAAAGGCGTGGATTATGCCACGCAGGTGGCTCCGTGCCGCACTTTCTGCTTCCTGCGGGAAATCTGGCCGATGCTGCTTCTGGGCCTTGCCCGTGGCGGCGACGTCGAGAACGCAATCGTGATCGTGGACAAGCCGGTGTCGCGCCTGCGCCTCAAGCTTATGTCGAAAATGCTGGGTCAGCCGCTCCTGGATGTGACTCCGGAGGGCTACCTGAGCAACCTGACCCTTCGCTTCCCCGATGAGTGCGGCCGCCACAAGCTGCTGGATATCATCGGCGACCTGCGCCTCGCGGGAGGCTTCCTGAAGGCGCGCGTGGTGGCATACAAGTCCGGCCACTCGCTTAACACGAAAGCAGCAAAAGAAGTATTCAAGCAACTATAGATATGGCTATCATTCATCCTCTTGCCTCCGTGCATCCCGGCGCCAGGCTCGCCGATTCCGTGGAAGTCGGCCCCTACGCTTTTATCGACGACAACGTGGAAATCGGTGAAGGCACCAAAATCCTTCCCCACGCAACCATCTTCTCCTACGTGAAGATAGGCCGCGACTGCAACGTCTTTCCGGGTGCGGTTGTGGGAGCAATTCCCCAGTACCTCAAGTTCGACGGCGAAGTCACCTATGTCGAAATAGGCGACCGCGTGAACATACGCGAGTGCGCGACGATCAACCGTGGCACCCGGGCCAGCGGCAAGGGCGTGACCAGGGTGGGCAGCGACACGCTTATTATGTCCTACGTCCACGTGGCCCACGACTGCCGTGTCGGAAACCACTGCATCCTAGTCAGTTACGTGGGCATCGCCGGCGAGACGGACGTGGATGACTGGGCCATCATAGGCGGCGGCACCAAGGTGCACCAGTTCACCAAGATAGGCACCCACGCAATGGTCGGCGGCGGCACTGCCGTCAACAAGGACATCCCGCCTTATTCCATCTGCGGCCGAGTGCCCATCTGCTACGCCGGCGTGAACATCGTCGGCCTGCGCCGCAGGGGTTTCGACTCCGACGTGATCCGCACGATAAAGGATATCTACGACGTGCTTTATTACCAGGGCTACAACTTCTCCGACGCCATCGCGAGGGTGGAAGAAGGCTTCCCGCCGTCGGTGGAGAGGGACGTGATCCTGGATTTTATCCGCGGCTCCAAGCGCGGCATAGTGCGCGCCGGCGACGCCCGGGAGAAAGGCGCCATCGAGTAGTGACCCTGTCCACTGCCTGGTTCCCTCCGATTGAGTTCTTCGCCGTGCTGGCGGGGAACTCGACCGTTTATATGGAGGCGTGCGAGAGTTACCGGAAGCAGACCTGGCGCAACCGCTGCCGTATCCTGACGGAGGGCGGTCCCATGGACCTGCGCGTGCCGGTGCTCCACGACGGGACGCGGCTTATCCGGGACATACGCGTGGACTGGAGCACGCCGTGGCTCAGGCAGTGCGAGTATGCTATCGACACCGCCTACTATAGTTCGCCGTTTTTCGAGTACTACCGGGATGAGCTTTATGCGCTGCTGGATGCCCGCAGGGAGAGGCTCTGGGACATGAACATGGACATTATCGGCTTCTTCTGCCGCAAGATAGGCATCTCGCCGGAGATAGTCCCGACCGTTGATTTCGTGCGTGAAGTGGAAGGGGACCTCCGGAATTCCATAGATCCGAAAAAGCCGTCCTCCTATGTGGGCAGGCCCTACTGGCAGGTCTTCCGGGATCGCTTCGGTTTCGTCCCGGGCCTTTCCGTCATGGACCTCCTGTTCAACGAGGGTCCTGAGAGCCTGGCCTACTTAAAATGAGCCAGTTGCGGAGGCCGTTGAGGGAGTTGAGGAGGTAGAAGGAATACTTGACGATATAGATAAGGGCGTAGGATGAGCCCGGGTCGTTTTTCAGGCTGACGCTCCACATTGCGATGGAGAAGATGTTGACGCCTATCCAGAAAATCCACTGTTCCATATATGCCGTACTCATCAGGAACTGCCCTATGATGTTGCACATCAGCGGAAGCACGTCGAGCACAACGGCGGTCTTGATGAAAGTGTCGGCTGCGGATTTGTCGAAACGGGCTATGATCAGGTAGGCAATGACCGAGCCGGCGAGGAAGACTCCGGCGGCAAGCAGCCGCTGCTTCCAGCCAAGCCGCCTGGCCTTGACGCTGCCTTCATCGTCGCTGCCGCGCTTGCGCCACTGGAAGAAACCCACGAACTGCATGGGCACGAAATAGACAAAATGCAGCACGGCGTTGCCGAGGCCGGAACTGCCGTTCTTCCAGTTCAGAAGGCACATTGCGCCATAAATTGCCACATCCAGCAGTCCGAACAGGAAGGTGATGATCTTGCCGTTTGCGGAGGCCACTGTCGCGGCTACGCCCATCAGGGACCCGAAGGCGGCAAAGAGCAGCAGCCAGCGCCCCTGGGGGTCGGCGGGGCCGAATTTCAGGGCCGTGGCGGCTACTGTGACCACGGTCATTCCCAGCAGGATGAAAACCGAGAAATACTTATTGAATTTGTTGTTGTCCACGGCACAAATATAGTTATTTATTTGGCGGTTTGCCATAGAATTACTATATTTGCAGACGTGTTGAAGATAGAGGCCGAAGGGCTTCTATTTTTTGTTATCCGGAACCGTATGCAAAGGAACGAATTTGAAGAAGTGGTGCTGAAGGCTGCGCAGGAGCGCGGCTGCACCGTGGTCGCCATTGATTTCAACGACGACGACAATGTGTTCGAAGTGACCCTTGACAAGCAGTCCGCCCCGGTGGAACTTGCTGACTGTGAGTATGTCCACAGGGCTGTCCTCGCGGCGTTCGACCGCAATATCGAAGATTATGCCCTGACCGTGGGCTCGCTCGGCATCGGTGCGGAAGAAGCGGATGAAATATTGAAAACTATAGAAGAATAATGGAAAAAGAAAAAGTAATTACCCTCATTGACGCCTTCAAGGACTTCAAGGAGGAGAAGAACATCGACCGTTCGGTGATGATGGGCGTGCTCAAGGACGTGTTCCTGACCCAGATCGCCAAGACATTCGGCAGCTCCGACAACTTCGACGTGATCGTGAACGTCGATAAAGGTACCTGCGAAATCTACCAGAACTTCGAAATCGTCGAAGAGGTGGAAAATCCCAACGCGGAAATGACCCTCGAGCAGGTGCAGGAACTCACCGGCGACGACGACTATGAAATCGGCGACTCCTACGCCAAGCTTTTCCCGCTCGCATCCTTCGGACGCCGCGGAATACTCAATATACGCCAGAACCTCCAGGGCCGTATCATGGACATCGAGAAGGCCAACGTCTATAAGAAGTACTCCGAGAAAGTCGGTGAACTCTTCGTGGGCGAGGTCTATCAGACATGGAGCAAGGAAGTCCTCATCCTCGACGAGGACGGCAATGAACTCCACATCCCCAAGGCCGAGCAGATTCCGGGCGAGCGCTTCAAGAAGAGCGAGTCCGTGCGCGCCATCATCAAGAGCGTGGAGATGCGCAACAACACCACTCCCTACATCACCCTGAGCCGCGTCAGCGACGAATTCCTCGAGAGACTCTTCGAACAGGAAGTCCCCGAAATCGCCGACGGCCTGATCACCGTCAAGAAGGTGGTCCGCGTGCCCGGCGACCGCGCCAAGGTGGCTGTGGAGTCCTACGACGACCGTGTGGATCCCATCGGAGCCTGCATCGGCGTGAAGGGCAGCCGCATACTTGGAATCGTCCGTGAACTCCGCAACGAGAACATCGACGTGATTCCCTGGTCCAACAATCCTACCCTCCTCATCCAGAGGGCCCTTTCTCCCGGTATGGTGTCCAGCATCGACATGGGCCAGAGTCCCGAAGACAAGGTCAAGGTGTATATGCTTCCCGACGAGGTCAAGAAGGGCATCGGCCGCAACGGTGTCAACGTCCTGCTTGCCGGCAAGCTTATCGGCCGTGAGATCGAGGTCTGGAGGGAGCTCTCCAAGTCCGAGTTCGAAGAGGAGGAGGAAGACGTACTGCTCGACGATTTCGCCAACGAAATCGACGGCTGGGTTATCGACAAACTCAAGGGCATAGGCTGCGACACCGCCAAGAGCGTGCTCGCAATCGACCCTGAAGACATCGCCAAGCGCGCCGACCTCGACGACGAGACTGTCGAGGACGTTGTCCGGATACTTAAAGCAGAATTTGAAGACTAATGGCAGAAATCAGAATAACAAAACTCTTAAAGCAATTCAACATCGGTCTGAGCGACCTTGTGGAATTCCTCCGCAAGAAGGGGCTCGAGATCGATGAGAACCCGAACGCGAAGGTGTCGGACGAGTATCTCCCCGACCTCCAGAAGCAGTTCGGCAAGGATAAGGAAGCCCTCGAGCAGGCTGCGCTGGTCGATATCAAGGTGAAGGAAATCCTTGAAAAGACCAACAAGAAGCTCTCACGCGCCGAAGAGGAAGAAGAAGAGGAGGAGCTGACCATCAAGTCCAACACTTTCTTCAACACCCGCAAATCAGCCAAGGCCGAAGAGCCGGAAAAGCCTGCGGAGCCCGAAAAACCGGTGGAGCCCGAAAAGCCCGCAGAGCCTGAGAAACCGGCGGAGCCCGAGAAGCCAGTAGAACCGGAAAAACCGGCGGAGCCCGAGAAGCCCGCAGAACCGGAAAAACCGGCGGAGCCCGAAAAGCCCGCAGAGCCGGAGAAACCTGCCGAGCCCGAGAAGCCCGCAGAGCCGGAGAAGCCGTCGGAGCCCGAAAAGCCCGCAGAACCGGAGAAACCTGCCGAGCCCGAGAAGCCAGCAGAGCCGGAGAAGCCGGCCGAGCCCGAGAAACCCGCAGAACCGGAGAAGCCTGCCGAGCCCGAGAAGCCCGCAGAGCCGGCCCAGGCTGCTGACGCCTCGCCGTTCAAGGTGGTGGGCAAGGTGGATCTCAGCCAGTTCGACCGTAAGCCCGTGAAGCGCGAGCGCATCAGCAAGGGCGCCCGCAAGGTGGATGTTGCAAAGGCCGGTGCCACCATCGACCGCAACGCCCCGAAGAAGGATAAGCCCAAGAATGCACCTGCCCAGCCCGCACCGGGACAGGGCAAGCGCAAGCGCGACCGCGACCGCCTGAAGCCTGCAATGACCGAGGCCGAGCAGGAAGAGATGCAGAAAGAGATCCAGAAGCAGGTCAAGGAGACCTACGCCAGGATGAACGAGGGCAAGAAGAACAACTTCGGCGCCAAGTACCGCAAGGAGAAGCGCGAAGCCGCCGCCCAGCGCACCCAGGAGGAGCTTATGGAGGCCGCCGCAGAGAAGAAGGTGCTGAAAGTCACCGAATTCGTGACGGTCAACGACCTCGCCACCCTGATGAACAACACCCCCGTGGTGAAGGTCATCGGCGCCTGTATGAGCCTCGGACTCATGGTGTCCATCAACCAGAGGCTCGATGCCGAGACGCTGGTGCTCGTGGCTGAGGAGTTCGGCTACAAAGTGGAGTTCGTGACCGCCGGGCTGACCGACGAAATCGCCTCCAACGAGCAGCCCGACCGTCCCGAGGACCTCAAGCCCCGTGAGCCTATCATCACCGTGATGGGCCACGTCGACCACGGTAAGACCTCGTTGCTCGACTATATCCGCAAGACCAACGTCATCGCCGGTGAGGCGGGCGGTATCACCCAGCACATCGGTGCCTACAGCGTGAAGCTGGAGGACGGCCGCAAGATCACCTTCCTCGACACTCCCGGTCACGAAGCGTTCACCGCCATGCGTGCCCGTGGTGCCCAGATGACCGACCTTGCTATCATCATCGTCGCAGCCGACGACGCCGTGATGCCCCAGACCATCGAGGCAATCAACCACGCCCAGGCCGCCAACGTGCCTATGGTGTTTGCAATCAATAAGATAGATAAGCCCGGCGCAGATCCCGAAAAGATTCGCCGCCAGCTTTCCGAAATGAACATCCTCGTCGAAGACTGGGGCGGCAAGTACCAGTGCCAGGAGATTTCGGCGAAGAAGGGCATCAACGTGGACAAGCTTCTCGAGAAGGTGCTCCTGGAGACCGATCTGCTCGAGCTCAAGGCGAACCCCAACAAGCTCGCCAGCGGCGCCGTGATAGAGTCATCGCTGGACAAGGGCCGTGGCTACCTCGCCACCGTGCTGGTCCAGGACGGCACCCTCCACCAGGGCGACGTGGTGCTCTGCGGAAGCTTCTACGGAAGGATCAAGAGCATGTTCAACGAGCGCGGCCAGAAGGTTCAGGAGGCAGGCCCTTCGACTCCCGTGTCGGTGCTCGGCCTGAGCGGCGCTCCCGCTGCAGGTGAGAAGTTCAACGTGCTCACCGATGAGAAGGAGGCCAAGAGCATTGCCGCCAAGCGCGAGCAGCTCATCCGCATCCAGGGCATCAAGACCCAGAAGCATATGACCCTCGAAGAGATCGGCCGCCGTATCGCCATCGGCAACTTCAAGGAGCTCAACGTCATCGTCAAGGGCGATGTGGACGGCTCCGTGGAGGCCCTGTCCGATTCCCTCATCAAGCTCAGCACCGAGGAGGTGCGCGTCAACGTGATCCACAAGGCCGTGGGCGCTATCTCCGAATCCGATGTCCTGCTTGCAGAGGCTTCCGACGCCGTGATCGTGGGCTTCCAGGTGCGTCCTACTCCCGAGGCCCGCAAGAGCGCAGACCGGGAGGGAATCGAAATCCGCCTGTACTCCGTCATCTACGACTGTATCAACGAGGTCAAGGATGGTATCGAGGGTATGCTGGAGCCTGAGAAGAAGGAGGAAGTCATTGCTACCGCCGAGGTCAAGCAGATCTTCCGTATCAGCAAGGTGGGCACGATTGCCGGTTGTATCATGCGCGACGGCAAGATGATCCAGAAGTCCAAGGTGCGCCTCATCCGCGACGGTATCGTGATCTACACCGGCGAGCTCGGCTCCCTGCAGATCGGAAAGGATTCCGTAAAGGAGGTCCTTGCCGGCAAGGAATGCGGTATGAGTATCTCCGGCTACAACGACATCAAGGAGGGCGATATGATCGAGGCCTTCCAGATCGTCGAGATCAAGCGCACGCTCTAAGCTGCGCACTGCCAAAAGAGAGAGGCCGGCGTCACTGCCGGCCTCTCTCTTTATGCGGAGGCGGAGGGGAGGTTGCACCTCAAACCTTCGCTTCGCTCATCCCTCCCACGCCTGACGGCGCGGGCCCCTCCCGTTCAAGTGGCCACGGGCGGCCACTGTTTTGAGGTTGCAACCTCCCCTCCGCCTCCCTTCAGCTTCCCGTGTGCAAAACAGGCCTCCAGCGCCTCTCGGGTAGCGGGCAGAGTGCAGGGTGGGTTGTTTGATGGCCTCTGTGGGGTGCCACAGTCCCGTTGCAAGCGGATTTCACGTAATTGTAGCGGCTGGGTGCTCCTGCTGGAAGAAAAAACTTTCCAGTGAGAGCAAAAAACGCCATAAATGCTCCTGCTGGAAGCGAACTTGTTCTAGCGGCAGCACCAGTAGCCGGATGAGAGAGCACCAAAAAAAACAGCACACAAGCTAGCCTGGTGCTGATTTTTTGGGGCTTTATGCGGAGGCGGAGGGATTGAAGAGGGATCGCTGAATTTCCGGGCTAAGTTGCTAAAAATCAAATACTTTAATATTTGCTTTTAGGTTCAATTTTTCGAAGGGATACGATGTGCAGAGATGCTAGTTAAGTGAATGTCTTCTTTCTAAAATCCACAATAAAAAGAAATGATGTGTTACATTCCAGAACTTAATGTGTTATATCTATAGAGCGGCACGATAAATGCTCATTTGGGCGGCGATGGATTATTTGACTGATGCGTTCATACGGCTTCGCCAGAAGCTGAAGGTAGTTTCCGGTAGAATGCTGCCGGATGCGGCAGACGCAGAGGATATCCTCCAGGACAGTTTCGTGAGGCTCTGGCAGCGTCAGTATCCATTGCAGTCTGAGAAAGAGGCTGATGCGCTGCTCGCCAGAGCGGTTCGGAATGCCAGCTTGAATGAGCGTCGACGAAAGAGATCTTTGCCCCTGGAAACTGATTTGGCCGATGACCCTCCGGACCGGGAAGAGAAAGAATTTGCGTATGACCAATTACACCGGAGAATACAAACAGAATTAACGCAGACCCAACGATATATACTTGAGGAGAAAGAATATGGAGGGCGAACGTTGGAAGACATTGCTAAAGAGCTTGGTATGGAACCAGCCGCAGTGAGGATGCAACTCTCCCGCGCCCGAAAAACACTTAGAAATGCACTGAAAGATGACAGATAAAGAGAAATACAAAGCCCTGATGCAGCGCTATTGGGAGGCAGAGACCACTCCGGAAGAGGAGCGGGAACTGGCCATGTATGCTGCCGCGACGGATGATCCTGACTTCGAGGAAATCCGCGGCGTGTTTGGATATCTGTCCATCGGCAGGGAAGAGAAAGCTCGGAAGACCAGGAAAGTTTGGATGTATTCCTTTGCGGCAGTTGCTGCCAGTATTGTTACGGTTGTTGCCATCGGCCTTAACCTTGGGAAGCAGGAAAGTGCTCCCTCTTCCGATGAGTGGGTGCGATATGCCTATGGAGAAGTCTCTTCTGACAGAGTGGTGATTATGGAAACGGTGGATGCGTCCCTGGCCGATTTCTTTGGCGGGGAAACCCCGGCCGAAACAAACCTTATTGAAATGTTCAAGCGATGAAAAAAATAGTTGTTACACTGATGGCTCTCCTGCTGCTGGCGGTTTCAGCATCGGCCCAGCGGGACCTCAGTTGTTATCCGGTGTTCCAGGGGAAGGTGGTCCCCGGCAAACAGATGGTGGTAACGGAGGTCCGCGGTAGCAGCATGGCGGCTTATAAGCTGGATTTTTACCGGGGCGTCAGTTTCCAGGTTGATGAAGCATTGACCCGGCAGGTTGCAGTTTTGGTAGAAGCCGATGCTGAAAAGGCTGACGTCAAGGAGACGGAGAAGGTCGGTGATCTTCTGACCTATGCGCTTGTGCAGCCGGCATCAAGCGGTAAGATGAACCGC
>JAEEGF010464354.1_pt1 | contig 10019 bp, 6 predicted proteins | sample 9134171 | NCBI WGS metagenome assembly JAEEGF01 (sample SAMN16246542, study PRJNA631951) | gut metagenome | biome: gut microbiome; feature: rumen; material: AP-attached | host: Bos | place: Iran: Karaj | collected 2018-10 | reverse complement strand
GGCGGTAAGAGCAGCTTGAGCGGAATCGTGGATATCGCCATTATTCAATCTCTGTTTGAAGGCGAGGATAAGCAGGTCAAGGACCTGGTCACCGGTTACGGCTTAGTGATCTGCGACGAATGCCACCATGTAGCGGCCTTCAGCTTTGAAAAGGTGATGAAAGCCGTAAAAGCAAAGTACGTCTATGGCCTGTCCGCCACGCCGATGCGGCAGGACGGGCATCAGCCCATCATCTTTATGCAGTGCGGGCCGATCCGCTATCAAGTGGACGCCAAGCAGCAGGCACAGCAACGTGCCTTTACTCACCTGTTGATTCCTCGACTGACGAAAACCAGACTTCCGGACGCGGACGGCATTCAATCGGTTTATGCCGCGCTTGGGCAAAATGAGATCAGAAATGCGCAAATCGTGCGCGACGTCTGCGCCGCATTGAAAGCCGGGCGGGCGCCGATCGTCCTCACTGAGCGAAGGGATCACGCTGAAGTGTTGTATGAATGCCTGAACGGGCAGGCCGAGCATACATTCCTCCTGCTGGGCAGCGACTCGCAGAAGGAAAAGCGCGAGAAATTGGCCGCACTGCGCGCCGTGCCGGAAAACGAATCGCTGCTGATCGTTGCAACAGGAAAATATATCGGCGAGGGCTTTGACGAGCCGCGGCTGGACACACTGTTTCTGGCCATGCCCTTCTCCTGGCAGGGCACACTGGCGCAGTATGTCGGCCGCCTGCACCGTAATTATTCCGGCAAGCGGGAGGTGCGCGTCTTCGACTATGTGGATCTCCACGTTCCCGTGCTGGAACGGATGTATCAGAAGCGGCTCAAGGGCTATGCCCAGCTCGGCTATCAGACCGCGGCAGACGATGCGGAGGCTGCGCCGGATATGATCTACACGGGGCAAGGCTATGCGGAGGCTTTTCTGAAAGACGTAAGCGCTGCCGGTCGGGAGATCGTCGTTTCCGCGCCGACACTCGCCCGCTCCCGCATAAAGACCGTTTTGGAACGGCTGCCAAACGGTGTGAGGCTCTGCGTGATTACGCGGGAGGCAGAGAGCTGTTCCGTTGAGCAGCAGGCGCGGGTACTGGCGGCGCTCAGATCTTTGGAAGACGCCGACGTGGAAGTCGTCACACAGCCAAAAGTGACACGGCGTTTTGCGGTTCTCGACGGCGTCACCGTCTGGTACGGAGACATAAACTACCTGTCCTCCGCAAAGCCGGAAGACACCGCGATCCGTCTCGAAAGCCCGGAGCTGGCCGGGGAATTGCTGGAGTTGAAGGAGCAATAGGCAACGAAAAGCAGGCATACCGACCGATTGGTCAGTACGCCTGCTCTATAATATCTGTTTCCTACTGGGAGTTTTCCTTTTGTCTCCTGAGTTACCAGATAGCACCAAAACTGAGACCTGCCACAGATGACATTGGGAATCTGGCAAATTCATGCTTTTTCTATGTTGGATTTGGCCAAAAGGATGGGCTGGGATTAGTACATATCGACGAAAAATGCCCGATCTACCATGCCCATCCATAAGGGGTCAAAAAGAGATTCAGTTTGAATTGGAAAATGAATGTCCTTCTGCCATAAAGCTTCAAAACATATTATGGGAGGGATGATCCCTGAAAACGCAATCCCTTCTCGAGCAAAGCGGCGGAACATATAGGCGGATTGATGATGTCCTGATTCCTGATCTTTCAGTTGAAGAAACCGTGCCTATCGGCCGGTGGGGACGAATGCACAGGTAGTATCTGAAGGAGCATCACCCGGCTGCTTATTCGACTATTTCGATAGAAGTGTCCTTGCTGTATACTAAGAGCAAGATTCTGATGATTAAAGGAAAACTCCTTTTGCCATCCGTGTTCTTGTTGGGGTTTACACCCCAAGCCCGCCCGGTGCGTTTGAAAAACGCACAGTTTTGCCGTCTGGTGACGGCAAAGGAAAAGGCGCTTCGCGCCGCGTCCCGGACCGAGACTGCGGGGCGAAAACAGTACGTGAGTCACGCTTTCGGAAGAAGGAATTGCTCAGCGGAGGGAAAAACACAGCGAATTTTATGCTTGGGCGATGCCGCCAGGGGATGTTTCTCCCGGCGGCATCGCCGTTTTTATAGAAAAGCACCGTCGCTCTTCGTACAAATCGAAAAAATTTGCCCAATAGAGTAGTGGGGGGTATTCGCTCCCCAAAACAGTGATGAACGAACAGCATCGCGGGCAGGGAGGGCGAAAGAATTCAAAGCAACACAAAAAGCGGAACGGAAAGCAATAGCGCGGAATAATCCGAGGAAAGATTTGGGAGAATAGCAGAGGAGGTGGGCCGATTGCAAATGGAAATTCGGGATGCGGAGAAGCGCCTCATCATCTGGCTCACCCGGGCCGAAAGCGAAGATGAGAAAGTAAAGGAAACCCTGAGGCCGATCATTCGGGAATATGCAGCAAGGAAATATCTGGTCGCGGTGTTCGAATCCGGCCAGGAAAGCCTGGAGGCCTTAACCCGGGATCTGGTGCTCTATAATCGCGTCCGCATCCATGAGCCGGAAATGGCCTGCAGGGTCGAAAAAAGGGGGTAAATACCCCCCTTTTTTGACCCTGAACGGGCCAGCCCTATATCGGAGTATCCCCCGGGCAAAAAAAGGGTCTTGCAATGGGGTAAATACGTGGTACAATTGAGTCTGAAAGAAGCATGGAAGAAGGAGATTAGTTTGATAGAGACCTTCGACATTGCCGGTTACTGCCGCATCTCCGTGGATGAGGAATTAGACCGGGATAATACCTCCATCGAGAACCAGAAGGCGATCATTGAGGATTTCGTGAAGGAGCGGTTCCCCGGCAGCAGCCTGACCTTCTTTGAGGACCGCGATCGCTCCGGCTACACCTTTGAGCAGCGGGAAGGCTACCAGAAAATGCGAAAGGGGCTGCTGAATCACACCTACGATATCCTGGTGGTCAAAGACTTCTCCCGATTCTCCCGCCGAAACAGCAAGGGGCTGGGAGAGCTGGAGGATCTGCGGGACGCAGGAGTGCGCATCATCTCCATCGGGGACGGGATCGACTTCCCCAACGATGACCAGTGGCTGAACATCCAGCTGCGCTTTCTGATGAACGAGATGCCGGTCACCGACACCTCCAAGAAGGTGCGGGCGGTTGTAAATCGCCGTCAGAAGGACGGCAAATGGATCTGCGCCGCTCCTTACGGCTACCGGATCAACGCCCGGCAGGAGTTTGAGCTTGTGCCCACCGAGGCGGAGGTGGTACGCCAGATCTTCGCGCTGTATATCGAGGGCTGGGGCTACCGCCGGATCGCGAATCACCTGACTGACGAGGGCATCCCGACCCCGCGCATGTCCGAGCGGGAGCGCAAGGAAGCCGAGGGCAAGGAGTATAAGCGCTGCGTAAAGCCCCGCTGGGCCATTGTCACGGTGCAGGGAATCCTGGACAATGACTTTTACATCGGCACCCTGCGTCAGAGCAAGTACACGCGCAAGAAGATCAACGGCAAGGACGTCAAGAAAGACCTTGACGAACAAATCGTCATTGAAAACCACCATCAGGCGATCATCAGTTATCGGGACTTCCGGATCACGCAGGAGCTGCGTCAGTCCCGCACCACGAGCTCTTACCGGGGCGTAAAAAAATACGAGAACACCTATACCGGTTTTCTCGTATGCGGAGACTGCGGCAGCCCCATGTTCTCCATGAGTCGGCCGGATCTGCGGGACGCCTATCGCTGCGGCACCTATCACCGCCACGGGCTGAAGGGCTGCACCAGCCACTACATCCGGGTGGAGACCCTGGACTCTCTGCTGAAGGATTACCTTCGAAAAGTGCGGGAGACCTCGGCGGAGATGATCGAAAAGCTGCAGGCCGACATTCAGAATCAGGACCGGGACCTGGCGGAGCGGGAAACTGCCGCCGACAACATGGAAGCAATCCTCACAGAGCTCCGGGACGAGCTGCGGATCGCAAAGCGGCAGCGGGTGCGGGACCTGACCAAGCGGCCGCAGAATGAGTCCATCATCAACCAGACCTATGACGAGATGGAGGCGGACATCGAAAATCGGATTTCCAGCCTGGAAAAGCAGATCGAGCTGACAAAGGACCGGGAGAGCACCATCATTCGGGTCAACCGGGCGGCCAAGACTGCTATCGAGGTTTTCGATGAGATCCTGGAGAAGGACAAGCTTGATCCGAAGGATCTGCACCTGATCATTGACAAGATCTATGTCTACGAGGATCATGTCCAAATCAAGCTCAAGGCCGACATCGACAGCATTTTGCGCTGCGGTACGCTGCCGGAAGATGCAAATGCGTCTGAAAAGTCAGAAAAGAGCGCAGACACTTTTAATTTCGGCACGAAAGATAGCTTACAAGTCACAATAGTCCAGGAAACCGAGAAGCGTCCGGACAAGGTTTTTCGTGCCAATGTTATCTGTGACGGTGACCCGCTGGAGATCTTCACGGACAAGGATGGGGAGCTGATCTTCAAGAAATACTCTCCCATCGGGGAGCTCTCGGACTTTGCCGCCCAGATCTGTGACAGCCTGCGCAAGGCCACCGACGGCATCGCCGCGGTCTGCGACCGGGACAGCGTGATCGCGGTGGCAGGCGGGGCGAAGAAGGAGCTGCTGGAAAAGCCCCTCAGTCCCCAGCTGCGGGAGATCATGGAGGGGCGGCGGACCTACCGGCACCAGAGCGGCGGCAGCAGCCTCCCGGTGAGCGACGAGGACGGGCAATTCTGCCTCTCGGTGGCGGCGCCGGTGCTCACCGAGGGGGACGTGATGGGCTGTGTACTGTTCATCACGCCCCGGGGCAGCATCCCCGGCACCGAGGTGGAATACAAGCTGGCCCAGACCGTGGCCCTGTTTCTCGGAAAGCAGATGGAAAGCTGAAAGCGGATCCCACCGTTTCGCGGTGGGATCCGTTTTTTCGAGCGTGTCAGGGATTTTTGAGGAAGGTGGTCAGGATGCTCTGGGAGCCGGGGCGCTGGGTCAGGCCGATGCTGTTGAGCAGGATCACGTCCTGGGGCTGATACGCCTTCACATACTGCAGGATTGTCTGGTCCGCGTGGCGGTAGTCCAGGATCACCACCCGGCGGTAGTGCTGGGCCAGGTAGATGGTGAAGGGGTTGCCGAAGGAGTCCTTGACGATGATGCAGCAGCTGTCCTCGGGCAGGGCGGGGTTGGTGAGCACGGTGGTGTCATTGTCCCCGGCGATGAAGACGTTATACTTGCTGCTGGGATCCTTTTGGCTCCGGTCCTGTACCGGGTCCTTCAGGGAGGGGTAGGTGACGATGTCCATGGTGACCTCTCCGGGGGGAACATAGGCGATGAGCTCATCCTCCCAGATGTCCCGGGCGCCGGCCCTCCAGAAGAGCGTGCCCTGGAAGAGGCCCATATTGACCTCCTCATATTCGCTGAGAGGCACCGGGGTGAAGCCCGCCTCCCCGCAGAAGACCTCGTAGGCGTAGTAGGCGCCCAGGGCGGTCCAGTGGTGATCCCCCCGGTAATAGATGTATTCATCCTTGTGGGCCAGGAGGTTGTTGAACACATTCACCTTATAGATCGCCTCGTCCTCCCGGGAGAAGAGATAGCGCAGCATCTTGCTCTGGTCGGCACACTTGATCTGGGGCAAAAAATCCGAGGCCACCAGCACGCCCACCGCCGTGGGCACCGGCAGATTGAAGAAGCGGATGCCCTCCTCCGAGAGCTCCCGGCAGAATTCATTGCAGATGGCCGCATAGCTGTCGGTATCGTCCTGGGAAAAGCCCTGGGCCGTGAAGACCATGTCCCCCAGGGCGATCAGGGTGCCTTCGCGGAGCATCTCGTCCTCGGCGTCCAGCCCGTCCCAGTGTTCCACCTCCTCCCAGGCGTCCGGCGTGGGTTCCGGCGTGGGGCTGCTTTCCTCCCCCGACGCCGTTTCCTCCGCCGTCTCCTGCACAAGGGCAGGCTCCGGTTCCGGGCTTGCTTCCGGCGTGGGCGCTGGGGTCTGGGCGACGGCCGGGGAGGCCTCCGCCTCAGCCAACAGCTCGTCCAGGCGGTCGTTGTCCGCGTTCTGGTCCTCCTTGATCACCACCACGTTCCGGTTCAGTCCCTGGGCGGCCTCCAGATCCTGGGCCACCCGGATATAGGACTCCCGTCCGGGGAAGGTATCGGAAAACCAGATGCCGATCTGGTCAAAATAACTGCCGTCCCAAAAGCTCTGGGCGGAGAATTCCGGGAACGCGGTGAGCGTCCGCTTTTCGGCCATGGAGGTGCTGGGCCGCAGGGGCAGGATGAAGGCGACCACCGTGAGCAGCGCCAGGACGGTGAAAAAGGGGATGGCGCGCTTTTGCTGTCTGCTGAGAGCGCGATTTGTATTATGGGAATCTTTCAAACAAAGGCCCTCCCCTCAGAACTGGAAATACAAAAACGGGTTGTAGCTCTCCCCCACCAGCATGCAGGTGGAGAGGAGCAGCAGCGCCACCGGCACCAGGCAGTCCCGCAGGATTCGCCAGGCTCTTGCCTCGCCGTAGCGGAGGTCCAGCCGTTTCCCGAGGGAGCTGATCAGCGGGGTGCAGGCCAGGGCGGAGAATAGCAGCAGGAAGATCTTGTTGCCAAGCAGGGTCCTCGTCACAAAGTCCGACAAAGGATTGCCGTAAGCGCCGAAGAGATCGGCAAACACGGTCCAGCCCAGGCGGATATCCGTGAAGTGGAAGAGGATCCAGCCGAAGAGCGCCGCCAGCAGGCAGTAGACATGGGAGAGCACCCGGCTCTTTTCCAGCCAGCGCAGCAGAAAGCTCTTTTCCAGTACCAGGAACACGAAATAATACAGGCCCCAGAGCACAAAGTTCCAGCTGGCCCCGTGCCACAGGCCGGTAAGGGCCCAGACGATGAACAGGTTCAGCAGGTGCCGGGCCGGCTTTACCCGGTTGCCGCCCAGGGGGATATAGAGATAGTCCCGGAAAAAGCTGCTGAGGGAAATGTGCCAGCGCCGCCAGAACTCCGTGACCGAGCGGGCCATGTAGGGGTGGCGGAAGTTTTCCGGATAGTGCAGGCCCAGCATCTTGCCCATGCCGATGGCCATGTCCGAATAGGCGCTGAAATCCAGATAGATCTGCAGCATGAAGGCCGCGGCCCCCAGCCAGGCGCCCAGGACGCTCAGCTCCCGCAGCTTTGCCAGATTCTCGGCAAAGAGCGAGGGGTCCGAAAGGACCTCGGGCTTCAGGAGCAGGGCGTCCGCCACGGCGCCGCAGGGATTGGCCAGCAGGGTCTTTTTGGCAAGGCCCGCGGAGAAGCGGAGGATCCCGTCGCCGATCTCCTCCCGCCCGGAGCGCTCCTCAAAGAGCTCGTGGGAGATGTCCCGGTAGCGGACGATGGGGCCGGCGATGCACTGGTGAAAGAGGGCTGCGTAGAGCAGCACGTCCCAGTAGCGCTCCCGGGCGGTGCAGCTGCCCCGATACACGTCGATCACATAGGTCAGCAGCTGGAAGGTGTAGAAGGAAATGCCGATGGGCAGGGCGATCCTGGCCACCAGCTCCGGCACCGGGCCGAAAATGGAGCAGATCAGGCCGGAATACTTGAAAAAGCCGATGAGTCCCAGGTCCACCGCCACGGCGAGACCCAGCCAGAGCTTCCGCCCGCTCCCTTCCGCGTTCTGCACCCGCAGAGCGCAGAACCAGTCGGCCAGAGCCATGAACATCAGCAAAAAGACATAGCGAGGCTCGCCCCAGGCGTAGAAGGCCAGGGAAAACAGCAGCAGACAGATGTTTTTGGCCCGGATCCCCCGGCAGATGGCGCAGCAGAGCAGGGACAAGGGGAGGAAGGCATAGAGAAACAAGAGGCTCGAGAAAACCATAGGCGTCTCCCGGAGAAGGATTTCATCCGCCGACAGGCGGCGAAGATTGCTTTATTCCGGCGTTCTGCCGTTGCAGAGATAAAATACGGTGAGCAGGCCCGGGCCGCAGTGGGCGCCGATGACCACGCCCAGGCCCGTGATGCTGATCTCCCCCAGTTGGGGGAAGGCGGCGCGCAGGCCGTCGCGGACGATCTCGGCATCGGCTCTGCAGTCTGCTTGGAGAATGTGGACCTTCAGGCCCGTGGGGTCCTTCACCTGGCTCAGGTCGTGGAGCGCCCCGTCCAGAATGGCTTTGACGGCGGCCCTGCGGCCCCGGACCTTTTTGGCCACATCCAGGGTGCCCCTGTCGGGCACGTAGAGCACAGGCTTGATGGCAAGCATGGAGCCCACCAGGGCCGCCGCGTTGGAGACCCGGCCGCCGGCCTTCAGGTAGTTCAGATCGTCCACGGTGAAGCGGTGGGCGATCTTCAGCTTGTTCTCCTCGCCCCAGGCGGTGACCTCATCAAAGCTTGCGCCCGCCTCCATGCGCTCAACCATATGCTCCACCAGCAGGCCCAGGCCTCCGGAGATGCAGAGGGTGTCCATCACATAGAGTTTCCGCTCCGGATACTCCAGGCGGATCTCCTCGGCGGCCTTGTTGGCGTTCACAAAGGAGACGGACATTTTCTGGGACATGTCCAGGAAGATCACGTCCTTGCCGGTGTCCAGCAGGCTCTTGAAAAAGTCGTAATACACAAATTCGTTGATCATGGAGGTCTTCAGCCGGTCGCCCTTGCGCATGCCGGCATAGACCGCGTCCCGGCTCTCCTCCCGGCAGTCGTCCTCGAAGAGCTTGTCCCCCACGGTGTAGGTATAGGGGATGAAGGGGATCTGGTGCGCCTCCAGCCAGGTGCGGGGCAGGTCGGAGGTGGAAGAAGTCGCAATGATGTAGTCAGCCATTGGGTTGTATTCCTTTCCAATCGATATCACGCCCCACAGAATAGCACAGCAGGGCCGGATTTGCAAGGAAAAGCCGTCCCGACGCCCCACAAAGGCTCTTGCGGCTGGCACGCTTTTCCTGTACAATGGAGGCAGAAATCCAGGGGAAATCATGACTTGGAGGGATCCCAATGAAAAAACTGACTCTGCTTTTGCTGGCGGCGGTGCTGCTGATCTCCGCCTGCGGGAACGCCGGCGTTCCCGCCGCCTCCTGGACCTGTGCCGATGGGCGGGCCCGCCCCTCCTCCTGCGGGCATCTGCAGGTGAAGGACGGCAAGCTCTGCGGCGGGCAGGGCGAGCCCGTCATGCTCCGCGGCGTAAGCCTGAACGGTCTGGTCACCGGGGAGAAATACCTGGATCCCGCCCTCTTCCGGGAGCTTGCGGAGGAGCGGGGCGTGAATCTGGTGCGCCTTGCCATGTACACCTACGGCGTGGGCGTGGTGGGCTACTGCACCGGCGGAGATCAGGACCGTCACAAGGCGGACATCGCCCTGGGGGTGGACTGCGCCCGGGAGGCGGACCTGTACGTGCTCCTTGACTGGCACATCCTCAGCGACGGGGACCCCAACAACTATCTGGAAGAGGCCAAGGCCTTCTTCGCCGAGATGGCGGAGCGCTTCCGGGGCGATCCCTGCGTCCTCTATGAGATCTGCAACGAGCCCAACGGCGTGGACTGGCCCGCCGTGAAGCGCTATGCCGAGGCCATCATCCCGGTGATCCGGGAGAAGGACCCGGACGCGGTGATCATCGTGGGTAACCCCGACTGGTCGAAGGATCTGAAGAGCGTGGCGGCGGATCCTCTGGAATTCGACAACATCCTCTACACCCTGCACTTTTACGCCGCCAGCCACGGGGAGGAGTTTCGCCGCATGACGGAGGAGCTGAGCCGGGCGGGGCTTCCCATCTTTGTGACCGAGTTCGGCGTCACCGCCTCCAACGGGGGCTTCCCCCGGGATCTGGAAGGAGCCGACGAATGGATCGCGCTGCTGGAGCGGGAGAAGATCTCCTGGTGCCTCTGGTCCTTCTCCGCGGCGCCGGAGCCCTGCTCCGTCCTGCGCTCCAGCGTCCTCAAGCACAGCGGCTTTACGGAAGAGGACTTCACCGACACCGGCCTCTGGCTCTGGGATACTCTGGCAAAGCACCCGGGACACTGACTCTTTCCCGGGAAGAAAAAGGAGGCGCATGACAGATGGAAGCGCAGCCAAAGCGAAAGAAGCAAAAGGGC
>JAEEGF010830087.1_pt1 | contig 10020 bp, 8 predicted proteins | sample 9134171 | NCBI WGS metagenome assembly JAEEGF01 (sample SAMN16246542, study PRJNA631951) | gut metagenome | biome: gut microbiome; feature: rumen; material: AP-attached | host: Bos | place: Iran: Karaj | collected 2018-10 | reverse complement strand
GTTGTACTTCTGCGACACCTTCTGGCCTGATTTCAAGGAACAGGAGTTGCGCAAAGCCATTGCGTACTACCAACAAAAGGAACGACGCTTTGGAAAGACCAGCGAGCAGGTGAAGGTTTAGGGTTTAGAGTTTAGAGTTTAGAGCTAAGAGTTTAGAGTTTAGAGCTAAGAGTATTTTTTGAGTTTGAATTATATAAAAGAATGCGATATAGATTACTGACCATATTCATGGCATTGTGGGGGATGGTGAATTTCTCTCCTACCCTCTATGCCCAGAATCCAACTGAGCCCGAAGGGGAAACTCCGGTGGTGCTTTATAATGCACAGCCTAAGAAATACGCCATTGCAGGCATCGAGGTACATGGAGCCGATACATATGACGATGCGGTCATCCTGGCAATCTCTGGTCTGGGTGTAGGACAAACAGTTACCATCCCTGGTGATGACATCACGGATGCGGCAAAGCGTTATTGGAAACATGGCCTTTTCTCTGACGTCAGCATTCAGATGGACAAGGCCACGCAGGACAGTGTATGGCTCTCCATTTATCTGCAACTGCGTCCGCGTGCTTCGGAAGTCAGAATCGTAGGTGCTAAGAAGTCGGAACGCGATGAACTGCAAACCCGTATTGGCATGATCAAGGGTGGACAGGTGACACCAAACACCATCGATCGTGCAACCACCATTATCAAGCGTTATTACGATGAAAAGGGCTTCAAGAACGCAGAGGTGGAAGTGATGCAGATAGACGATCCTACACAGGAAAATCAGGTCATCGTACAGGTGAACATCGACAAGAAAGATAAGATTAAAGTCAACCAGATTACATTCGAAGGTAATGAGGCCATCACATCCAAAAAGCTGAAACGTGTAATGAAGAAGACCAATGAGAAAAACAAGTTGGTCAATATCTTCCGTACCAAGAAGTTCACGGATGAGAACTACGAGGCTGACAAGCAGTTGATTATCGACAAGTACAATGAACTGGGTTATCGTGATGCCGTGATTGTGGAAGACAGCGTCACCCCATTCGATGAAAGTACGGTAAATGTCTTCGTACATGTGGATGAAGGTCAGAAGTATTACCTACGTAACATCACTTGGGTGGGTAACACCGTTTATCCAACGTCACAGCTTGAAAGCTTGCTTCATATGCAGCGCGGTGATGTCTATAATCAGAAACTGCTCGATGAACGTCTGGTGAGCGATGATGATGCCATCGGTAACCTCTACTATAACAACGGTTACCTATTCTACTCCCTCGACCCTGTGGAAGTGAACATCGAAGGTGATTCCATCGACTTGGAAATGCGTATCGTGGAAGGACAACAGGCCACGATCAATAAGATTATCATCAGTGGTAACGACCGTGTCTATGAGAACGTGGTACGTCGTGACCTCTTGGTACGTCCAGGTGATCTGTTCAACCGTGAGTACCTGATACAAACCATGCGTCGATTGATGCAGATGGGACACTTCGATCCTGAGCAGATTCAGCCTAACCCAGTGCCACATCCTGAAGATGGAACGGTGGACATCGAGTTGCCATTGGTATCAAAAGCCAATGACCAGATAGAGCTTTCTGCAGGTTGGGGACAAACGGGTGTCATCGGACGAATGAGTCTGAAGTTCACCAACTTCTCCATGGCCAACTTGCTGCATCCAGGGAAGAACCATCGAGGCATCATGCCACAAGGCGATGGTCAAACCCTTACGTTGAGTGCTCAGACCAATGCGAAGTATTACCAATCTTACAGTATCTCCTTCGCAGATCCTTGGTTTGGTGGAAAGCGCCCTAACACGTTGCAGCTCTCAGCCTTCTACTCAGTACAGACCGACATCAGTAGCCGCTACTACAGTCAGGCAATGATGAACAACTATTACAACAGCATGATGTATGGTGGTATGTATGGAGGCATGTACGGTGGTTATGGTGGTTATGGCATGTACAACAATGCCTATTACAACATGGAGAACTACTACGACCCCGACAAGTATGTGAAGATGTTTGGTTTCTCCGCGATGTTTGGCAAGCGTCTTACTTGGCCTGATGATTATTTCCAAGCTTCTGCAGAGCTTTCATACCAGCGTTACATGTTGAGTGAGTGGAATTACTTCCCTGTGACAGATGGCAACTGTAACAACTTGAGCCTTGCTTTCACACTGGGACGCTACAATACCGATAGCCAGATCTACCCACGTTCTGGTTCTGAATTCTCATTCTCTGCAGAATTCACTCCTCCATATTCCTCTTGGAATGGTGTGGACTACAGCAAATATGACCTCAACAATCAAGACGATGTGAACCGTATGCACAAATGGGTGGAATACCACAAGTGGAAGTTTAAGTCCAAGGTATTTATCCCATTGCTCGATCAATATAATGTGAAGCGCACCCCTGTAATTATGGCACGTGCAGACTTTGGTCTGATTGGTCATTATAATAGATATAAGAAGACTCCGTTTGGCACCTTCGACGTGGGTGGTGACGGTATGACAGGTTACTCTTACTACGCTACGGAAAACATCGCCTTGCGTGGTTATGAGAACAGCTCACTGACCTATGCACGCAGTCAGGCTGGTTATGCCTACTCCCGCATGGTACTTGAACTGCGCTACCCTCTGATGCTGGAAACCTCTACCAGTATCTACGCATTGGCCTTCATCGAAGGCGGTAATGCCTGGCATGAGGTAAGCGACTTCAATCCTTTCGACTTGAAGCGTTCAGCTGGTGTGGGTGTGCGTATCTTCTTGCCTATGATCGGTATGATGGGTATCGACTGGGCGTATGGATTTGATTCTGTTAATGGTACCAAGGAATATGGTGGAAGCAACTTCCACTTCATGCTTGGTCAAGAATTTTAATAACACTAAATCGAGAGAGACATGAAAAAGTTTGTAACCTTTATGATTCTGTTATGCACTGTTACATTTGGTGCATATGCTCAGCGTTTCGCTTTCATCGACATGGAATACATCTCACAGAATATTCCAGAATATCAGACAGCCACTGACCAACTCCAGAAACTGTCTGAACAATGGCAAAGTGAAATTGAGAAGGTTTCTAATGAAGCGAAAACCTTGTACGAAAACTATCAGAAAGCCACAGGCCTTTCCGATGCCGTAAAGCGTCAGCGTGAGGATGCTATCGTGGCAAAAGAGAAAGAAGCTGTGGAACTGCGTCAGAAATACTTTGGTCAGGAAGGTGAGATGATAAAGAAGCAGCAAGAGCTATTGGAACCCCTGCAGGATGAAATCTATCAGGCTGTGAAATCCATTGCACAGCGCAAAGGATATGCCGCAGTAATCGACCGTGCATCGGCTACCAGTATCATCTTTGCACAGCCAAGTATCGATATCAGTGAAGAGGTTTTACAGGAATTAGGTATTGAAATTAAATAAAAGGTTGTATCTTTGCGCAGTATTTTGCGCTAGTCGCTTATTATATATAAGGAATAACTCAAATAATAATAAAAACTATGTTTAAGAAATTTGCTATCGCCATAGTGATGTTTGTTCTCCCTCTGGGGGCTATGGCACAATCAAAGTTGGCTCACATGAACTCTCAGGAGATTATCGTGGAGATGCAGGAGTACAAGGATGCTGTTGCTAACCTGGAGAGCAGACAGAAGGGCTATCAGGATGAATTGACACGTATTCAGGAAGAGTTGCAGAAAAAGTATAATGAATATGTAGCTCAGGCAGACTCACTGCCACGCAACATCGCTGAGCGTCGTGAGAAGGAAATCAATGATATGAACCAGCGCTACCAGGAGTTCCAGCAGGAAGCTTCTCAGGCTATGCAGCAGGCTCAGCAGGAAGCTATGAACCCTATTCTGCAGAAGGTGAGCGATGCAGTTCAGGCTATAGGTAAGGCAGATGGCTACACCTATGTTATTGATCTGGCCAATAGCTCAGTCACCTATGTAGGTACCGACGCTATTGACATCACAGCTAAGATCAAGGCACAATTGGGTATTAAATAAAGCCTATGTGTAAGAGACTCACATTCGCCCTATGGATGCTTCTTCTCCCCGTAGTGGGAGTATTGGCACAAAGCAGGTTTGCGCACCTTAACTCACAGAATATCATCTCTGAGATGCGTGAGTATAAGGTAGCTACTGCCACATTGGCCGATATGCAGAAGAAGTATCAGGACGAGTTGAATCGCACCAAGGAAGATTTCAACAAGAAGTACCAGGAATACTTGGCACAAGCCGAGGGTTTGCCTCGCAACATTGCGGAGCGTCGCCAAAAGGAACTGCAAGATTTGGCACAGCGTCAGGAGCAGTTCCAGCAAGAAGCTTACGAATCGCTTCAGAAAGCCAGAGAAGAAGCGTTGGCACCTATCTTGCAAAAGGTAAACGACGCCATCAAGGCTGTGGGCGAAGCCGAGGGGTACATCTATATCTTCGACTTGAGTAGCACTCCTATACCTTATATAGGAAGCGAAAGTGAGGACATTACTGACAAGGTAAAAGCACTATTGGGAATCTGATGATTTAGCCTAAATTTATGCTTAAATATTATAAAAGGTGTGGGCAATGGCCTACACCTTTTATATTTTTTATAAATTTGCAGCAGATAACAAATGTAAGTAAAGATGAAACAGCAGTTATCCAATGCACCAGGCCCTATCGGAGTATTCGACTCTGGCTATGGCGGTCTCACCATCCTGAGTAAGATCAGAGAGGTATTGCCCCAGTATGACTATGTTTATCTGGGTGACAATGCCCGTGCACCATACGGCTCACGCTCTTTCGAAGTGGTGTATGAGTTTACACTGCAAGCGGTATGCAAGCTCTTCGAAATGGGATGTCATCTAGTGGTCCTGGGATGTAACACAGCTTCTGCAAAGGCGTTGCGCAGCATTCAACAGAACAACCTCCCTCATATCGATCCCCATCGCCGTGTGTTAGGCGTGATTCGTCCTACAGTGGAAGCTATCGACAGTTTGACACAAAGTCGTCATGTGGGTGTATTGGGAACCCCTGGTACCATCAAGTCGGAATCCTATCCTTTGGAAATCCACAAACTGTTTCCAGACATTCATGTGGAAGGACATGCCTGTGCCTTGTGGGCAGCCCTTGTGGAAGCAGGAGAAGCAGATAGTGAGGGTACGGACTACTTCATTCAGAAAGACATCAATACCCTTTTGGCAAAGGACAGTGAGATAGATACCATTATTTTAGGATGCACCCACTACCCCATCCTGTTGCCCAAAATCAGGAAGTATGTTCCAGAAGGCATCCATATACTGGCACAAGGAAATTTGGTGGGTGAAAGCCTCAAGGACTATCTAAAACGCCATCCTGAGATGGATGCCAAATGTACCAAAGGTGGGTCTTGCACCTACTTTACCACGGAAGCAGAGGAGAAATTTGCGGAATCTGCATCGACCTTCCTCAGTGAGAAGGTGGACGTGAAGCATATAGAATTAGGTAACAATCAAACCAACATTTACGATATGGAAGCAACAAATGAAAAAAGTCGTACCGTAGAAGTGTTTCAAGGCACTTCTTGGGAAGCAGAATTAGTGAAAGGGCTGCTTGAAAGTAACGGCATCGCCTGTATGACCAGAATGGGCGCTGCTGGCGCTTATTCCCTGACTATTGGGAACGACTATAGTGTATGGGTATTTGAGAAAGACAAGCCACAAGCATTGGAAATCATAAACAACCGGACAGAGATCGATGAAAAAGACGTGGAATAGGATCATCGTAAAGATAGGCAGCAACGTACTGAGTCGTAAAGACGGGACATTGGATGTCACCCGTATGTCTGCCATTGTTGACCAAATTGCTGAACTGCGTAAAGCTGGTTTAGAAGTAATTATGGTCAGTTCTGGAGCTGTGGCCTCAGGACGCAGTGAGGTGCATCCCCTCAAGAAGCTCGACAGTGTGGAGCAGCGTCAATTATTCTCCGCAGTGGGACAAGCCAAGCTGATGGGGCGTTACTATCAGCTTTTAGGTGATCATGACATTACTGTTGGTCAGGTTCTTACTACCAAGGAGAACTTTGCCACACGCCGTCTTTACCTTAATCAGAAGAGTTGCATGAACGTGATGCTGAGCAATGGTGTAATCCCTATCGTTAATGAGAACGACACAGTTTCTGTGACGGAGTTGATGTTTACAGATAACGATGAGCTAAGCGGCCTCATTGCTACGATGATGGATGCGCAAGCACTTATTATCCTCAGCAACATCGATGGCATCTACGATGGGAACCCTAATGAACCAGATGCGAAAGTCATTCAGGAAATCGCTGCCAATGACGACCTTACCGCCTATATTCAGACCACGAAATCGAACTTTGGTCGTGGAGGCATGCTCACCAAGACACGTATCGCTCGGAAAGTAGCAGATGAAGGCATTGAAGTCATCATCGCCAACGGGAAACGCGAGAATATCCTAGTGGACCTCTTCCTTCATCCTGAAGACACGCTCTGTACACGTTTCATCCCTTCGGATGCGCCTATCTCTGGAGTAAAGAAATGGATTGCACATAGCGAAGATTTTGCAAAAGGAGAGATACACATCAATCGTGATGCTGCGTTGAAGCTTACTTCCGAAGAAGCTGTCAGCTTACTCATGGTGGGTATCACTGCCATAGAAGGAGATTTTGAGAAAGACGACATCGTACGTATCATTGATGCTGATGGACAATTTGTTGGTGTGGGACGTGCCAATTATGCTTCCAAGGATGCCCGTCAGCAAATGGGTAAGCACGGAGGTAAGCCAATGGTACACTATGACTATCTTTACATTGAGAATTGAACATTAATATTTATAATTCATGAATACAGACTTAACAAATACATTCAAGAGTGTGCGTGAGGCCAGCCGTAAATTGCTGAAACTCGACACAGAGACAATTAATCAAGTATTATTGGCTGTGGCTGATGCTGCGGAAGCTAAAGCTGACTATATTTTAGCAGAGAATCAGAAGGATCTTGACCGTATGGAACCAAGCAATCCTCTCTATGACCGTTTAAAACTGACAAAGGAACGCTTATACGCCATAGCAGCAGATACGCGTAACGTCGTTTCTCTGCCTTCACCTTTAGGAAAGGTATTGAAAGAAACGGTGCGTCCTAATGGGTTGATTATCCGTAAAGTCAGCTTTCCTTTCGGCGTGGTAGGTGTGATTTACGAGGCTCGTCCCAATGTGACATTCGACGTGTTCTCCCTCTGCTTCAAGAGCGGCAATGCGGTGTTGTTGAAAGGAGGCAGCAATGCCCATGCCACCAACCTCGCCATTGTAGAAGTGCTTCATGAAGTACTGAAACGTTTCGACATCGATACCCACGCTGTAGAATTGCTACCAGCTAGCCACGATGCCACTGCAGAGATGTTACAAGCGGTAGGTTTAGTTGATGTAATCATTCCACGCGGAAGCAGTCGTCTCATTCAATTCGTACGCGAGAATGCCAAAGTGCCCGTGATAGAGACAGGTGCAGGCATCTGCCATACCTACTTCGATGCCGAAGGTGATTTGGAGAAAGGAAAGGCCATTATCCACAATGCCAAGACACGCAGAGTCACTGTATGCAACGCCATGGATTGTCTGTTACTGCATGAAAGTCGCCTTTCTGATTTGCCAGCCTTATGTGCTCCTTTGGCAACAGAACATGTGGTACTCTATGCAGATGAGCCTGCATATAAAGTTTTGAAGGATAGTTATCCTACCGATTTGCTCTATCCTGCAACCCCAGAAAGTTATGGAACAGAGTTCCTGGATTATAAGATGGCCATCAAAACAGTATCAGGACTTCAGGAAGCCATAGAACATATCAATGGCATTGGATCTGGACATAGCGAGAGCATTGTCACGGAGAATAAAGCCCACGGGCAACAATTCTGTCGTGATATTGATGCTGCGTGTGTCTATGTGAATGCACCAACTTCTTTCAGTGATGGCGCCCAGTTTGGTTTGGGGGCGGAAGTCGGAATCAGTACACAGAAGATGCATCCGCGCGGACCAATGGGATTGGAGGAAATCACTACTTACAAGTGGTTGATTGAAGGCAATGGACAGACAAGAGCGAAATGATTCACAACTCACAATTGACAATTCACATTATATAATTAATAATTCATGAATAAGTTTTTAAACGTAAGTGATATCGGCAACCTGAATGATGCTATTCAGGAAGCCTTAGAAATAAAGAAGGACCGTTTTAAGTTTGTAGAACTAGGACGTAACAAAACCTTACTTATGGTTTTCTTCAACAGTAGTCTGCGTACGCGCCTAAGCACTCAAAAGGCCGCATTGAATCTGGGGATGAACGTCATTGTACTCGACGTGAACCAAGGGGCCTGGAAACTGGAGACCGAGCGTGGCGTGATTATGGATGGTGATAAGTCCGAACATCTTTTGGAAGCTATCCCTGTGATGGGTTGCTATTGCGACATCATTGGCGTGCGTTCCTTTGCAGGATTGAAAGACCGTGATTACGACTATGCGGAAACCATCTATCACCAATTCCTGCAATATAGCGGAAAACCTGTCTTTGCAATGGAAACGGCTACCGTGCATCCTCTTCAAGCATTTGCGGATCTCATCACTATCGAGGAACACAAGGAAGTGAAACGTCCGAAGGTGGTACTTACGTGGGCGCCTCATCCTAGATCTCTACCTCAAGCAGTGCCTAACTCTTTCGCAGAATGGATGAATGCAGCTGATGTGGATCTCGTCATTACCCATCCTAAAGGCTATGAACTGGATCCTAAGTTTGTGGGGAACGCCGTGGTGGAATACGACCAGCGTAAAGCCTTGGAAGGGGCCGACTTCGTCTATGCAAAGAACTGGAGTTGTCCAGGCGTAACCTCTCCTGCTGATTATGGACAGATTTTAAGCAAGGATATGGGATGGACTATAGATACGGAACATATGTCATGGACCAATAATGCCCAATTCATGCATTGTCTGCCTGTACGCCGCAATATGATAGTGACGGACGATGTAATAGAAAGTCCACGCTCCCTCGTCATTCCTGAAGCAGCCAACAGAGAGATATCTGCCACCGTTGTGCTGAAACGGATGCTTGAGGGTATTGGACAATAAACAGATTAAACCTAAACCTGTTAACTATGAGTATGAGAAATTCCCTCGGAAGTTTAGCTTTAGTTTCCCTTCTACTGCTTTATGCAGTAAATGCCATAGCCCAACAACCAGTATGGGATGTTTCTGCTTTGGGTTTTTTCGACAATTCTGAAGGCTACCATACCTTACGTCCCACCCAAACCTATGCAGGAATGAGTTTGAATCCAAAAGTAGGTATCAGTTGGAATGAAGGTCAGCATACAATCATGGGAGGTGCCAATGTCATCACCCGTTGGGGGGCTGACAAGGACGCCATCAAGGCAAAGCCTCTGGTCTATTACCAATATAGTAGCCCACGCTTCCGTTTCCTTTTTGGCAACTATACTCGTGACAAGTTGTTGGGAGATTTTCCCGATTATCTCTTAGCTGATACCGTCCGCTATTTCCGTCCTGTAGTACAAGGCATGGCAGCGCAATATGTGGGGGAACACGGCTATTTTGAGGCTTTTCTGGATTGGACCAGTGCTATCAGCAAGAAAGACCGTGAACAGTTCATGGCTGGTATCAATACAAAGTTTCTTCTTGGGCATTTACTACTTGGAGCAGATGGGTATTATTACCACTATGCTTTACATTATGGTAGTAGTGAAACAGAACACATACACGACTATCTCATTGCCCATCCGTTCGTTGGGCTTAGTTATACCCAACCGGCTTTTTTAGATAGTCTGGAACTGAAGGCTGGACTCCTTACGGCTTTTGATCGTGAGCGTAGCATAGAGAAAGGCAGACCTACACCTCTTGGTTTTCTTGGCGAACTCTCCGCTGTATGGAAACGATTACAGTTCAAGGAAACCATCTACGCAGGAGGTAATATGCAACACTTTGGTAACGAGCACTTTGGCCAATATTATTGGGGAGATACTTATACGCAAGCACCTTTCTACAGTCGCACTGATCTAAATTACCGCT
>JAEEGF011107807.1_pt1 | contig 10021 bp, 9 predicted proteins | sample 9134171 | NCBI WGS metagenome assembly JAEEGF01 (sample SAMN16246542, study PRJNA631951) | gut metagenome | biome: gut microbiome; feature: rumen; material: AP-attached | host: Bos | place: Iran: Karaj | collected 2018-10 | reverse complement strand
CAAACTCGAGGGTGACGACGGAGATATTGTCGCGCGAGTTGGAGGTGATGTTCTTCAGACCATCGACGGAGTTGAGCGAGTTCTCGATGATTTTGGTGATGTTGGTCTCTATGTCGCTGGCGTTGGCTCCGGCGTAGGTGGTCATCACGGTGACATAGGGCGGGTCCATCTCGGGCATTTGGTCGATAGGTAGCCGCGAGAGGGAGAAGAGTCCCAGCACGATGACGGCCACAAAGATCAGGCCTGTCGTGATGGGCTTGTTGATTGCTGTTTTATAAATGGCCATTGTTATTCTAGTTCTTATAGTTTATTCAACGATTTCCAGATTGTCGCCGTCGACGAGGCGTGCCTGGCCGGTGACGACGAGGCGGTCGCCGGCTTTGAGGTCGCCGGGTTCGACGGGGATGATTTCGATGCGGTCGTCGAAGCGCTGGCCCATGGTGACGGCCACGCGGCGGGCGGTGTTGCCGTCGGCAACGAAGACGTAGCGGTCATTCGAGCCGGTGAGTTTCAGCACGCTCTGGTAGGGCACCACGATGGCGTCGATCTCACCAATGGCGAGGGTGGCGCGGACATACATGCCGGGACGTATTTTCTCGCTGCTGTTGGGAATGTTTAGCTTGGCTTGGAAGGTGTGGCTGGCGGGGTCGATGGTGGGGTAGACAATCTCGATGGTGGCGGGGAAGGTCTGGCCGGGATAGATGTCGCTGGCGATGTCCACCTTCATGCCTTGCTTGACGAGGGGGAAGTAGGTCTCGGGGATGTTGATGATGGCCTTGAGACGGGAAATCTGGGTCAGCGTGAGGATGGGCTGGCCGGCATACATTTCGCCATCCTCATAGTTCTTGGCGCTGATGACGCCGGCGAACTGGGCCTTGACGAAGGTGTTCTGGTTGAGGAATTTCTCGCTTTCCACCAGCTGGTCGTAGCCGGCCTTTGTCTGGTCGTAGACCTGTTCGCTGACGGAGCCGCTGGCTTTGAGGGCGGTGACGCGGTCGAGCTCGGTCTTGGTGCTGGCCAGGTTGATGCGAGTGGTGTTGAGCTGGGTTTGGTCCATGCGGACGAGCATGGAGCCCTTCTGCACACGACTGCCCACTTCGACATAGATGTGTTCGATGTGACCGGTGACCGACGGGGCAATGTTCATGGTTTCGTAGCCTTCGAGGGTAGAGGAGAGTTCGAGGCTCTTGGCGATGCGTTCGCTCTGGAGCACCTGGACCTTCACTTTCTCGGCTTCTTTCTTGGTGGTGGTGGCTGCTTTGTCGCCGCCTTTGCCGCCGCAGGCCACCATAGAGAGGGCGGCGATGGCGACGGTCGCAATTTTGAGATATTTATTCATTGTAATTATTATTTTATTCTGTGAAAAATGCATTAGTTGTTCGAATTGAGCAGGTCCTCAAGGGCCACCTGGGCGCTGATGACACTCATGACGGCCTGGATGTAGTTGCTTTGGGCGGAGATGATGTCGGTGGAGGCCGTGGTGACCTCGAGACTGCTGGCGCGGCCAAACTTGTATTTTTCTGTCACGTTGTCGAAAACACGGCGTGTGACATCGAGGTTGCGGCTCTGTATGTCGTAGTTCTCGAGGGCGGTGACAAGGTCGTATTGCAGCTGGTTGAACTGCACACGCAAGCCGTCTTCTGCCTGGCGACGGGAGTTGGCAGTCTCCTGCTGGGCAATCTTGGCACTCTTGACGGATGCGTAGCGGGTGCCGGAAGAGAGCAACGGCATGCTGATGCTGGCGCCGATCATGTTCGGCGGGGTCATGTTGAATCCTTCGTCCTTGCCGAAGTAGGTCTTGGCGCTGTACTGATAGTAGGCTGAAATGGTGGGCAGGAAGTCCATCCATGCCATGTTGACTTGACGGGTGGCCAGCTCTTCGTTCTTGGCCAGGAGTTGGTAGTTGTAGTTGTTCTCGATGTGGAAGGGTGTGTTGAGGATGGAGGCAGCTCCTTCGATACTGAGGATGTCATCGATGGGGGTGGTGAGTTCGACGGTACTGTTCACGTCGGCCCCCAATTGGAGCAACAGCGAGTTGCGGAGCATCTGTAGCGAACGCTTGGTGCTGTTGATGCTGCTCTTCATGGAGGCTACCTGCACCTGCAGCTTGTCGGCATCCACCTGTTCGGCGGCACCCACGTTGACGGCAGCCTGGCTGGTGGCGGCAAGGCTCTCAAGGTTGGCCAGGCTGGAGTCCAGCAGGCCCACGGTCTGCTCCATCACCAGAATGCTCACGTAGACGTTCTTCACCTGCGAACGGGTCTGCTGCTCGGTCTGCTGGCGCGAGAGGTCGGTCATCTCAAGGGCCAGTTTCTGCATCATAGTACCGACAACCTGAGCTCCCGAGAGGGCCACGGCAGCTGTGAGGCTGAAGGTGCCGCTGGGGTTCATGGCGATGCCGCCACTCGACGAGGTGTTGCTGCTGCCGCTCGAGGGGAAGGAAATGGGCATGGTCACGCCTCCGATGGTCACCGAATCGGGCATCATCGACATCATTGACCCTCCGCCGCCAAAGTTCATCGTGTAGCCGCACATGTTCTGGTAGTCGAAGCCCGCCTTCAACGACGGAAGCATGGAAGAGAGAGTCTTCCAACGTTCCATCTCGGCCTTCTTCACTTCGAGGTCGGCATTCTTCATCGTGGCGTTGTGCTCGATGGCATACTGCTGGGCCTCGCTCAGCGACAGCTGCAGCGTCTGCTGCGCCGTGGCCGTGAGCCCCATGCTTGCCAGCACAATGGCTAATGTCAGTCTTTTCAGTTTCATTGTTATTATTGTTTTACTTTTTTATTATCAAAACACATTGTCGGCATCCAACTTTTGGATGACCTCGGCGAAGTGGTTCACCTCGCGGTCGTAGCGGATGAGGGTATCGGTGGTCATCAATCCGCGCAGGTAGGTGAAGCACATCTCGTTGATGCGGCGGGCGTACTCGTCGCGGTCCGATACATCGGAGCTGCGCTGCTGTTGGATGAGGTTGCAGAAGAAGTCGATGGCTACCTTCACATCGGCATCGGGACGCAGGTAGTTGTGGCTGCGCACATAGTCCATGCCGTGCAGCAGAAGTGCGCGCAGGCGGTCGCTGTGCACCTTGAAGAAACGGTCGTGTATCTCGGGGTAGTAGCGCTCCGTCTCATCGATGATGCGGCGGTATTTGTGGATGAACATGGCGTTGGTTCGAAGCATGTACATGGCCACCAGCAACGGTTCGTCCACCTGGCTATGGGCTTGGCGGTGACGGGCGTTGGTGCGTTCTTGCACAAGGGTGAGGCACTCGGTGAGCAGCTCTTCCTTGTTGGCGAAGGTCTCGTAGAGGGTACGCTTCGACATGTGCAACGTCTGTGCGATGTCGTCCATCGTAACACCCCTGCAGCCCCGCTCGTTGAACATCTGCAGCGCTGTCTCCACGATTTTTTCCTTGTTATCTTCGTTTGCCATTGGGCTCTATCTGTTTGTCTTTTAGAGGCTAATTTGGGTTATATATAATAATTGTACCCGCGAAAAGCGCTGCAAAGATACAAAAAAACTCCGAAAACCAAAAAAGTTTTCGGAGTTTCTATAGTTAAATAATCTTAACGCTACTTTTCCTTGTGCTCGGGGATGGGCTGCAAGGTGCCAATCTGCACCTTCATGCGGGTGCCGGGGGCGGCTTCGACGATGGCCCATGCGCCATCGCGGCTGACGAAACTTACGTGGATGCCGCCGGCGGTCATCAGTTTGTCTCCTTTCTGCAGGCTGTCACGGTAGGCCTGTTCTTTTTTGGCTTTCTGGCTCTGCGGACGGATGAGGAAGAGGTAGAACACGGCTATCATCAGCACAATCATGATGGCTGTTTTCCAGCCGTTGGCAATGTCGAGGAGTATGAATTCAGTCATTTTTCTTATTTTTTTCCCATTAAAACGGCATCAGCCTTTTTTTATTGCATAAAAATGCAATATTTTTCTTTAAATGTCGTTAAAAGGATTAGTATGAATGACATGAATGCAAAGTATCGGGAATTGCGTGAACGCTATCCCGAATTTGAATACGAAGCCTACCACTACCGCTGGACCGACGAAGGGTTGCGCCTGTGGTTCGATTTCCGCATGGGCGAGGTGGAGTTCCATCCCGAGGCCTTGTTCGAGGCTCGCCCGTTCCTTGATTGCAAGGCCGAGTCCCTCGATCGGCAGGTGTTCGATATCGGCATGATAGAGTTGATAAGCTACTGGAAATGTGCTTGTCCTCCGATGGTGAAGGTTTCCTGTGGCACGCTTACCGAAGAGCAGATTTCTTTTTGGAAGAAACTCTACTGGAATGGTCTCGGCGAGTTCTTTTACACCAATGGCATTGAAGAAACGCCAGAGACGTTTATGAAAGTGGAAAGTGGAGAGAGAAAAGTGGATAACATGTGTGAACAAATGCCACCCACTACCCACTACCCACTACCCACTCATTACTTGGTCCCCATCGGTGGCGGCAAGGACAGCGTCGTCACTCTTGAACTGCTGCGTCGGGCGGGGAAGACCATCCGGCCGCTCATCATGAACCCCCGCGGTGCCACCGTCGAGTGCGCATCCAAAGCCGGCTTCCCCATTGACGAGGTGCTCGTCATCCTCCGCAAAATCGATCCTACATTGTTGGACCTCAACGCCAAAGGTTACCTTAACGGGCACACACCCTTCTCGGCCATGCTGGCGTTCTACACCCGTTTGGCCTCCGTCTTGAGCGGTATCCCCAATGTGGCTCTCAGCAATGAAAATTCTGCTAATGAGAGCACGGTGATTGGCACATCGGTCAACCACCAATATTCGAAAAGTCTCGAATTCGAGGATGACTTCCGCCGCTATTGTCCGGGGTTCAATTATTTCAGTTTCTTGAGACCTCTTAGCGAATTGCAAATCGCCATGTTGTTCAGTCGGTTTACTGACTATCACGATGTTTTCCGTTCCTGCAATGTGGGCAGCAAGCAGGATATCTGGTGCGGCCACTGCGCCAAATGCCTCTTCGCCTATATCATTCTCTCGCCATTCATCGAGCCTGATCGGCTGAACCAAATCTTCGGCAAATCGCTACTCGACGACCTTACACTCGAACATGAGTTTCGCCAGTTGCTTGGCCTTGAGGCCACTAAACCCTTCGAGTGTGTCGGCACTGTCAGCGAAGTGCGTCAGGCACTATCGATGGCCATCGAACGCTGGTATAAAGGTCGCCGCCCGAAGCTCCTTGAGCAGCTGGAATGGCCGGATAATTTTGAAATACAGAATTTAAGGAAGATTGCTCCCGTCGGCAACCTCACAGAGGAAGAATTCCAAATCATTCAGCAAGCATGTACAGAGAAGAACAACTGAAATCCCTTCTTGAAGGACGCCGAATACTCGTTGCAGGCTACGGCCGTGAGGGCAAGAGTGCTGAGAACCTGATCAAAAGACTCCTTCCCGATGCACCTCTCTCCATTGCCACGCAGGTGGAAAGTGGTAAATGGAAAGACTCGGATGGCCACTGGCACGACGACTGGCTCTTTGACATGGTCGTAAAATCCCCAGGAATCCCTGATTTTCAGCTCCCAACTCCCAACTTCCAACTATCAAGCCTCACCGACCTCTTCCTCCAAGTCTACGGCGACTTCACCATCGGTGTCACGGGCACCAAGGGCAAGTCCACCACCGCCAGCCTCATCCATCATCTGCTGCCGGGTTCCATCCTGGCAGGCAACATTGGCATCCCGCTTTTCGATATCCTCGACGACCTCCGCGAGGACAGCATTGTTGTGGCCGAACTCAGCTGTCACCAGTTGGAGAATATCCATCGCGGCCCCCATGTCGCCGTGCTGCTCAATCTCTTCCAGGAGCACCTCGACCACTACGAAAATTACCTTGGCTACAAGATGGCCAAGATGCAGATCAGTTTGAAGCAGCAGGCAGGCGACCACTTCTTCTACTGCACCGACAATGAGGAGCTGCGCTTGTTAGAGAAGAGTTATGAGTTAAGAGTGAAGAGTGAATTGCATCCATATTCTATCAGTGATATCGACGACACCGAGAAGGCCTTGCTGGAGGTCTGTCCGTTGGAGGGCGAGCACAACAGGAGCAACGCTTTGGTGGCGTGCCGTGTGGCATCGCTTGTGACACGCCAGCCAATTTCAACTTTCATCTCTCGACTTTCAGCTTTCAAGGGGCTGCGTCACAGGATGGAAAAGGTCGGCGTCTATCAGGGAATCACATGGTACGACGACAGCATCAGCACCATCCCTGCCGCCGCCATTGCCGCCGTGAGGGCCTTGGGAAGGGTTGACACCCTTATCCTTGGCGGTTTCGATCGCGGCATCGACTACACACCGCTGGTCGACTTCCTGCAAGAGAATCCGATACCGAACCTCGTCTTCGTCGGCATCGCCGGCCGCAGAATACAGCAAATGTTACCCACACTACCCACTCATATCGTCGAAGACGACTACACCAAGATTGTCCCGTGGTGCGCCGAGCACACGGCCCAGGGTGGAGTGGTGCTCCTTTCGCCGGCGGCGGCGAGCTACGACGCATTCAAGAATTTCGAGGTGCGCGGCGACTTCTTCCGCGAACAGATAATGAAACTATGATAAGAAGATTTTAAAAAAGATTTTGACAGATTTTGAGGCCTTCAGGCCGACCCCTCCCGCCGCACAAAGTACGCGGCATTCGTATAATAAGCCCGCAATTGACCTGCGTAGCATTCGTTAACTTAGTGTAATTCGCCGTTGAAACTATGAATGATATGACAGACTACAAAGAGATAAGGCATCTGCTTCATGAGCATCCGCAGACCGCCGGCAACGAGCAGTTTGCACACGATTTGATTGTCAAACATTTACAGGGTTTGCATCCTGACAAAGTCTATACCCATGTTGGCGGTTACGGTGTCATTGCCCTCTGGGGCAAGGATACATCCGCCCCCACCGTCGCTTTCCGCGCCGACAGCGACGCCCTGCCCATCGGTCACCGCTGCGGTCACGACGGCCACACCACCATCCTCCTGCGCTTGGCAGAATTGGTCGACGAGAATGTATCTGTATTTCAACATATCAACATTCTCCTTCTATGGCAGCCCGCCGAGGAAACTGGAGAAGGAGCGCGTGCTATGCTTGAGAGTGGTATCTTGCAACAGTATAACATTCAGTCGTTCTATGCTTTGCATAACCTTCCGGGCTATCCGCTGGGCACCGTGGTGCTCTGTCCGAGGACTTTCGCCGCTGCCTCCACAGGTGTTGTCTATCACCTCGACGGTCGCGAGACACATGCTTCGACGCCCGAATTGGGCATCAATCCCGGGATGGCTATTACGGAGATAATCAACAGGTTCAATGGATTTAATGGACGGGATGGGGAGTTTAGGCAGTCGACTTTGATATGTGTCCGCATCGGACAGCCGGCCTTCGGCACCTCGGCGGGGCATGGCGAGGTGATGTTCACCCTCCGTGCCTTCACCAACGACGAGATGGAAAAGCTGCTCTCGGAAGCCAACCAGGTAGTAGATGAAGTATCCGCTCGCTATGGTTTGAAAGTCAGTCGCTCACTTGTTGAACCTTTCCGTGCCACCGAGAATAATGGCGACAGCGTGGAAGCAATAGAAAAAGCGGCCAACGAGGTGCCGCTTTGTGTCCGTTATCAGATGGAACCCAACCGTTGGAGTGAGGACTTCGCCGAGTATCTGCTGCATTTCAAAGGCGCTATGTTCGGCATCGGAAGTGGCGAGCAACAACCCGAGTTACATCATCCCGACTACGACTTCCCCGACGCCCTCATCGAGCCCGCCGCCCAGCTTTTCTTCCGCCTTGCGTCGGAACTATAGTCGGATCGTCACCAGCAGCAGCGAGTCGTTCTTCTCTTCGTCATATATTTCTCCGTCGCTCAACCTGTAAAAGGTTGTGGCATGATAGCCATTGAAGCCGTCGAAGTCCGTCATTTCGGTCTCTTCTTTTATCAGGTTTGCGTCAGGGTACATGGTGAAGGAAGTTTCCCTCACGGTGCTGTAATGGATGTGTCGCAAAGCATACATTCGTCTGTCAACTAGGCCGTCACGTTTGTATAGCACGAACACATCGGGGTCAAAAAAATCGTAGTATTCCGAATAGACGACATAGTCTTTGTCGCCCCAAACCCTACTGCCGTGCTTCAACAGCGCGGCATATAACCCAATCAGGCACGTCATCACCAACACGACACAGCCCAGCCCTGCGATGATTTTCTTCAGCGGGTGTTTCCCTTTTGCAAAATAGACTGTCCACAGGATAACAGCGGCGGCAATAAACAGCGTGGCGAAAATGCTTGCCCAGCTGTCCAGTTGCCACACAAGCCGATCTCCGTGGTCGAAAAAGATTTTCGGCACGGCGGCAATCGCCAAAAGAACCAATGCCGCGGCGGATGTTATCGTCGCATATGGCAATAATGGTTTTCTCATTCGAAAAGAGGTTAGTTATCAGCTCTTTCCGGTCTTCTGCTCCAGCTTGATGTAGTTGGGGAAGGGCACCTGGGTGGTGCCGACGCTAAGACTGGGGCGCACGCGGAGGCCCACTTTGGAGGAGATGCCGTCGCCGGCAAAGCTCGAGGCGAAGTTCTTCAGCGCGTCGAGGCCTTTCTGCGAGAAGAGTTGGCCGAGGTCGGTGTTCACCGGCAGCGGCACCGTGGTGGTCGTCGAGGGCTTGATGGTGTAGTTGCGCGAGGAGACTCCGTTGGCCATATCGGTACCGTCGATGGCCAGAATCCAATCCAGGGCCGTCATGGCGGCCTGTGTGGTGGTGGGGTTCTTCACGTCGACGTTCACATTGAGGTTCAGCGGCACCTGCTTGCTCTGGTAGGCCGCCACGAGCTTCACGATGTCGGTGGCCGACAGGTTGCCCTGGGTCAAATTTTTCACGTTCACTCCCGCAACGCTCACATTCGAGACGTTTTTCAGGGCGAATTCGCAGTTGGCCAAGTTGGCCACGGAGGAAAACTGTGCGGCGAGTTGATTGAATACATCGCACGAACTCAGCAGGATAGAACCTGCCACGACTAAAGCAAGGGTTATCTTTTTCATGCTGCAAAGATATGAATTTTTTTTAATATGGGAGGAAAAAAATTAATACCTCCACCGTATCTCCACCGTACCTTCTCCGTATCATCTCCGACCACCGTCGGACATCACTCGGAGATGGGTCGGAGTTGATACGGAGTTGAGTCGGACTTGGTCCCTATCAGGTACTGAGAATCAGCGTTTTATGTATCAAGTCCGACTAAATGTATTAATCTGTTGATTGTCAGTCTGTTGTGTGTAATTTGGAAATAATTTTGTCGAGGTGGGAAAAAATATGTATCTTTGCATTTTTGGATTGTAAATAATATTGTGTAAACATATATATATATCAAATCGTTATGGAAGAAAACAATGCCGCTGAAAAGCAACTGAATTTTCTTGAAGAGATTATCGAACAGGGCCTGAACGAGGGCAAGTACACCTCCATCCAGACCCGTTTCCCGCCGGAACCCAACGGCTACCTGCACATCGGCCACGCCAAGTCGATTTGCATTAATTTCGGACTGGCAAAGAAGTATGGTGGCAAGACCAACCTGCGCTTCGACGACACCAACCCCGTCAAGGAGGACACCGAGTATGTCGACTCCATCCAGGAGGACATCCACTGGCTGGGCTTCGACTGGGCGGAGAAACATTATGCTTCCGACTATTTCGAGCAGCTCTACGAGTGGGCCGAGCTCCTGATTCAGAAAGGCTTGGCTTATGTTGACGACCAGACCCTCGACGAGATTCGCGAGGGGCGCGGCACGGTGACCACGCCGGGCAAGAACAGTCCCTACCGCGACCGCAGCGTTGAGGAGAACCTCGACCTCTTCCGCCGCATGCGCGCCGGCGAGTTCCCCGACGGCAGCAAGGTGCTGCGCGCCAAGATCGACATGGCTCACCCCAACATGATGTTCCGCGACCCCATCATGTATCGCATCCTGCATGCCCACCACCACCGCACGGGCGACAAGTGGTGCATCTACCCGATGTACGACTACGCCCACGGCCAGAG
>JAEEGF010827419.1_pt1 | contig 10021 bp, 9 predicted proteins | sample 9134171 | NCBI WGS metagenome assembly JAEEGF01 (sample SAMN16246542, study PRJNA631951) | gut metagenome | biome: gut microbiome; feature: rumen; material: AP-attached | host: Bos | place: Iran: Karaj | collected 2018-10 | reverse complement strand
ATCAAATTCCACTTCTATATCCGGCTCAATTCCTATTCCGTGGATTTTGTTGCCGTTTGGCGTGTAGTAATTGCTTACTGTCAGCTTCACTGCTGTTCCATCCTTGAGATCAAAGATCCTCTGGACGATACCCTTGCCATATGTAGTCATTCCCACCAGTTTGCCAAGCCCATAATCCTTTATCGCACCCGAGAGGATCTCGGAAGCGCTGGCCGAATACTGGTTGACCAGAACAACAACAGGTATGTCTATCTCATGATTGCCGTCACAGGTGTAATTATCTCTGTTGCCGTCTCTGTCCACAGTGTAAACTATAAGGCCCTTGGGAAGTATCTGCTTTGCAATGTCGCAGACTGCCTGGAGGCTTCCGCCGGGATTACTGCGAAGATCGATAATAAGTCCCTTTATGTCTGACGCACGAAGTTCTGCAAGGCCCTCAGCAAACTGATCAGGAGTCACTTCGTCAAACTCTGTTATCTGGATATATCCGATATCCTCAGCCTCTCCCAAAAGCTTCTGATTGACTGTGGGAACTTCCACCGCAGATCTCTCAACATCGATTCCAACCTCTTCACGCTTCGATCCGCGAAGCAGGGTCAGATGCACTGTTGTGCCCTCCGGCCCCTTGATCAGGGCTACTACATCATCAAGCTCAAGGCCTTCAGTCGACTCTCCGTCAACCTCATAGATTATGTCGTCTATCTGAAGCTCTGCTCTCTCGGCAGGTGTTCCGGGAATAACTCCTGATATCCTTGGAAGCTTCAGGTCCTCATCCAGGCTCACATAGGCTCCGATGCCATAGTAAACGCCTGCAGTATCACTGAGAAGGTCCTCAAGTTCTTCCTCAGTGTAATATACGGAATAGGGGTCGCCCAGGGAATCCATAAGTCCCTTGTACATTCCGTTGGCCTCTTCGGCCTTGTCCACATCGGTCTTGTAGTAATATGTGTCGATGACGTTCTCCAGAGACTCAATCTTACTTAGAGTCTCATCGTTCAGAAGCTGCGCTTTCTCCTCATCAGTAAGGTGCGTAAAGGGCTTTAGCCTGCCCACTCTGAAACCAAAGAGCACATATACGGCTCCGACAACAAAGCAGGATAAGAGAACACCCACAAGTATTCCGCTTATAAACCTGCGTGTGAGTTTTCCTTTATTTTCCCGCGGCAGTTCCGGATCCGGAACCGGCGGCATATACGTGTAGTTAGTATTGCTGTCCACTTTGTACTCCTAACTTTTTTACTTCAGATAATTCCAGGGACTCACATAGGCTCCGTTGAGTCTGACACCAAAGTGAAGGTGGGGGCCCGTGGATCTTCCGGTGGAACCGACGGATCCGATCCTGGTACCGGCCTTGACATCCTGTCCCTTGCTCACGGACAGTGCGGAGCAGTGCATATAGATAGTATAGAGTCCGCCTCCGTGGTTGATCATAATATAGTTGCCCATGGTTGAGTTGTAATCAGCTGCCACCACAGTCCCGTTGTAAGCTGCCAGGATCCCTGATCCCGACGGAGCCGCCAGATCGATGCCGTTGTGCATCTTCTGAACGCCCAGTGTGGGGTGCATTCTCATACCATAGTTGTCAGATATCCTTGTGTAGCTGGGGCATGGCCAGGTAAACATTCCGCCGTCATAGGTATATCTGCTGTAGAGGGCTGCCTTGTCTGCGGCAACTTCCTTCTCCAGTGCAGCGATGGCGGCGTTCTCCGCCTTGATCTCCGCCTCGTACTCCGCAATTGCGGACTCCTTGCCGGCAATGTCGGTCTTTACCTTGGACAGCTCCGCTGCCTTGGCATCCATCAGCGACTGAAGGTTCCTTTCCTCCTCTTCGACGGTCTCCTTGGTCTCCTGGAGAGTCTCTTTTTCCTCCTCAAGAGCCTCCTTGGTGAGTTTGATGAGCTCCGTAGTGGCGATATACTCGTTGAGCTTCATCCTGTCGTACTCGGAGAGCATCTCGATGTACTCGGCTTTGTTGAGCATATCGGAAAAGGTTCCCGACTCAATGAGAAGCTCGAAGTAGAGCGCGTCTCCACGCTCGTACATAAAGCGGATCCTCTTTTTCATGGCCTCATACTGGGCCTTCTGTATGTCCTCCGCCTCATGAAGTTCCTCTGTGGTCTTCTCTATCTGACGTTCCTTCTCCTCGATCTGGTTCTTCAGATCTTCGATCTTGTTCTGGATCTCAGTCAGCTCGCCGTCCAGCTGGGTTATATACTTATTGAGGTCAGCCTTGCTCTGCTCAAGCTCCTTTTTGACCTTCTCCAGGTTCGTCTTGGCGTTCTTTAAGCTGTCCCTCTCCTTTTTGGCCTGGCTTATCTGGTTTTCTTTTGCCTTAATGGATTCCTCCGAAACAGCAGAAGCAGTGGCAGATGTAGAAAGAAACGTAACTGCCACCACCAGAATGCACATTATTATGCCCAATATTCTTTTCTTTGTTTTTGAAAAAATGACCTTCAACTTCCGAGAATTCCCTTTTAATAAGTCTTTATACGTGCAGGTGCTTTCTTACCGTTATGAAACTTCCGAAGAATCCGATGCCGATACCGATAAGAAGCGATATAGGAATGAGCCTGTTATAAATGGTCTCAACAGGCAGGAAATTCAGAAGGGAGCTGAGCATTGTAAATCTTGATGCCACATAGCTGATCACATGAGTGTAAACAAAGTAGATGATGATCAGCGGAATAATGGATCCGATGAGGCCGATCAGAATTCCTTCCACCACGAAGGGTGCTCTTACGAAAAAGTCAGTGGCACCGATGTACTTCATGATGTTGATCTCGTCTTTTCTTACTGAGATACCCATGGTTACCGTGTTGCTGATAAGGAAAACAGATACCAGCAAAAGAATTACGATAATGCCGAAGGATACATAGGCGATCAGGAGATTCAAACCGCTTAGTGTTGTAGCTGTGACTTCCGATCTGTTTACCTCTCTTACCTCTGTCATGGACTCGATGTAGGTTACGAGAGCCTGCTGCATCGATACGTCATTTAAGTAGATCTGGAGGTTTGCCGACTCGGCCAGGGGATTCTCGGTGAAACCGTCTGCATACTCCCCAAGATACTCCTCCTTGAAGCCCTCCCAGGCCTCATCCGCTGACACGTAGGTGATCTCCCTGACTTCGGGTCTCATTTCAAGTTCACTCTTTACTGCAAGAATCTGATCCTCGCTGGTGCCCTCTTTGAAGAAGACCGTTACAGATACCCCTTCTTCAGCGGTCTTAACTACATTCTGAAAATTGGTGATTATTGCATAGAACAGGCCGAACAGGAAAAGGCAGGCGGTGATGGTGGCGATGGACGCCAGCGTGTACCACTTGTTTCTTCCAAGATTCTTAAAGCCCTGTCCTATGGTGTAAAAGAAACTACTACTCCTCATCGATGTACATACCCTCTTCCTCGTCCTCTATGATGACGCCCTTTTTCATGGTGATAACTCGCTTCTTCATGGCATTTACGATCTCTCTGTTGTGGGTTACCACAATGACCGTGGTGCCATTTTCATTGATCTGCTCCATGAGCTTCATGATCTCCCAGGAATTATTGGGATCCAGGTTACCTGTGGGCTCATCCGCAAGGAGGATAGCCGGTCTGTTGACAAGTGCTCTTGCCAGGGCAACTCTCTGCTGTTCACCGCCCGAAAGCTGGTTGATCTTGTTCTTATACTTGCCTGCCAGGTTCACTGTCGCAAGGATTGAAGGAACATTCCTCTTGATCTCTCTTGAGGGAACCTGAACGATTCTCTGGGCGAAGGCCACGTTTTCATAGACGTTTCTGTCCTTGAGAAGACGGAAATCCTGGAAAACTATCCCCAGGTTTCTCCTGAACTTCGGGATCTTGCTGTGCTTGATCCTTCTGAGGTTGTAGCCCAGAACCGTTATCTCTCCGTCAGTAGGCACCAGCTCCCTGAGAAGGAGCTTGATCAGCGTTGACTTGCCCGATCCGCTGTCACCTACTATAAAAACAAATTCACCCCTCTTTATGTGAAGGGTGACTCCGTTTAAAGCCGGTGCACCCATCGAATAAGATTTGGTCACGTTTTCCAGCGTGATGACCTCATCCTCCGGGATCTGCCTGTTTGTTCTTCTTCTTCTGTATCCTCTCTCCATAATACTCCTCTTAAAACTGTGATATGTGGTCCCCTATATCACTTACGTAAACTTTTCCATATACTTCATATATCTTACAACCATAAGTGCAATTTTAAAAGTGATTGCATCATCAAAAACCCTGAGATCAAGCCCCGTGCTCTTCTGAAGCTTGTCGAGTCTGTAGACAAGGGTATTCCTGTGGATAAAGAGCTGTCTGGAAGTCTCTGATACATTCAGGCTGTTCTCAAAGAACTTGTCGATGGTCGTAAGTGTCTCCTGATCAAAGTCATCGGGATTTCTTCCGCCGAAGATCTCCTTGATAAACATCTTGCACAGCGGAATTGGCAGCTGGTAGATAAGCCTTCCGATTCCCAGCTCGCTGTAGCAGATGACCTTTCTCTCGTCAAAAAAGATCTTGCCTACATCCAGTGCCATCTTGGCTTCCTTGTATGACCTGGAAACCTCTTTGATCTCGCCGACAACGGTTCCATAGGCAATCCTTACGCCTGTAAAGCCCTCCTTCTCGAGATTCGCAAGGATCTCCTCAGCAGCTTTCGTGATCTCGGACTGCTTGGACATATCGCTGACATCCTTTACAACTATAACGTTGTCCTCGTCAACTTCCGTAACAAAGTCTGTTCCGCTTCCGATGCAGGACCTGGTCAGCTCAAGGACATTGTTGTCCCTGCCGCCTGCGCACTCCACGATCATTGCAACTCTCTTGGCATCGCTCTGGATGTGGAGTTTCTTGGCCCTTGAGTAGATGTCCACCAGAAGAAGGTTGTCAAGAAGCAGGTTCTTGATAAAGTTGTCCTTGTCAAACCTCTCCTTGTAAGCAACAAGCAGACTCTGGATCTGATATGCTATCATCTTACCCAGCATATAGATGTTGTCACCGCTGCCGGTGCAGATGAGTATATACTCCAGCTGCTGTTCATCATAAATCTTGAAATACTGATAGCCCTGTATCTCCTGAGAATCCGCCGGGGACTCCACAAAATCCCTCGCAGCAGCAGACACATTGCCAATGTCGGTGGTGGTGGAAGCCACCTCCTTGCCATCCACATCAAGTACGCAAAGATCTACGTGTGCTATGTTCTTAAGCCCGTCTATTGTGTTCTGCAAAATCTGATTGGAAATCATGTGTCACTCTTTCTTGCACGATGTGCAGTATAAATAATCACTTTTAATCGTTCACGACGACTATTACTTCTTCATTTTAATATAAATGTACAAAAAAATCTACAAAAACCCTACCGATTTTTGTGTATTTTTCAATTTTTGTGGTAAAAAGTCACAAAAACCCCTCCGTTTTTTTAGCCATGCTAACGCTATAGTAAAGCTAATATTTATAAGTTAATGCTCCGATATAAAAGATAAGATATCGTGGAGTATTTTCACAAGGAGGTGGCCTATGGATATCCCCGCTTTATCGATGGCAATGTCACAGAGCAAGATTATGAACGATTTCGGCGTAGCTATGCTCTCAAAGAGTCTTGATAACCTGCAGGAGAACGGCGCCGCCATGGTAGCTACCATGGATGCGATGCCTGCACCTTCATTAGACCCTAATGTAGGACAGAATCTGGATATCAGGGTATGACAACCATCACAGAAGTGCAATTGCACACAAAAGACCCGTTGCTCATAGCAGCGGGTCTTTTGTCTGTCGTTAAATGATTATGTAAGCAATCCCAAAATGACTTCAATCAGTATCATGTACGCCAAAGCAATTACACAGGCAATTATCAGAGGTATGGTGATAAGCTTGTACCCCTGCTTTTTGCAGGACGGTATGCTCTTCAGGAAAAGAAGCCTTCCCTCCAGCTCTGAAATCTTGACCAGCACGCAGAAGGCTATGGCTGTAGCAATAACTGCCGCCACGAAATAAACGCCCATCGACATCAGAATTTCGGACTTCGCGTCCATACCGGACACGTAATCTTCTGCACCCTCCAGTAAATCGCCTCCAAGATACATCATGCTTACCTCTAAGGAATTGAAGGTGGCATGAGCGATGAAGGAAGTCAGCACGCTTCCCGTGGCCTCCACCAGAAGAGCCAGCATTATACCCATCACGGCCCCGTAAGCAAACTGGTTAAAGTTCATGTGGATAATTCCAAAGAGCACCGACGAAAGAACGATGGAACCTATGATCCTTCCTGTTCTCTGATAGCTCTGAAGCAGCACTCCCCTGAACACAAACTCCTCCACAAAGGGCCCGAAGATCCCGATGGATAAAAGCAGCTGCCAGAAGGGAAGCGCCATTATCTGATCCGAAAGTCCCATCACCGTGTTGTCCACGAACAGCATGGAAAATGCGTTCACAAAGGCAACCAACGGAAACAGGAGAAATACATATAACACAGTCATCAAAACCGACATGGGTTTTATTCTCTTAAAGGGCACCATGACCCTCAGTCTGTCACCGGAGTAAAGAACAGCTGCGATCGCCGGAATAATGATAATGCACTCGCTCATAAAATTATTGGCCAGCAGCGATATCTGCGCTCCCGTGTTCATAACATATATTGTGAACAGAATAGTAAAGGCAATGGTCAGCAGTATCATGTAAAGATACGACCTGTTAGCTCTCTTGTAATCCATCTGTCATCCTCACTTTACTGATATTGAATCAGGCTTTATCTCTATTTTGCCCTCTTTCAGGAGTCTGCCCACTGCTCTTTTAAACTCATTCTTGCTCATGCCTGTTTTGTCCTTTATAAGCTCAGGCGACGCCTTGTCGGTAAAGGGAATGCTGCCGCCGTTCTCTTTTATCATGGCAAATATCTTTTCAGCATCGGTATCCATCTGAAGATAGGCCTTTTCGCGGACGCTTAAGTTGAGCCTTCCATCCTCTTTGACAGAAATAACCCTGGCAGAGATGCGGTCGCCAATCTTAATATCACCGTAGAGCTCCTTCTTTGCGATAAGTCCCGAATAGATGTCATCAACGGCCACAAAAGCTCCGAAGTTGTCGCTCATCTCGTAGACTGTCCCCATAACCTTGTCGTCCTTGCCATAGGGGGAATCGCTCCTCAGATATTTATATACATTCATGGTAACGCACAGTCTGCTGCTCTTGTCTATATACATGGCGCAGAGCACATCGTCGCCGGGTTTTATCTTCGCGGTCTGCTCCCTGAAAGGAAGAAGGATGTCTTTTTCAAGTCCCCAGTCCATGAAAGCCCCTATCTTTGTGGTCTCCTTGACTTTTAAGACCCTCACATCTCCCAGCATGATCTTTGGCTGCGAAGTCGTGGCTATAAGCCTGTCATCAGAGTCCTTGTAAATAAAGACCTCTATTGAGCTTCCCATGTCTGTTCCTTCGGGAACCTGCTTAGCTGGCAGGAGCACCTTCTCCTCGGGATTCGCTGCGTCGGACAGGTAAACTCCGAAGTCCACCTTCTTGACTACTTTAAGTGTCTGCTTCTCTCCTAATCTGATCATTTTGTCCTCCGTTCATTAAATGGCAGTTTCTTCACTGCGTTATCAGTTCAACATTGCATACGGGATTCTTTTGTTCATCCCTCAGACATATAGTATAAGCTATATTGTTTTCTTTTGAAACTTTCATAACTTCCGGGAAAAGAATATCTCCCAGTCTTGCCTGCTTCTTGTACTCGGCTCTCATGGAAACCACATTTATTCCCTTATCGGGAAGACATTCGATAGCCATCCTTACATACTGGCCATTGTTGACGTGGTAATTGGTATCAAGGTGATGACGCCTTATCGTTATCTCTTCGGCAGGAAGCACCTCCGCGTTTTCGGGAAGCGCTATCTTTCTGTCGCCGTAATTCATTGGAAGTTTCTCCTCGATGGGATAGGCCTTAATTATCTCCGGCGTTATACGGCATGGAACGCCCTTTTTTATGTCACAGAGAGTCCACACTGAGTTGGCTACGGCGAGCCTCTCTCCATCTTTTGTGTCCATAAAGAAATTTCTCAGCCCCATGAAGCCCTTCAGCTCGTAGGGGATGGTTCCTATGGTAACTTCCTCGCACAGCCTCGGATATCTGAAGATCTCGATCTGCCATGAGGACAGTACCCAAACCATGTTGTTCTCCTTCAGGTACTCCATTCCAGCAGGGCCGTCCTCTGTCTGAAAAGTGGAGCAGTCCTGAAAATAGTCGATCAGGGACTCCAGTGTCAGAAGTGCATGCCTGTCTGTTTCGCTGTATCTTATCCTGGAATTGAATGTGTACATTACCGGCCTCCTGAATAGTCGTACGTAGTTCTGAATTGACAGAGAAAAAAATAAGCGAGATTGAAAAAACAATCTCGCTTTAGTAGCTGGGCTAGTAGGATTCGAACCTACGTAATGACGGAGTCAGAGTCCGTTGCCTTACCGCTTGGCGATAGCCCATCGACAAGTAGTAATTATACTTGAGCAAAAACAAAAAAGCAAGTACTTTTTTTATTTTTTTATAAGTTCCTGAAAAAAAGTCTTCAGATACTCAAAAATCCAGGTTCCTACAGCGAGGGTTGGAGCAAAAAATTCAATCTCTGTAACATACTGAACAATGTAAACAATAGCAAAAGCTTCTGCTGCTCCGAGCACAGCTCCCAACAGTCTGTCGATTCCTCCCAGTATCGGGATTTCTTTTACATTTCGAAGAGCCCTGCCTATGGCTGTCATCACACTGTAGATGAGGACTGCCACCACCAGATAACCGACTTTGGGGATCACTTCTCCAAATCTGCTCGAGAGGATGCTCCCCGCAATATTCATTGTGTAATAGACTCCCGCAAAGGCTGCTATCGCAGCAATAAGGCCTGCTGCTTCAGCAAACAGGCCGTTACTTGCACCGTATGATATTCTCCAGAGAAACAGACAGACCACCACTACAGTGATCACTATCTGAGAAACTTCAAAATTCATCTTCTCTCCTATTTGAGGTTCATGGTCACAATATTTCCTGCCGTCACCAGTGTATATCTGCTCGGAAGGTTTGTGGGAACCATGGCCCTCACAGGGGTCTGAAAAGCCCCCTTGTATTTCACATGTCCATTTATATCCTGTATGATGCATTCATCTTCATTATATATAATTATCTGCTTACCGCTGAAGATGATCTCAGTGTACTCAATATCGAAGTAGGTGGTAAGTACATCTCCACCCTTGTCGTTATAAACAACCAGTCTGTAGGCGCCCTCCTCCGTGCCGTTGGGGAACACCAGTCCCACGTAGGAATCGCTGAAGTATACAGATTTAATCTCCTCGTCCCTTGTCAGGATATCAGCCTGACTTACGGGTTTTTCACTTCCCTGGTAGAACACGATCCTGTCGTTGGACACCGCAAAGGCAGAGCTGGAATTCATAAACTGTACATAAGGCACTACAGCTTTGGGATAATCATATCCGCTTACATAGTTGTCTATGGAGTTCTGTCCCACTGAGCCGAAATTGAAGAAGGCCACACTGGTCTTCAGAGCCCCTTCATCCGGATAAAGATAGGAGACGCAAAGGAGCTCACCGTTTGGAGAAATGCTTACTGCTATCGGATATCCGCTGTCCTTCATCGTGGTCTTGAAGTTGGCCAGAGTATTGCCCTGGGCATCATAAAGATAGATCCAGGTCACGGTGGTTCCGTCAAGGACAGCTGCCACAACGCCCTGGGAGGACACGCAGAAATCCCTTATGGGAAGATTTGTATCCACTTCTCCCATTGAGCCTTCCGTGCTGTTTACAAGTATGTTGTGGCCGTTGTAATCACCTATCGCCACCACATTTCCGCAGGTGTGGGCAATAGGATTCTGCATCTCATACGTCTGGTTCCAGACCTGCTGTCCGCCGGAGTTCAGGCAGCTGACACCATCCTTACTGTATTGAATGATAAATCCGTCAAGACTTATGATCTCGGTATCAGCGCCGTTGGTTATGGCCGCTGCCTCCGTGATCTGCGCCTTTGTGTATTCCTTGT
>JAEEGF010327423.1_pt1 | contig 10021 bp, 8 predicted proteins | sample 9134171 | NCBI WGS metagenome assembly JAEEGF01 (sample SAMN16246542, study PRJNA631951) | gut metagenome | biome: gut microbiome; feature: rumen; material: AP-attached | host: Bos | place: Iran: Karaj | collected 2018-10 | reverse complement strand
CCGCGACGGAGATCTTCGTGCCGATGTCGGCCTTCGTGATCCCGAGTTTCTTCTCCACGCCCAGCTCCACGGGAAGTCCGTGGGTGTCCCATCCGGCGCGCCGGCGGACCTGGAAGCCGGTCTGGGTCTTGTAGCGGCAGATGGCATCCTTGATGGAACGGGCCATCACATGGTGGATGCCGGGCATGCCGTTGGCCGACGGCGGGCCCTCGAAGAAGACGAACTCCGGCGCGCCCTCGCGCACTTCGAGCGACTTCTCAAAGGCCCGGTTGGCGAGCCATCTTTCGAGGATCGCGTTACCGGTCGAAACCAAATCAAGGCCCTTGTATTCTTTGAATGTCATATTTTTTGCCTAATTTTGCATTCACTTATTTAAGGGTGCAAAGATAAGTATTTTCACCGACAATGGCAACACTCGACATCATCCTCCTCATTTGCTTCATTCCGGGCATAATCCGCGGTATCTCAAAGGGTTTCCTGGAACAGGCACTTTCGCTGGCCGGCATTGTCCTGAGCGTCTGGGCCGCCTTCAAGTTCTCCGCCCTCGTGTGCGGCTGGCTCAAGCCCTACCTTTCCCTGTCGGAAACCACCCTCAACGTCGTGGCCTTCGCCCTCATCCTCATCGCGGTGAGCATCGTCGTGCTGCTGGTGGCGAAACTGCTTACCAAAGTGCTGGAAATGTCCATGTTAGGCTGGCTGGACAAGATCCTCGGCCTGGTGTTCGCCCTCGTGGTGAACGCCCTCCTGCTCGGCGTTTTCGTCATCCTGTTCGACACCCTGAACCTGAAGTTCGGATTCGTGAAGCCGGAGGTGCTGGACGGTTCCGTCGTCTATACCACCCTCCGCGACTTCTGCTATCTGGTGTTCCCTTATCTGAAAGCCTTCTTCTTCAAGCAATAGTCATGGCCCGCATCCTCCTTGTGGAAACTTCCACCGCCCAGCTCTCCGCCGCCCTCGCCGAGGACGGCATCGTCACGGCTTCCCGCACTTGCGACGAGCCGCGGATGCAAGCGTCCCTCACCGCCCCCTTCGTCAAGGAAATCCTCGACGAGAAAGGTCTGTCCGTCAAGGACTTGGACGCCGTCTGCGTGGGCAAGGGCCCGGGGTCCTATACGGGCCTTCGCGTAGGCGTTTCCACCGCCAAGGGCCTGTGCTTCGGCGCGGGACTTCCCCTCCTCTCCGCCGGCACCCTGGACGTGCTGGTGCAGGAAGCGCACCGCCTCGGCGTCGTCCCCGCCGGATGCAAGTATGTCGTGCCGATGGTGGACGCCCGCCGCATGGAGGTGTACGCCGCCGTCTTCACGCCCGAAGGCCGGCAGCTGACGGAGACGAAGCCCGTCATCATCGACAGTGACTCCTTCGCCGCCGAACTCGCCGAAGGCCCCGTCCTCTTCATCGGCGACGGCGCCCTTAAATGCCGCGAAGTGCTCGGAGGCGCAGTGCTTGCCACCGGCCCCCTGTCCGCCGGCCCGGCCGCCACCACGCCCTCGGCCTGGTTCCTCGGCGAATGCCCTCGAGCATCCTCGATGGCCGCTCTCGCCGAGGCCGCCTTCCGCGCCGGCAACTTCGAAGACACCGCCTACTTCGAGCCCTTCTACCTCAAAGACTTCGTCGCAGCCCTCCCGTCCAGAAAACTGTTCTGATCCGCGGAGGATTGGGGCGGAAACGCAGGAAAACGCCCGGAGTCTCACACCGGAAGCACACGATTAGGGCGGAAACGCAGGAAAACGCCCGGAGTCTCATGCCGGGAACACAGGATTGGGGCGGAAACGCAGGAAAACGCCCGGAGTCTCACCAAAGGAGCCCGGAGTCTCGCCAAAGTCACCCGGCCCCGGCTACTTCAGCACCGAAGAGATGTAGGTGCGGAGGGAGGCGGCGTCGGTGACGTGGGCGGAGGAGTCGATTTCGCCGCCGCGGATGAAGTAGGCCATCGGGAGCTGAGTGATGCCGTAGAGGCCGATCAGCGGGGAGGCGGCGCCGCGGGTGTCGCAAACGTTGATCCAGCCGAGACCCTGGCGCTTGACGGTGGCGGCCCATTCCGCCTTGTCGGGATCGAGGGCGACGGCGAAGATCTCGAGGCCCTTGTCGTGGAAGTCGTCGTAGAGCGGCGAAAGGGCGTCGAGGTTGAACATTTTCTCCTCATTGGAAGTCGCCCAGAAGTACAACATCACCAGCGGGGCCGAGACTTCCGAAAGCCGGACCTGCCGGGCGCGGGTGTCCGGAAGTTCGATCTCGGGGAAAGCGGATTCGCCGGCCAGGGCGATCCGGTTGGAAAGGTCAAGGGCGTTCTGCCGCCGTTCCGCCTCTTTCCGGAGGGTGCGCACATAGCGCGAATCGGGGTAGGTCAGGGACAGGGAATCGGCGACATTGCTGAAAATCAGGCCGTCCGTCGCCTGGGCGAATACCGGAAGCTCGGGCGTCACCTTGCGAAGCAGCACGGGAACGACCGCGAGGAAATGGGAGTGGTTCATCACGAACGTCACCGACTGCCGGTAAAGCGCGACGTACTCCCGGGTGTATGCGGGACCTTCCAGCCCTTTCATACGGGCCGAGAATGCGGCGAATGTGCTGTCCGCCTCGTGCAGAAGGGCGCTCTCGGGCGATCCCTGCAGGGTTTTCAGCACGCCGAGCGTATCGGTTGCAAGACTTACCCGGTCGCCGTGACGGAGAATGAGGGAGGCGACCCGCCGATCGCCGTAATACAGATATGCAAACTCCGGCTGACCTTCAGCCACGGGCACGGAAACGGCGAATTTCCCCGAATCCGTCACCTTGGCGGAGTCGACGGTCCTGAGATCCGCCCCGTCCAGCACCTTCACGAAAACCTTTCCGCAGGTCGCATCGGAGAACCGGCCCTCAACACGCGCCCCGCCACTGCAAGATGCCAACAGGGAAAGGATGAGAAGGGAAATAGTCGCAGAATGAAAAATTTTTATCATATACGCTTAAAATGACAAAAAGTTGCCGGGTAATCGGCCGGTTGACGCAGGTAGTATTGTTTGAAAACCGTTCCCGCCCGTAGTCTCGTGAACCGGAGGAGTCCACAAGACGTATGTCGCCGCCGGAGGGACGGACCGGACACAGAATTAAAGTTTATTGAACTCCGCCAGAATGGCGGCGGCGGTGGCGGCGAACTCGTCCTGCGTGAACTGCGGGCGTTCCTTGCGGAAATCCATATCCGCCTCGCTCTGAAGCGGGATCAGATGGATGTGCGTGTGAGGCACCTCCATTCCGAGGACGGCGACGCCGACCCGCTTGCACGGGATGGCCGCCTTGACGGCGACAGCCACCTTGCGGGCGAAGGCCCACAGTCCCTCGTAGGTCGCCTCGTCCAGATGGAAAAGATAGTCGTCCTCCACCTTCCGGGGAATCACGAGCGTATGCCCCTTCGCCAGGGGATTGATGTCGAGGAAAGCATAGAAATCCTCGCTCTCGGCCACCTTGTACGAGGGAACCTCACCGGAAGCGATGCGGGTAAAAATCGTTGCCATACGCCTTTAGATGCTGATGTCGAGGATTTTGAACTTCATGATGCCGGAGGGCGTCTGCGCGTCGACGGTCTCCCCCTTGGAATGACCGATGAGCGCCTTGCCGATCGGAGTCGTCGCGGCGAGTTTCCCCTTGGAGAAATCGGCCTCGGACTCGCCCACGATGGTGAATTCCATCACGCGCTTCAGGGCGAGATTCTCCACCTTGACCTTGCTCAGCAGCTGAACGCTGTCGGTCGTGAGCTTGGACTCGTCGATGACGCGGGCCGAAGCGATTTTATTCTTCAGGCGGGCGATCTTGACTTCGAGCAGACCCTGCGCCTCGCGCGCGGCGTCATACTCCGCATTCTCGGAAAGGTCACCCTTCTCCCGGGCCTCGGCGATCGCCGCCGAGATCACGGGCCGCTGCGCGAGCGCGTCGGCGAGTTCCTTCTTGAGGGCGTCCAGCCCCGCCTGTGTCATCATCTCAATTTGCATAATTATCGATATTTTAATGTTTTGCGTGAATTAAAAAGGAGTCCCGCCAAGAGGCGGAACCCTTTCTAATTGCAAAGATAGCAAATATTTTTGATTTGCAAAAATCGGTATCGATTCCGGGACAGCCCGGAATGACGGGCTTCCTACAGATAATATTTGAAGGCGAAGCGGAGACCGATGTTCTGGGTGCCGTAGAGGAGGGCGCGGCTGCCCGGACTCTTGAGGGCGCCATCCCAGATTTCACCCTGCTTGGTCGTCTTGTTATAGACCTCATACTTGGTGTAGGTCTGGGGCTGGAAGACAACCATGATCGGGACAAAGGTCACGGATGCGCCGATCGACATCCTTCCCGCGAAGAAGTATTCGAGACCCATGTCCGCCGTGATGCCGATACCGTGGTTCATCCCCACATTGTGACGCTCGACCGGACGACCGACCGTATTAAGGTACTCATCGTGACCGATTGCGGCATCTTTCTTCGCAGTATTCCACTCATTCAGCGTCCCCTCCCCTGCAAGCTCCGTATACTTCATCTGGGAAGGTAACTTTGTACCGTTGTCCGTCAATTCACTCGTCAACTCATTGCCATAGGAGAACGCCAGCGAACCGCCGCCGATCGCATACTGGATACCGAAGCCGCCCACGAAGGCCAGACGCCCGAACGGCTTGGTGAATTCGAGGCCGAGGCCGATGGTCGTCCCGTTCAGTTTGGACTTGATGGCGTCATATTTCCAGGCAAGGTCTTCATTGCTGGTTGCTTCCAGATGCGCGTCATCGTGCACATACTCCCGGTAATTGACATTGCTGCCGGTAATACCGATATTGGCCCGGAGGGAAACCAGGTCGTTGAAGTGATAACCGATCATAAACGAAACGAGCGGATCGGTCGAGAGGATAAACATCTGCTTGGGAGTGCCGCCCAGGCCCGTAACGAAATCGCCGGCCCAGGCATTCTTGTCGGGCTGATAGTCGTGATTCTTGATGGCGAGCGGGTTGAAGGTCACTCCGATGGAGAAATCACCGCCCTGGGGGTTGTAAACCTGCTTCTTCTGCGCGCTCACACCGAGTGCCAGGAAGAGGGCCATTGCCACAATGAAAAACTTTTTCATATCAATACAGTATTAAAAGGTTAATAATCTCTAGAAATAACTGATGGGGATGACGTAATTGACATAGTTCTTGTAGGTGCTTCCCGTGAGGACCGTGTATTTACCCCCTTCATACTTGATGATGTAAAGCGAGGCCATCTTGTCCGTAATATCGTGATGGACCCAGTAAGTTATGCCGCTACCGAAGTCTACGGTATTGCCGGAGAACTTGCGAATGGCACCCTCGATAATCCCCAGGCGCTCCTCCAGCGTAGCCGGAGTGGCCGACATCGCAACGCTCTGCCCGGAGAACACGCTGCTCATATCCGCAAAACCAGGGAAAAGCCAGGGAGTACCGGAGGGGTTTGAGCCCAGGTCATAACTGTGCATCCTCTGATACCGATCTTTATAATCCCCGGAAGGGCTCCCAAGGAGCGTATATAATTCCGAATTGGCGAAGTAAATTTCGGGACGGACCATATGCGAATCGCCGCGGCTCATATTGTACCAGAGCAACGCCGCGGTATTGTGGAAGGCGTAGTGCTTGCTCTTGTAGGAGGCATTCTCCCGAAGGCGGGTCATATCGATTCCTGCGATTCCGGGACCTTGACGGGTCGAAAGGTTGTCTTGCTCCGAGCAGAACTGTTCCTTCCCGTCGGAGGGCACCTGCCATCCCCAGGGGCTGGAAGTCCGGCTGGCAAAAATCTTGTCATACGGGATGATGATGCCGTGCTTCCCATCAATACCGGGTAAGGAGTAATTGGTCGCTACCAGGCAGGGATCTTCCGTGAGATGCTCGCTACCGGTATAACCGACGATGCCGATCCTGTAACGCTTGACGACGCTGCCGAATTTTTCCGTCCAATCGGGTAGCGTGGAAGAAATCGGATTCTCCTTAATCCCCCTCCCCCGGTATCCATAATCGAATGTCAGTACCTTCTTGTTGACATTGTCGTAATACACAAGGTCGCCTAGTTTGGGCTGGAACGGATCAAATTCGGTAATGGTGAAGGGGAATTCCTGATAAACATAGTCATTCCCACTGCTGCAACACAGCGTAACGGAACCGGAATACATTGTGCCGCCCTTGGAACTGACTCTGTTGGAGGGGGCAGTCACCGTAAGGATATTATTCTCCGTGCTGAACGAGCTATAGTTGAAGCCGTTCCCCGAATCCCTGCCGGAAATCGAGACAGACTTATTCTGGTAGGCCGTAGATGGCAGGAACAGGGGTTTCCATCGCTGGGTCTGTCCTGCACCGATATATTCCGTCGGGCGCTTGGTAAGACCCGACATACCAACCGGAATAATCTGCATCCCCGTCACCTTGGAGTAAACCCGGATCTGACGGGTATCCAACACCGTCGGGTTCGCCATGGCATAAGCTCGCACCGTTACCTGTCCCTCCCGGACCCCTTTCAAAAGTCCCTCCGGTGTAATGGTGGCATACGAAGATCCGCTGGAAATCTCCCAAACCACCTTGTCACCGCAATCGGCTGGCGTTGCCGTCGCCGTGAGCTGGCAGGTCTGATCCACATCCAGGGCCGATCCTTCCGGAAGGTTCGGGACATCGATTTTGACGCTTCTGAAAGGCTCTACGACGTGTACGTTCACCCACCCGCACGCTTCCTCATTATCCTCCGATCTAGCCCAGAAGGTCACATCCCCTTTCTTCTTGCCGGTCACCACGTGGTCGGTCGAAATCGACGCAACCTCTTTGTCCTGACCCGTGGTGATAAACCATTTAACCTTGCGGTTGGTGGCATTCGAAGGCGTGAAAATGAGCTGAAGCTTGACCGTTCCACCTACGGATACGGACACCTCATCGGGCTGGATGACAAGATCCGTCACCGGGATCGGCACTTCGAGGACTTCCACCTCGCAGGTGGCATTTTTCCCACCCTTGCACGTGGCCGTAATGTCGGTCTTGCCCAGGGTATGGGCCGTAACAAGACCCGTCTCGTCCACCGAGGCGACACTCGGAGAGGACGAAGACCAGGTCACTGTCTGATTCGTCGCATTGGACGGCTTGACGATAGCTGTCAGCTGAAGGGTCTCACCGATAATAACGGTTGCAGTATTTCCAACATCCAGCGTGACGCTGTCTACAACAACATAATCTCCGGTCGTATCCACCTTCTTGCAGCCTGCGACGGCAAACAGGGTAACCAGAAAAAGGATGGCGGCGAGATTCTTTTTCATAGCGAGGAGTGTTTAACGTTCAAATATACGGATAATTTCCTGTTTGTCGCACGAAAGCTGATGGCGAAGCGCCTCCAGCGAAGGGAAGGGTCGCTCGTCGCGGATCTTCTTCACGAAAGAGATCCGGATGTCGAGTCCGTAGATATCCTCGTCGAAATCCAGGATGTGCGTTTCGACGGTACGGTATGCCCCGGAACTGACGGTCGGGCGGACCCCGATGTTGCACATACCTTTGTAGCGCCTCCCGAGCGTCTCGACCTCGACGGCATAGACGCCGTCGCAGGGGATGAGCTTGAGCGGCTCGTAAAGCTGCATGTTCGCCGTCGGGAAGCCGATGGTGCGGCCCAGCTGGTTGCCGGCGACCACGACCCCGTGCAGACTGTAGGCATAGCCGAGCATCGCGTTGGCATCCTCCACCCGGCCTTCCGACAGGGCGGTGCGGATCCGCGTGGAGGAGACGTCCAGTCCGCGGGGGACGTGGATTACCTCCATCCCGAGACTGCGGGCGACGGCGGCCGTCTCCACGGTGGAAAGATGGTCGTTGCCGATGCGGTTGTCGTAGCCGAGGACGATGGCGGAGGCGCCGAAACGGCCCCGCACGATATCCCGGAGGTACTCCGCCGTCGTATGCCGGCTGAAGTCGCGGGAGAAGGTAAGCACCTCCACCCAGTCGACGCCGAGCGCCGAGAGCTGCAACTTCTTCTCTTCCAGCGAAGTGAGCAGACGGAGATTGCGGGCGTCATCCTGCAGGACATTGCGGGGATGGGGCCAGAAGGTCACGACCACGCTTTCCACGCCGCGTTCGTTCGCGGAGCGGACCAGCTCCCTAATCACAAGACGATGCCCCGTATGGACTCCGTCGAAAAACCCTGTTGCGAGTACTACAGCCATCTTACAAGTTCAAAATCCTGACGGTGCGGCAGCAGCGGATTCCGGGCGAAGACCCGGGTCGCTATCTGGTAGGCGCCCGTACGCTCGGGCATAAACGACACCTGGTAGCGGCACACGCCGTCGTTCATCTCCGCCGGGGTGTATTCGTGCACCTCGCTGATATGGAGGTCGCCGTGGCTGTCACGCGTGGCGAACACCACCTCGACGCCGATGTCCTGACAGTTGAGATCGCCGAGCGACAGCACCACCTCGGCCTTGAATTCATTGCCGGTCGAGAGGTCGTACGAAGTGACCGGCTTGGTCTCGGAGACCACCCGGACATTCTCCCACTCGCGGCGGACGTGCTTCTTCCAGGCCGCGATCTGCCGCGCAAGGGCGAAATCGTCCGCGACGACACGCGCGGTCCGCTCCGCCTGCGGGGCGTAGAACCGGTCGATGTAGTCGGTAAGCATCCGGTTGGTGGTGAAGTTGCAGGCCACCTTGGCGATGGTATTCTTGATATATCCCACCCACTGGGCGCTGCGGCCGGTCGCCGTGTCCACATTATAGTACGCGGGCGTGATCTCGTTCTCGAGAATGGTGTAGATGGTCGCCGCATCGAGTTCGTTCTGATAGCGGTTGTCGTCGTAGACCTGCTCCTCGGGAAGGGCCCAGCCGGCGCCCTCGGTATAGCCCTCGACCCACCAGCCGTCGAGCACCGAGAAATGCATCGTTCCGTTCATCGCGGCCTTCTCGCCGGAAGTTCCGGAGGCCTCCTGCGGACGGGTCGGGTTGTTCATCCAGACGTCGACGCCCTGTACCATCCGTTTGGCGAGGGTGATGTCGTAGCCGGGGATGAAGATGATCTTGCCGATGAAACGCTCCTGCTTGGAAATGTCGACGATCTGCTTGATGAGGTCCTGGCCGGCCTTGTCGGCGGGATGCGCCTTGCCGGCGAAGAAGAACTGCACCGGATGCACGGGATCGTTGACGATGGCGTCGAGACGGTCGAGGTCGCTGAACAGGAGGGTAGCCCTCTTGTAAGTCGCGAAGCGGCGGGCGAAGCCGATCGTGAGGACGTCGTCGCGGAGGTTGTCGAGGATGGTGACGATCTCGGACGGGGAATAATGGTTGGAGACCGTGGTGTCCTGCAGGCGCTTCTTGACGAAGCGGATGAGTTTCTTCTTGAGCTCGACCTTGGTGGCCCAGACCTCCTCGTCGGATACGTTATAAATGCCCTCGAAGCACTTCTTGTCGTAGTGATGCGTCTTGAATTCCTCGCCGAATACGCGCTCGTGCACGGGTTTCCACTCGGGAGCGCACCAGGTCGGATAATGGACGCCGTTGGTGACGTAGCTCACATAGAGTTCCTCGGGGAGATAGCCCGGATACATATGGGCGAATATCTGCTGGCTCACTTTGCCGTGGAGCATCGAAACGCCGTTGACGTTCTGCGAGCAGTTCGCCGCGAGGTTGGACATCGAGAATTTCTCGCCGAGATCCTCGGGATTGTCCTTGCCGAGGGACATCAGCGTCGTCCAGTCGATCTTGAGCCGCTCGGGATAATGGCCGATGTACTTGCGGAGGAGGCCTTCGTCGAAGGCGTCGTGCCCGGCGGGTACCGGCGTATGCGTGGTGAAGAGCGAGGAGGAACGTACCACTTCCAGAGCCTCGGGGAAGTCGAGATTGTCTTTCTCGATGTATTCGCGGAGGCGCTCCAGGCCGATGAAGGCGGCGTGACCCTCGTTGCAGTGATAGATCTGCGGGTTCATACCGAGGGTGCGGAGGGCGCGGATGCCGCCGACGCCGAGGAGGAGTTCCTGCTTGAGGCGGTTCTCCCAGTTGCCGCCGTAGAGGTGATAGGTCACCTCGCGGTCTTCGGGAATGTTGGCCTCG
>JAEEGF012056833.1_pt1 | contig 10022 bp, 3 predicted proteins | sample 9134171 | NCBI WGS metagenome assembly JAEEGF01 (sample SAMN16246542, study PRJNA631951) | gut metagenome | biome: gut microbiome; feature: rumen; material: AP-attached | host: Bos | place: Iran: Karaj | collected 2018-10 | reverse complement strand
GGACGAGCTGTCCGATACACCATAGAGCCGAGGGACCCCCGGGGAGGGCCTACGGCTTGAGTCGGCCCTCCCCGGTGCTGCCCGCATAGGGCATTTCAATGAGATTACAAAGGCGCAGCCTTTGTTTCCTTAACTGCGGGAAGGTTTTGTTTCCTTAAGGAAAAGTTTGTTTCCTTAAGTGAAGGAAGGCTGTGTTTCCTCCTTCACCTCCACGCACGTCCCCAGCACCGTGGAATAGATCTCTGTCCGTGCGATCGGTTCCCCGAACATCTCCGCGCAGATCTCCCTGTAATACATCAACTGGTTCCGGTGTCTGGCGAGCAGCTTTTCCGCCGCCAGCGCCGGATTTTTTCTTTCCTCCGCCGTGAGGTAGTCCGTCTTGTAATCCGTCAGCACGAGCCCCCCGCCGTCCGGATCGCGGTACACGCAGTCCACAACGCCCTGTACCGTGACCGTCACTCCGCGTTCCCGCAGCACGGCGGCAAACTCCGGACGGGCCGTGAACCGTTCGGCAGGCAGGAGCGCGTTGAACCGGAATTCCCGCTTCACCATCGGCGAGCGGAGCAGCGCGTCCATCAGAGCGCTCCCCCGGAACCGTTCCAGCTGCCAGCGGTAAATCAGCCCCGCCGCATCCTTCGACAGGAAGCGTTCCCGGATCAGCCGCTCCGTTTCCGCCTCCACCCCGGCGTCCCGCAGATTCCGGTAATCGACGAACTGCAAAAAGACATGGGTGGCATTGCCTCTTTCCGCACCCGTCACGCGCGGCCCGCCCGTCATGAAATCGGGGCGTTTCGGAGCGCGCCTGCGTTCCCGCGCCGTTTCTGAGGTCCCTTCCGTTTTGGAGGTCCCGGGCGGGTCCGGAAATTCCGGAGATTCCGGATCTGTCTGAGAATCCTTGCCGGCATATGGGTCTGAAGGATCGAGGGAAAGCAGGAGACCGCCTTCCTCTCCGTCGAGGATCTCCGGATGCAGACGGGACACCGTCAGCTTGGCCGGGATCCGCCCGATCGAAAATCCGTCCGATCCGTCTTCGCCTTCGCCGTACCGGAACGAAAACCGCTTCCGCAGTTCCTCCGCCAGCATCTCCGCAGCAGCCGCGGATTCCTCCGACCGGTCGTTCTCTTCGGACGCGCCCGGCGCTGCCTGTTCCGCATCCTGCGGGCATTCGTCCGTTCGGGGTTCCCCGGCTGCCCGGACGATCTCCACGCGGGTCCTTGCGGGCGGATCGGCCGCCAGCGCTTCGAGGATCCATGCAAGATAGCTTCCCGCCGCGCTTACTCTGTATGCGTCCCCGCATGCCGCCTGAAACCGCGCTTTTTTCAGCGTCTCATCCGGCTTGTCGGCCTTTCCCGTCACGATCAGGCAGTCCTTTGCCCGCGTCATGGCGACGTAGAGCATTCGCATCTCCTCGCAGACCGACTCCCGCGCGACCTTCAGCCCGATCGCACGCCGCACGAAGGTGTCGCATTTCGTCAGTCCGCCGGGATCCGGGAGCGTCATGCCGAACCCGAGGTCGGCGTCGAACAGGACCGTGCGCTGCTCGTCGTCGGTATTCCGTCTTTTTTCGCTCCGGCACAGGAAGCATACGGGAAATTCCAACCCCTTTGAGGAGTGGACGGTCATGATCGAAACCGCGTCCTCGGTGCGCACGACCCCGGCGTCCTCTTCCGATTCCAGCAGATCCGGAAGTTCTTCCAGCAGCGCGGAAAGTCCCCCGCCGGAGCCGGACGCGTTCTCGAAGGCCCGCACCGCCGTGCAGAACCGGTTCACTGCGTCCCGCTCCGCGCCGTTCTCCCGGATCCCGTCGAGGGCGAAGAAATCCGTGTCGCGCAGCAGAAACTCCACATAGCGGTCCGCCGCCATGCCCCTTGCGACCGCTCTCTGACGGATCAGCCATTCCCGGATGTTCCGGCAGGAGGCGCTGAGGGATCCCTCCCCGGACTCCGGAGCCGTTTCCCCGCCGGCATCAATGGACGCGAGCGCTTCCACCCCGGCGTAGAGCGGCATATCCCCGGCAGCCCGCCGGATCTCGATCAGCCCGCCGACGTCCACCGAAAAGACCGGGGACCGGAGCGCACCCGCCGCATACACGTCCCGCAGCGGATTGTCCACGAAATTCAACAGGCAGATCAGCAGCATCACGGACGGAGCCGATCCGAGCGGACGGGACGTTTTCATCACAGCCTGGATCCCGCGCCTCTGCAGGGCGTCGCGGAACTCTTCGGCGGATCTGTTCGCGCGCAGAAGGATCGCCGCGTCCCCCGGCTTCATGATCTCCGTGCCGCCGCTCCGATACCGCCCGACCATTCCGGCGATCCGGTCCGCCACGTATTCCGCTTCCCGGTCGAATCCGGGTTCCGCATCTTCCTCTTCGCCGTCCCCGTCGCCGCCGTTCTGTTTCCGGGGATTTTCCACTAAGACCACCTCGACGTCGGGGGGATCCGGGGGATCGTCTGTGCGCGCATGGATCAGAAGGTCCTCCTCCCCGAACGGGATCCCTCCGAACGGCAGCAGACGGCGGGAGACCGCGTTCGAGAACTCCACCACCGGCTCCGCGCACCGAAAGTTTTCGCTCATGAACAGCCCGCGCCCCTCGTCCCCGCCGAGCACGGGCATCTCTTCGCCGCAGTCCTCGGGACGGACCGCCGCCCACTTGTTCCGGTACCGCGAAAAGACCGTGGGATCCGCGCCGCGGAACCGGTAGATCGACTGCTTGATGTCCCCCACCATGAAGCGGTGCGCTTCCGGGGAGACGGCGCGGAAGATCCGGTCCTGCACCTCGTTCGTGTCCTGAAATTCGTCGACGAAGAGGTATTTTAACCCCCGTCCGATCTCTTCCGCGGCCGGCGTCCGATTCCCGTCCGCATCCGTCAGAAGCTTCAGCGCAAAGGTCTCGAGATCGCCGTAATCCAGCGCGGCCATATCCCGCTTCCGGGCGTCCAGCCTTTCGCGGAAGCCGCGCAGAACGTGAGCCGCGCACCGCAGGATCCGGGCGGTCCTTCCCGCTCCTTCGCCGATCTCTTCCGCGGAAAAGCCGAAAAAGTTCTTGACGAGATCTTCAAGCTCCTTCTTCATCTCGCTCCGGAACAGCTTATATGCCTCCCCCGCCTCCGTCAGATCGTCTCCGCGCACCGAAGGCAGGCGGTCGAAGGTCAAATTGCCGAAGCAGGCTTTGAGCTGCCCGTACGTCGTTTCCCGGTCTTCCGCCAGTAAAGCGGTCCTTTCCGCCCATTCGATCAGCGGATCCGCGTCCTTTCCGTACCCCTTCGCTTCCTTCTCCGTCCCGAAGCGGTCCCGGCACAGGCTCAGCGCGTCCCGGTAATGGCCGGCGAACTCTGCGCACCGTCTCCGGATCTCGCCGCCCCAAGCCGATTCCAGGGGATCCCCGTCCCCTTGCGCCATCCGGTCCAGCGCGTCGGCAAAGCTTAAAAGCGCGTCCGTCCCCGTCGGGAATCCGGCGGCGCAGATCCGCTTGTCCAGCCAAAGCAGTTCTCCGTCGACGGCCTCCGCGTCCCGCGCCTGTCCGATCACGTCCGCGAGCTCGGGGAACGAGGCTGCGTCCTCCCCCGCGAAATCGGGAGGGGCGGAAAACGCGTCGTCCACCGTGTCCCGCATGATTTCCGCCCGAAGGCTGTCCGCCGTCCGCTCGTCGAGGATCCGCACGTCCGGAGCCAGCCCGAGCGCGGGGAAATACGGCTTCATGGCCTGATAGAGGAAGGAATGGATGGTGGAGATCCTCGCCGAGGGGAGCGCTCCGATCGCCCGCACCGCCCGGGACGTTTTTTCCGCGTCCCCCGCCGCGCGCGCCTTCTCCAGCGCTTCTCCGAGCCCGCTCCCGATCCTCTGCCGCATCTCAGCGGCAGCGGCTTTCGTAAACGTCACGATCAGCATTTCGGACAGCTCCGCCCCGCATTCCGTGACAAGGCGCGCGATCCGCGCCGTGAGAGCCGCGGTCTTTCCGCTGCCCGCCGCCGCCGAAAGAAGCAGGTTCCCCCCGCCATATTCCACCGCCGCGCGCTGTGCCGGCGTATATCTGATCTCAGCCATATCTCACCCCGTCCTTTTCGTCCGATCCCCGTTTCATACTCCGTATCAGGTCCGGATCACGCTTCCGCATGCCTGCATACGAACCGGTTCCCGCAGTACGAACACGGATCCGCCGCAGCCGTCCTTCTCGGCTTCGCTTCCGCCGCGCCGGAGCGCATTTCTCCCGCGATCCGTCCGATCACCGTTTCGATCTCGCCGTACAGTTCCCCGAACTGATCGAGCGTCAGCAGCGTCGTCCCGCCCCGTCCGGTGATCCCGCCGTCTTTCGCGGCCTTCACCGGGACGTATTTCCCGGAAAGATCCCTGTCCATGGCGCGCAGGACCTCCTCGTCGTCCAGATAGATCCCCGACCGGACGAGGTTTTTCTCCGCTTCTTCCCGCGCTTCCCGTTCCGTCTTCATTGCCGCCGTCCGGACCGGCGCGGGCTTCACCGAGAAATACACCGCTCCGGCGGGGATACGTTCCGGCTGCGTTCTCCCTCCGGCTTCGGGACCGTCCGCGTCCCGCGTCTGTTCCGGAAGGCCGTACTTCCAGACGGAAAACAGATACAGGAGCACCTGGACGTCCAGCCCGCGCCGGACTTTCTCCATCGAAAAAGCTCTGGTCCCCGTCTTGTAGTCCACGATGCGGATGTACTGCTTCCCGTCCGGTGCGTCCCAGACGTCCACGCGGTCCGCGATCCCGTCCAGCGTCACTTCCGCCCCGTCCGGCGTGCGGATGCGGATCGGTTCGGCGGATCCCTCCCCCAGGCCGATCTTCATTTCACAGGCCGCAGCCCGGAATCCTCCCTGCCGCAGCTCTTCGGAGACTGCCCGGAGGAAAACCAGCGTGTGCCGCTCCAGACGGCGGAACAGATAGACCAGTCTTCCGTCCCGCCCGTCTCTTCCGTCCCGGGTCATGCGGGACAGGCCCGCGATATAGTCCGTGATGATCCCGTGCGCCGCTTCGCGCATCTCCTCTTCTCCCAGATCGGGGGAATAGGCCGTGAAATACCGCTCCAGCACATGGTGGACAAACTCCCCGACGTCGCCCGCGGAGATCTCCGCTCGGGGTTCTTCCGCCAGCTTCATCCGGTACCGGCACGCATACAGGAACGGACAGGTCAGGAACGTGTCGAGCTTCGACTGCGACAGACGCATCCTGCTCCCGTTTTCCCGCATCCGGGGCGAGATCCGGTCGAGTGCCGCCGTGAGAGGGACATCAGCCCGTCCGCGGGTTTCCGTAAGCCGGGACAGTACCGCCTTCTCGTGCGCTGACGTTCTGCGGGAAAGGAAATATTCGGCGGTTTCGGGACAGAACACCGTCTCTTCGAGCGGCATCTCCCCGAAAACCCGCAGAGGACGGACGCCGGCTTTCTCCGCGATCGCCCGGATCCGGAGCGCCCCTTCCGAGAGCGGCTTCTCCTTCCCTCCGGGACCGGCCGGAGCCGTCAGAACGAGTTTTTCCCCGGCGGACGCTGCGGCGCGGTAGAACATGAACAGCTCCCGCGCGGCCTGCATGGACGCGTCCGGACCGCCGATCACCAGCCCCGCGGCCTCCAGCGCCAGCTTGTCCCGGTCGTCGAAAAAGTCTCCCGCGGAAACCGACGTCCCCGGGAATTCCCCCTCCACTGCGCCGAGCAGGATCACGCAGCGCACCTCGTCGAAGCGCACGCTGCCGGCGCTGCCGAGGACCACTTCGTCGCATCCCGTCGGGATGGTACCGGCGTCCATGGAGGCAGCCACCCTGCCGAACAGTCCGGCGAACCTTCCCGCGTCCAGCAGGGTATCCCCGAGGGAGGCGACCATCCGGTCGAGAATCCGGCAGACCGCGTCCCAGCTTGCCTCCGCCCGGAGCGCTTCCTTCGGCATCCCGATCTCCCGGTACGTCCCGGCAAGCGCGTCCAGCCGGTCCGCGGCGCCGTATTCCTCCGCGAGCAGGACGAGCCCCTCCGCAATCTCCCGCACGGGAGCCGCTCCGCCGTCGAACAGGGACAAAAACCGCACGAGTGGAGGAACGAGCCGTCTGCGCACGCGGTTGGCCCCGTCCAGAACGGCCCGTCCCGCCTCCGTGATCTCGGTTTTGTAACCTGCGGGGTTCATCGTCCAGTCGTCCCCCGCGAACATGCGCCGTCCCCGGATATTCCAAGCCGCCGTATAGCTTTCGAACGCTTCGGCGTCGAATGTTCTGCCGTCTTCCCCGGAAGGATCCGATGCCGGGGTGAGTCCCGTCTTGACCAGCCGGATCACGTCCCGCCTCTGCCATCCGTTCGCGCCGACAAACAGCGCGGCTTCGGCAAACCGTACCGCCGGGGAGCGGGAAACATCCGAGAATTCGGAGAGGAAGCACGGGATCCCGTGGGAGCGGAGCGCGGCGTCCGTGATGCCCTCCCGGCTTCCGAAAGAGCGGGCGACCACTGCGATCTCCCGGCAGGCGTAGCCCTCCCGCAGCAGCCGGTCGATCACGGACGCGCAGGCTTCGGCTTCGTCCCAGAGATCCGCGCAGCGGAGGATCCTCACGCTTCCGTCGTCCGGGCAGATCGCCTCTTCTTCTTCGTCGGACGGCTCCGGAGCGGCGTAGCGGAACAGATCCCGCTCGATCCTTTTTAACAGCGGCGCGTTCCGGTGGCGCAGATTTTCCGTCAGCGGGATGAGCTCCCGTTCCTTGCCCGCCCGGTCGGCCAGCCGCACCGCGGTTTTATAAAACTCCCGGATCTCCCCGAACTGCGCTTCGTCCCCATCCGTCACGCGGAAGCCCGGGACGGGCGGCGGACAGGCGAAGCTCACCCAGCATTCGTCCGCCTGCCGGAAGATTTCGCCGAGGATCCTCTCCTGCGGCGCCGTAAGGGAATAGAACGAATCGACGAACACCGCCTTCCCGCGGAAATAGGGGTGGGCGGCCAGCGTATCCCCGAGCCGCGCTGGCAGATCTCCCCGGTCGATCCCCTCCTGATGCAGGAGGTCCTCATATGCCGCGTAAACCAGGACCGCGTCCCGCAGCCGGCTGACAAGATCGCCGCCGGAACTCTTTCCTCCGGCCGGATCTTCCGCAGTGCCGTCCTCCCGATCCGTCCGCGCGGTCATTTCCGTCAGCCGTTCCAGCGCGGCTTCGGCTTCCGCGGGGGTGATCCCCGCCGCTTTCAATTCGTCCACCGCTTCGGTCAGCGCGGGCAGATTGCGGTCCTCCCGTCCCCTTCCTGACGCGGACCGCACGCTGCCGGGACCGGCATCGGAGCCCGAGCCGCCATTGTATACGGTCATTTCGTCCCATACCGCCAGCATCGCGCGCCAGACAAGAAGCATTCTCGTCCCTTCGTCCACTACGGGATCCGCAAGCCCTCCGTATTCCCGGAACACCGCGTTTGCCAGGCGCGTGAAATTGGTGATCTCCAGCCGCAGATTGGCGGAGGCGGGGAGGGTGCGCGCCATGGCGGTCTCCCACATGACCGTCTGCTGCTCCGGCACGAGGATCACAACGTCCCGGGAGGTCCCTGCGATCTCGCGGGCGACGGCCTCCCGGATGAGGGACGTCTTCCCGGTCCCCGCCCGTCCGGTTACAAAATGAAGCATACTTACATCCTCATGAAAACGGGGCTGCCGCATCCGTCCTTTGTGCGGTCCGTGCGGCAGCCCCGATTCTTTTTCCGTTATGTGTGTTTGTTTTATTCGTCGATCTTTGCGATCAGCACCTTGCCGGCCGTCGCGCTGTCCGCCCACGTGTCGTACGGACACACGAACTTCCCGCCGACGGACATGCAGATATGCGTCCCGGTCCCCAGAGCGAAGCCGGTGCGTCCGACGGTGCCGATGCCCTGTCCCTTGATCACGACGTCGCCGACCGACACGTCGATGGAACCGAGGTTGCAGTACCAGGTCCTCAGTCCCCAGCCGTGATCGATCACGATCATACTGCCCATGTAATCCAGCCAGCCGGTGTAGACCACTGCGCCGTCGTTGCAGGCCATAACCGGCGTCCCTTCCGCGGCAGTGTAGTCCACGCCGTTGTTCCGGTACAGGGGCTGAGTACTGTCGTTCACGTAGATATCCCTTCCGAAGCCCCTCTGCAGCGTGCGCTCGCCGGCCACGCCGTCCAGGAAGGAGCCGTGGAAATACCGCTCCGAAGAGGACTTGGAGAGGATTTCCTTTTCCGCGGTCTCATACTGCATGAGCGCGGCGGAGGAACGCGTCGTTTCGATCACGTAGTCGTCCACGTACACGGTCGAGGACTGGATGCCGCCTCCGCCGTTGGGATCCACGACGTTCAGCGCGATATGGGAAGTGGTGCTGCCGTAGGTAAAGGCCAGGTCGTACGCGCCGGAGGGCACGTCGATATCGATGCCGAGGAGGGCGACCGCCATGGAATTCCCCGCGTCATAGAACACGGGAGTATCCGGGTTCGGAAGCGTCGTCGTCATGGAGATCCCCTCGGGATTGGGGACGTTGACCGCCGTTATGGCCACGAACCGGCCGGCGTAGATGGAGTTCGTCGCGAGAAGGAATTCCGCCGGCGCGTTCACATAGGAGGTGAAGCTGTAGGAAAGGCTTCCGTTGAACGATCTCGAAACGTCCTCGTACCACTTCGCCGTCACATCGACGGAAATCTGCGGCACGTTGCGCAGGGAGAGTTCGGAAAGGGAGTCCAGCATGCCGTCGAACAGCACCTCACCGCTCGTGTTCGTCACCTTCACGCTGCAGTAGTCGGGATTCAGGTCGAACGCGAGGTCCAAGACCCCGTCGATCTCATAGGACTCTTTGTCCGCGAAGACCATGGAGGACACGTCCGATTCCACGTACTCGCCGGTATAGTTCTTGTATTTCCAGACCGCCTCGTCCGGCGTGACGCCCACGGTGCCCGACAGCGTAAGGGTGGGCATCGCGGCGGCCTTGTATACGCTCGCGGCGTACTTGGTCGTGATGAACGCTTCCGCGTCCTCGTCGCTGATCTTGTAGGGAGTTCCGTCCTGCGCGACGAAATAGCAGGTGGAAGGATCCGGGGTATAATAGCATTCGTAGGTTACTTCCTTGACCGCCGCGGAAACCGTCACCTTGAAGAACTGTTCCCCGAGGAACGCGTCCGGAAGCGCGGTGATGGACTGTCCGTTATCCTTCAGCTTCAGAAAATACCGGATCAGATCGTCCGCCTCGTCTCCTTCCCGCTCCTTCTCAAACTCATAATGATTTCCCGAGGGATCGTCGATGGTGATCCGCACAGCGTTTCCCGTATCCACCGGGGCGTTCCGGATCCTCTGATAGCTTGCGTATGCGATACCGCTCGGAATCAGGCACAGAACCGCCACAATCACGGCGATAAATTTGTTTTTCACGGCGCACCGTTCCTTTCCGTCTGTAACCGAATGTCCCCGCCGGCCCTTCCCCGCAGCCGGGGACAAAGACCGCATTGTATTCAAGGTGTATTATACCATAACCCGACAAGAAAAACAAGTCCCGGGAAGCCTCGGGGGAAAAATATTCCGTGAATTTTGAGGAAACAAAGGATGAGCCTTGTGGATCTTTTACCCTGCGCGGGCGGCGGCGTTGTCCCGACGCTTTTTGTCATTCTGAGCGAAGCGAAGAATCTGCGGCTACCTTAAAGAAACAAAGGCTGCGCCTTTGTGATTTCATTGAATGTCCCTGCGCGGGACTTGCGCCGGGGAGGGCCCACTCAAGCCGTAGGCCCTCCCCGGAGGTCCCTCGGCTATATGGTATCTCGAACAGCTCGCCCGTACAGTCAAAACCGATTCGTCACCTCATGATTTCGCGCGGACCGTGATGCGTCAGCCGAAACATGCGCAAAAACCGTCTGCGACGGATTTTTGCGGCCTCGCGGCAGCGATCGAAACGCGCATATAAAAGGACGCGCCTTCGTGCAGTTGAAAAATCTACTGCTTAATCGCGCACATGAAGAGATTCAAACCCACATGCCGCTCGAACGATACGATCGAAAATCGTTCGGGTTGTATCCGTAATGTCTGGCTTTTCTTCATTCAGAACAGGAAA
>JAEEGF011615427.1_pt1 | contig 10022 bp, 6 predicted proteins | sample 9134171 | NCBI WGS metagenome assembly JAEEGF01 (sample SAMN16246542, study PRJNA631951) | gut metagenome | biome: gut microbiome; feature: rumen; material: AP-attached | host: Bos | place: Iran: Karaj | collected 2018-10 | reverse complement strand
CGCCGGAATGGTGAACGCCTTCAAATACGGCGAGATGTTCTTTGAGCACACTGTCACCCAAAACAATCCACCCTTCAACGGCTTGGGGCCTCTCTATGTGCGTTCCAGCTGCGAGAGCTGCCACCCGGGCTACGGACACGGGCGCCGTATGGAGCGCTACCGCGCCGATGATTGGGGCAACGGATACCTGCTGGTGGTGTACAACAGCACCAACGACGCCTACGAGAAATCGGTGGCCGGTATGCCGCAAACCAAAGCGGTAGCACCTTTCAAACCCTCCATCGACGAAGATAAAATCAACATCGCCTGGCTACCCTATACCGACGAATGGGGCAACCGTTTCCCCGACGGTGAGACCTACGAACTCATCTACCCCGAAGTGACCATCCCCGAAGATGCTTTCTACGCACCTCTCGATGCCCCCTATTCCAATCTGGCATTCCGCCTGGAGAGTACCATCGGCATCTATGGCACCGGACTGCTCGACGCCATTCCCGACGACTCTCTGAAAGCGCAATACCGCAAGGAAGCCGACGCTGGCGCTAATCTCAATCCTGCAATTTGGGCTGGTGGCGACTGGGCTTCGCTCTACGGCAACACCAACCACCCCAAACGCTTCACCTACGCCCTCAGCCGTGGTCCTCTGCAGGATGCCGCTGGAGCTAATGCCATCTGGAACATCACCAACGTGACCCGTAGCGACCGCCGCAAGCACTACCTCAGCTTGGATCCCACCATCTACGCCACCGCCGCTTCGCAGGACCCTGATGTGCAAGCTCAATTCTATCAGTACTTCCCCGAATGGAACCGCACTGGAAACGTGCAGCAGGATATCTACAATTATCTCACCAGCACCGAGCTGCCTGTGGAGATGAGCGACCAGGATTATGTCAACTTTATGGTGTGGCACCGTGGATTGGCCGTTCCTGCTGCCCGCAATATGGATGACGCCACCATCCAACGAGGCAAAAAACTCTTCCACGAGTCGGGATGTGCCACCTGTCACCGTCCCAGCTGGACGACCGGTGCCGACAATTTCACCGACCCGAACAATTTCTTCTCCACTGCCGACGCCCGCCTGCCGCGCTATCCGCACCAGAAGATATGGCCTTATACCGATATGGTGCAACATCGCCTCTTCATGAAGAACGACATCCGCACGGGTTGGTGCCGCACCACACCACTGTGGGGACGCGGACTGGCGCCTATCTGCTCGGGACACGCTGACCGTCTGCACGACTGTCGCGCCCGCAACGTTATCGAAGCCATCATGTGGCACGGAGCCGCCCAGAGCGACGCCCGCTGGAGCGTGGAGAAATTCCGCCAACTGAGCAAATCCGACCGCGACGCTGTGGTGAAGTTCATCAACGCCATATAGGGAAACTGTTTTTCACCAACAATTCATATTTCGATTGGTAACATTGTAGAATTTATAATGAAAGAAGAGGCCCGCACGTTCCGTTGCGGGCCTTATTCTTTATAATCAAAACACTGTATACCAATTCTTCAACAAGCACCAAATATACATTTTACTAATACCTTGCTCCAAAATCATCATTTTTAGGTATTTCACAGATACAATTATGGTTGTACTTTTGCAAATCAAATTTAAAGAATATGAAGATGAAAACAATCCGTGTAACTATAATGGTAATTGTGGTTTTGGTTTTGGCTGCAGGAACCGTTTTTGAGAGATACCGCGGAGCCGAATGGGTGGGCGACCACTTCTACGGCTCATGGTGGTTTATCGTCCTGATGGCGATGGTAGCTATCGGAACCGTCGTCACCATTGTGCAGAGACGCATGTGGCACCGACCATCAACGCTGCTTATCCACGCCGCTGTTCCTGTTATCCTGCTGGGCGGCGCGCTCACCACATGGACGGGACAACACGGACAGATGACCCTCGCACCTGGCGAAACCCGCGCAGAATTCACCGTGGAGCAATCTACTGCCACCCTGCCTTTCAGCGTAACGCTGGAGAATTTCGAGGTGGTCCCCTACCCCGGCACCCATACGCCGATGGATTTCGTGAGCCACATCACAGTAAAAAGCGACAATGACGACATCGAACGATACGACATCTCGATGAACCACATATACCGTCGCAACGGCTACCGTTTCTATCAGGAGGACTACGACGAAGAAGGGCGCACAACGCTCACCGTCTCGCACGACCCGTTGGGAATCGCCATCACCTACTGTGGCTATGCACTACTGCTTCTCGGACTGGTGTGGTTGCTGGTATCGCCCCAAGGTCCTTTCCGCCGGCTCATCAGAAATGCAGCCATCGTCGCTATTCTGCTGACACCAGTTGCCTCTGAAGCCGCACCGCCGACATTGCCGCGCAGCACCGCCTCCAAAATGGGTGAGATGTACATTCTCTACAAAGGACGCATCTGCCCGCTGCAGACCTTCGCCAAAGATTTCACCACCAAGCTCACAGGCAACGCCACCTATGAAGGATTGAGCTCCGAGCAGGTGCTTAGTGGATTCCTTTTCTACTATGGCGACTGGGCAGGTTTTGAAGTGAAAAAAGAAAAACGAAAGAAAGAAGGTGAAGCGCTGATACAGATGGCGGTTTCAGGACACGGGCTGAAAATCTTCCCTCTGGCTGACACAACGGGCAATATTGGCTGGTATGCACAAAACGACGACCTGCCAATGACCGTCGACGATGACGAATACATCTTCATCCGCAAGCATCTCAGCTACTGCCAAGAGTTGGTAATAAAAGGCGACTACAAGGAGCTGGAACACGTCTTCAGCAAGATAAGACAATTCCAAGAAGATAAGTGCCAGCACACAGCTGCTCATGCCGATGTGCTGCCGTCGCCTTCAAGAGAGCGAGCCGAGCGGCTCTACAACGCTCTTACCACCGGTCGTTGGTTGGCGATGCTCAGCATCACCCTCGGACTCATCTGTTTCGGCTATGCCCTGTGGTGTCAGGGTCGAGGGAAGAAAATGCACCTGTGGACAAAATGGCTCCTTTCAGCATACACCATCCTCCTCACAGCATTCCTGATGCTCATCTTCGTGCTCCGCTGGATAGCCGGCGGACATGTGCCTATGGCGGGAGGGTTCGACAGCATGAACCTGACAGCTATCGCCATAGGAGGCATCGGGCTGATACTGATGCGCCGTCATGCGATGGCGCTGCCTGTGTCGATGCTCACCATGGGATTCTGCCTGTTGGTAGCCATGATGAGCGGCAGCAATCCGCCCGTCACCAACCTCATGCCGGTGCTCAGCTCGCCGCTACTGTGCCTGCACGTGGCCGTCATCATGATGTCCTACGCCCTGTTCTTCTTCCTGATGATGATAGGCATAGGCGGTATCATTCTGGGACGCAATGCCGAGGTGTCCACCCGATTCCACCGGTTAGGGGTGCTATTACTCTATCCCGCGGAGTTTCTGTTGGCATTGGGCATCATTATCGGCGCCCTGTGGGCCAATGTTTCGTGGGGCAACTACTGGACATGGGACCCCAAAGAGGTATGGGCACTCATCACCCTCATCGTCTACGCATTCCCTCTGCATCCGTCTCTTTCCGTAAGCCGCAATCCCCGACACTTCTTTCTCTACTGCACCCTGGCTTTCCTCAGCGTGCTCATCACCTATTTCGGTGTCAACCTCCTTTTGGGTGGTCTCCACGCCTACAACTAACAAATACCTACAAATGGGTATTGCGGCTCTTACGGAAAAGTTGTACCTTTGCACTTTGAAAAAAACAGTGACACGATGAAGAAAATGAAGCTCTATGAGGATGATGACAAGATGATTGACCTCATCAGCGACAACTACAGCATGCTTCAAGGATTGGGAGCATTCGGCATCCGTCTGGGATTTGGCGACAAGACCGTCCGCGAAGTCTGCCAGGAACAGGATGTCGACAGCTACACATTCCTCACAGTAGTCAATTTTCTCATCAACGGCTATACCCCAAACAACAGCGACGAACGCATCTCGGTCAAAACCCTGTTGGGCTATCTGCGTGCTTCGCACCGCTATTTCCTCGATTTCCAACTGCCCACCATTCGCAAAAAACTCGAAGAGTCGCTCAGCAAAGGCGACCGTCTCGCCTCGCTCATTCTGCGCCTCTACGACGAATATGACCACGACATCCGGCTCCACATGAAATACGAAGAGAAGACCCTCTTCCCCTATGTGGAAGCCCTGCTACGCGGCGAACAGAAGCCCAACTACAACGTCGACATCTTTGCCAAACACCACAGCGACACCACCGGCAAGTTTCAGGAACTGAAAAACATCATCATCAAATACTTACCCCACGACGGATTGGCCAACAACCAGCTGACAACAACACTCTACGACATCTACAACAACGAAGAATGGCTCCAGAACCACAGCAACGTCGAGGAGGTGCTCTTTGTGCCCGCCATCCGCCTCTTGGAGCAGCATTTAAAGACCGACGACGTATCGGCCCGCATCTCCAGCATGATACAGCAAGCAGAGAACAAAGAGTCCATCTCCGAACGCGAGAAAGATATCATCATCTGCCTCGTGCAGGGTATGTCGAACAAAGAGATTGCCGCCCAACTCTACATCTCCGTCAACACCGTCATCACCCATCGCCGCAACATCGTACGCAAACTGCAAATACACTCGCTGGCAGGTCTGACTATCTACGCAATCGCCAACGGGCTCATCGACAGCAAAGCGATATACAACAAATAGCCAACCGCCAGTTGCGCAAACCCGCCTCTGGAACGAGACAAAACAACGGCCATAATTTCATAACAAAACAGTTAATAACACAAGCAAATCCCCTCCAGCCACACGCTCGGAGGGGATTGCTGTTTTTTTTCAACCTCAACGTCCACGATTACCCTTGATATTTTGCATCCGGACGGCAGCAGTTTCGCAAGTGTTTGGCAAGGGGTAGCCATAGTGTAGCCATACTGATGCCATACTGATGCCATACTTTAAAGTATGGCTACACTATGGCTACACTATGGCTACAGTATGGCTACAGTATGGGTAGAGTATGGGTAGGGTATGCCTACCCCTTGCCAATGCCTTGCCAAAACGAACGAAAGAGCGGAACAAATTACATGGGTAATTCGCGGCAATTCGCGTTCCAAGCCCCGTGTACGTTCACATGAAGTGATATACAGCAAAAGCCCCGAGGACAATGTCTTCGGGGCTTTGTGGTTTTGTGGTTTTGTAATGAAACAGACGCTTCCCGCTACCTTATCACCACCACTTTGCGGGCGGGGAGGGTGCCCACCTTGACAATATAGACGCCGGCAGGGAGCACGGGACTCTTGTCGGATGCAATCACATGGGCAGCGCGGCGTCCCATCACGTCGTATACGCTGAACTCATCGGTCGTCTGTCCGTCGAGGGTGACACAGATGCGCCCATCTGCGGTGTAGACGCTGATGTCGTTGTTCTTGATGTTGGATATGCCATCGGTACCGCCGCCAACGATGGCGAAGTAAGCCACCAATGTGGTGTCGCTGGTCACGGGCAGCGTATATGGATTGTAGGTACTTCCGTCGCTCCAGTGGTCAAAGCGGTAGCCAGCAGCTGGAGTGGCAATAATAATGGCAGAGTTGTCGGAACATAAGGGCTGTTGCTGCACGGTTGCTGTACCTTGCGTGCTGTCGGAAGATGCAATGTTGAGTTCGTATAAGAATGCCTCCTGATAGGTATACCTGCTGCCCCAAGATGCGGTATAGGCATTTGTGGTGCCACAGGGAATGGTGATGGTTGCATCTGTTGGTATACCGCCGTGACCGGAGGGAGGCGTACTCCCTTTACAGACAACGGAAGTCAGAACGTCGCAATACCGGAAAGCACCATCTCCGATGGAGGTGACGGAGCTCCCGATAGTGACGGAGGTCAGGCCGCTGCAGATGGTAAAAGCATTTGCTCTGATGGTGGTAACGGAGTTACCAATGGTGACGGAGGTCAGACCAGTGCAATATGAGAAGGCCCATTGTCCGATGGAGGTGACGGAGTTGGGGATAGTGACGGAGGTCAGACCACTGCAACTCTCAAAAGCCCAGCCGTCGATGGATGTGACGGAGTTGCCAATGGTGACGGAGGTCAGACCGCTGCAATAAACGAAAGCTTTGGTGCCGATAGAAGTGACGGAGTTGGGGATGGTGACGGAGGTCAGACCGCTGCAATGATCGAAAGCATACCATCCGATGGATGTGACAGAATATGTATTGTCGTTATATGTGACTGTAGAGGGAATAATAAGGGAACCTGTTGGATACGTGGTATAAAAAGGTTCGCTACGATTCTGCGACGTTACGGAAACATTACCGCCGCTGATGTTGTAGTACAACGTCTGTCCGCTGGGGGCTACGGCTGAGAAATCGTAAGCACTCGCTGTGCACATTACCGCCACAAAGGCTAGGAGAAGAAATAATTGCTTTTTCATTTTTAATATGTTTTATTTGTTTGAATTTTTGCAATAAAAAAGCCGTGAACTTAATTTTGTGCTCACGGAGGTTCTGGAATTACCTTTACAGCAACAAGAAAGCTCACGGTTTCGTGAGCGTTTCTTCTTTCTATTGCTGTAAATTTATTAGAAATTATCCAGATTTCCGTAAGCAATCAAAAGCGAATACGCTTCATATGTATATAATATCTATATTTTTAATATTTTACATAATTCTGCCTGTTGATTTGACGATACAAAGATATGAACTTTTTTTTGAATCTGTAAAAATCGCCGGCAACTGTCGGTATGTTGCGGGGGTGCACATTGCAAGGGGACGATACGGAAGTGCCCTTATGGTAGGTAGCGGCCAGGTAGGGCGTGGGTAGTGTCCAGGTAGCGCGCAGGTAGGGTGCGGGCCGCTTTCAACCCCTGTGTCATTCCTGTCCAATTCTTATCCTCCTCTTATCTAATTCTTATTCTCCTCTTATCTAACTCTTATCTTCCTCTTATCTGGCTCTTGTCTGAGGCCCGCAAGAAAACGCCCCATCGTGAGACATTTAAAACACGAATTGTTGTGAATTATCCATTAATTTCGGTAGCATATAGGTGTCCCGCAGAAATAGCAGAAAGCGCAGAAAGAATTTCGGTGCAAGTTTCTGCCATTTCTGCGCTTTCTGCGGGACTTGATGCGGCGTTACTGCTTGTCGTTCTTCAGCCCTTTGACGAAGAGGAGCAGTTCGATGGTCTCGAACACCAGGTAGATGACATACAGTATGCAGAAAGCTATGGTGAAGACCTTGGCTGTCGGCAGGTGGGTGAACATGTAGATGCACAGCACCACGAGGTGCAGGAACATGCAGCCCACGGTGAGCCCCAGGAAGTTCTTGACAAAGACACGGGCGTCTTTGGTCACACTTTTGACGATGGCCCAATGCTCAAGTCCGGTGACGACGGTGAAGTAGAGCACCGCCAGCGGCATGGCCATAAGGAAATAGCCCGTGCCGCACCACAGCAGCAGGAACGATGCCAGCACCAGCAGGACGGCAATGATCAGCAGTTTGATGTAGTACTTTTTCATCGGACTAGTCGCAGAATTTGAGGTTGTCTTTGGTCGTGAACTTCTCGCAGTAGTGGCATTTCAGCTTCAGGTTCTCCTTGTCCACCACGTCGAAGCGGGTCTCAATGGCCTCGAAGTTGGTGATACACTTGGGGTTCATGCATTTGATGATATGATCCACATGGTCGGGAAGCTCGGCCTGGATTTTCTCCACCACTTCGTAGTTCTTGATGGTGATGATGCTGGCGTAGGGAGCCACGATGGCTATCTTGCTGATGTCGTCTTTGTCGAAATAGCGGTTTTTGATTTTGATGATGCCTTTGCGGATGAACTTCTTGCTTGCAAGATTGTTGCCGATGAGCACTTCGTCCTCGTAGTTCTCCAGGCGCAGGATGCGGATGACCTGGTAGACAGCTGTGGTGGGGATATGGTCGATAACGGTGCCGTTCTCGATGGCGGAAACTACTAATTCTTTCTTGGTATCCATAGTGATGATTGTTTTCGGGGTGAATAAAGGATGTTATCTGACGCCCAGGATGGCGGCCATCAGGGCTTGGCGCACGTAGACGCCGTTCTGTGCCTGCTGGAAATAGTAGGCGTAGGGTGTCTTGTCGACGTCGACGGTAATCTCGTTGACGCGGGGCAGGGGATGCAGCACCTTCATGTTGCTCTTGCATCCTTCGAGCATGCGGGCGGTGAGGATGCAGCTGTCCTTGACGCGCTCGTATTCCAGCGGGTCGGGGAAGCGTTCGCGTTGCACACGGGTCATATAGATGATGTCGGCGGTGGGCACGATGTCCTTAATGTCGGTATACTGGTAGTATTTGAGTCCGGCGTTCTTGATGGATGCTTTGACGGAGCTGGGAAGTTTCAGCTCTTCGGGCGACACCAGATGGAATGTGGCGTTGAAGTTGCACATGGCCTGCACCAGAGAGTGTACGGTGCGACCATACTTGAGGTCGCCCACCATGGCGATGTTCAGGTTCTCGAGTGTGCCCTGTGTCTTGCGGATGGAGTACAGGTCGAGCATGCACTGGGTGGGATGCTGGTTGGCACCGTCGCCTGCATTGATAACGGGCACCGAGGCCACCTCGCTGGCATAGCGGCTGCTGCCCTCTTTGGGGTTGCGCATGACGATGAGGTCGGCATAGCTCGACACCATGACGATGGTATCGTGGAGTGATTCGCCTTTCTGCACGCTGGTGCCGCCTGGGTCGCTGAAACCGATGATGCGGGCACCCAACTGGTTGGCAGCACTCTCAAAACTGAGGCGTGTACGGGTGGAGGGCTCGAAAAACAGGGTGGCTACCACTTTGTCGCTAAGGATTTTCTGTTTCGGGTTTTTCTCGAATTCCTCGGCGATGTCCAGCACCTGGATGTATTCCTCTTTGCTGAAGTCTGTGATTGAGATTAGGTTGCGTCCTTTTAGATTGCTCATGATGATTATATTTTGTTTGTTCTTTCTGTATTTGTGTTGCGTTGCGTCGGCAATAAAAAAGCGACAAACAAGTGTCGCTTCCAATATTAGAAAATAAATATCTCCGTGCTGCCGACAATCGGCAATGTGTTTCTATGAATCATGCGGTTATGTGAACTTCCTTGGGTGGTCATCAGCCGATTTGATTTGTGCAAAGATACGACATTTTCTCTATATGTGTGCCAAAAACTTATGAACAAGTTAGCCACCGTATAAGCGTCTTTTTTGCAGCGTGATGTCATTGTGTCCGTTGCAATCCCTCTTGGGCGGGTTTGCAGCTGGGGTCTATCTGCAGGGCGGCCTGATAGCAGATGCGGGCATTGCTGCGATCGCCTTTCAGTTCGTAGGCGAGTCCCCGGTTGGCGTGTGCTTCCACATACAGGTTGTCTGCGTTGATGGCGTTGGTGAAGAACTCGATGGCGGCATCATAGTCCTGGTATAGCGTCATCTCCATGTATCCCCGGTTGTGCCAGGCGTATTTGTTCTGCGGGTCGATTTCGAGTATGCGGACGTAGTATTTGTTGGCGTTCTCGGGCTCTTCTGCATCTTGGTACAGTTTAGCGAGACCGTACAGGGCGTTGATGTTTTTGGGCTCCATCTCGATGGCGGTGGTCAGGTATTCCACACCGAGAATGTCTTTGTGCTGTGCATACAGCATGCCGAGTTCCTCGTAGGCGGGCTCATAGTCGGGATAGAGGTCGATGACTTTGCGGAAATAGAATACCGCGTTGGCGGTATCGCCCGTCTCTTTGTATATGTATCCTTTCATAAAGTAGGCGGTGCGGTTGTTCTTGTCGATGGAGGTCACTTTGTTGAGCGTCTCTATGGCGCGGTCGTAGTCTTTGCTGTAGAATGTGATTTCGCCCATCTTAAGCAGGGCCTCTAAATTGTCGGGGTCGATAGACAATGCTTTCTGCAGGGATGCGTAACTGTTGCCGACGTCGCCGTTCATGAAGTAAGCATCGCCCAACGCGGTGTGGTATTCCACTTTGTCGTTCTTGATGCTAACGGCTTTCTTGAAGTCGGCTATAGCATCGTTCACCTTCTGCAGCTCTATCAGTACCTTG